>RCNA010000005.1_pt1 | contig 33247 bp, 22 predicted proteins | sample 2041331 | NCBI WGS metagenome assembly RCNA01 (sample SAMN09708233, study PRJNA481090) | Marine sediment metagenome, whole genome shotgun sequencing project. | reverse complement strand
ACCTGTTCTCAAAGGCTGAAGGCCTGAAGGCTTACCATGCACCCTCCCCTGATCTTTCGGCCCAGAACGTTTTTGCCTATAAGTTGCATAAAAACAGCGGCTTCGATAAAGAGCAGGTGAATGAAATTCTGAATCATATATTTCTGGCGGGAAGGGAGGCCTACCTCAGGTACAGTTTCAAAAGTATGCGCAGGTACCTCGAAACAAATAACCATATTACCTTTTTTGCTTTAGTCGTTTATAGCCCATACCAAGTACAAATAGTTCCCGGCTTTCTTTGCGGGAACTCTCGGGCTTTATCACCTTGACCATGGAAAATCGCACTTTCAGACCGGATACAAATGGTGGTAAGTCCTCTCCCTGGTAAACCTTACACAGATAATTCCCCTGTTCATGCAGCAGTGTCTCAGCGAGATAAAGCGTGTGCTCCACCAAACGCATGGATTGCTGATGATCAGACCACCTGTTACCTGTCGTTTTCGGAGCAAGATCTGAAACTAATACCTTGAAAGCAGGACGTATCTTTCGCACCCTGGATATCAATTCGGGCTCCATGATATCCTGACAGAGCCAGTGGATAACAGCGCCATTTGATCGCGGTTCCTTGTCAGCTTCCTGCAGATCTACACCCACAACAACCCCTTTCGGGCCGATAACCTCAGAAGCATAGAGTGACCAGCTGCCTGGATAACAGCCAAGATCCAGCACACTTGAATTACCTAAAAAATGATCTAAAAAATGTTTCAAGTAGTAATCCACCTGCCGGGTATTGGAATGATCCGTAGGTAAATAATTTCGAATTGACTGGTAGATTTCTTGAGATTCAATACGTTGTTTTAAATTTATCATAAAAACGAATACATGCTCTAAGTTAATTGAACCCGGACTGTTGACATAGATCCTTGAAGAGCGATGAAAACGCCTCTGCGCTCGCTTGTCTTGAAAATTGGCTATCAACCATCTTTCGTCCATTGTTAGAAATTTTTTGCCTCAAATTTTTATCCAACAATAAACGACGCAGGGCATCTGCGATTTGCTGCGGTGAACGCTCATCCACCAGCAAACCAGTCTCTTCATGTAGCACCGAATCAACAACCCCTCCCAGTCGGGTGGCGATGACTGGGATCCCTGCCGCCATGGCCTCCAAAAAAGTGAGCCCTTGCGCCTCAATCCAACCATTCTTCGCCCGTCTGGACGGCCCGACAAAAATATCGGCAGCTAGATAATAAGCTGGAATCTCTTCAGGGTTCACCCAACCGGAAAATTCCACGCAGTCATCAATATTAAGCGAGACGCAAAGTTCCTCAAAATAAGTTCGATCCTGCCCTTCCCCAGCAATCAACGTGTTTATTTCTGGAAATTGCTTACGAATAACCACTATTGACCGTAATAAATCTTCCACCCCTTTTTCTTCAACAAGACGTCCGACAAACAACACGAGAGGGCCTTTCCCTTTACAGTAGCGTTGCCTAATTGTTGCGGCAAGTTGTTTGCGCTTTTCGTTTGGCGGCTGAGTAGAAACACCCATGGGAATACGATGCACAGTATCAAGAGCCGGAGTAAGTCGCATTACTTCATTTTCTGTGGCAGAACTGTTGACCGTAATAGCACTCGCATTGTTTAATACGGTTCGCTTGGCAAAGTTCAACATCCGTCCCCGAAGGCCGAAGACATCTCCACCATGAACGGTAACAACATGTGGAACGGGTTTTACTCTTTGCGCAAGCATTCCTGTAAATCCCTGAGGCAAAAGCCAGTGTGAATGAATAATGTCGTAATCCCTAATCAGTACCCGTTTGGTTACAGCAGCCAGTTCCGCAATGACCAGAGCCGGTAACTTAACTTTATTCAGAGGATTTTTACGCAAGTTAATCAGTGCTCCGCCTTGATAACAGACTGTTTGCGCCGATTTTGGCCACAGGTAGCGAAAGCGCTCTACATTTACTTCGTTGAGTATTTCTTGTTCAGCGGCGTTCGGGGCGTGCGGTGCTAGGATATCAACATGCCAACCCAGTTCCTGAATATCTTGAGCAAGATGCAGTACAAAAGGTGTAGTGCTGTCACCCTGCCAACGCGGCAGATTTGATGTGACACAGAGAATCTTTCCCGATTGACTCACTCATCACCTCTATTGCGAACAAGATCTGACTTGATTTTTCTATCATTATCTGCAAGCAGACGATACCTGATGTCCTCAAGTAACTTTCTATTGGCCGCCTGAAGATCTGCAACAAATGCAACTAATAAGGTCTGAAAGCCCATCCCAAGAAATACTCCGGCAAAAATAAGCGACTGGATATGTCCGCCGCCATCTCCTGATATATAAAACCAAAGAAAGCGCAGGCTGATTAAGAGCCCAACAGATAAAAGCAATAAACCAATAAGCCCAAAAAAACGAAATGGTCGGTAGATGATAAAAATACGAATTATCGTTATAGTGCCGCGTCGGATATATGAGGGAATGCTCCGCATAAGCCGGGAAGGGCGCAACTCTTTATTTACCCGCACCGGTACCGAGGTTATAGACATATTTTTTTGGCCAGCCTGGATGATTGTCTCCAAGGTATAGGTGTAATTATTAAACACCATGAGTTGCTGGGCTGCGTTACGGCTGATGGCCCTGAATCCGCTTGGAGCATCCGGAATATTGGTTCGGCTTGTAATACGTACCACCCAACTGCCGAGCTTCTGAAGAACTTTTTTGATCGGGGAAAAATGCTCAATAGCGGTGATAGGTCTTGCTCCGACCACAATATCGGCCTGTCGCGCACAGATCGGTTCTGTGAGCAACGGAATATCATCGGCGTTATATTGATTATCAGCATCGGTATTCACAATAACATCCGCTCCCAAACGTAGACAGGTGTCCAAGCCTGACATGAACGCCCTAGCTAATCCTTGATTGCCTGTATGCCGGATAACATGATCAACACCGTTTGCATGTGCGACTTCGACGGTGTTGTCACTGCTGCCGTCGTCAATGATCAGCCATTCCACCGTATCAAAGCCAGCGACTTGACGTGGTAATGCGGCAAGCGTTATCGCCAAGGTAGCGGCTTCGTTATAGCAGGGAATTTGAATGATAAGTTTCATGAAAAAGCGTTAATCAAATGAAAACGAGTATAGAGCCACACCTAACACTCTTGTGTCGGCAGAATTTTCAAACGCATGAGGAGATACAGCTCCATCTGCTGAAAATTCAATGTGACAATCACCCTTGTCTTTCAAAGAGGGTAAGGGAAATTGAATATGAGTACGAGCGGTATCAGTAAACGTATATGTCTTTTGTTGTTGATCTTCAAGGGTGAAGGTTACTGTAAGAGGATTCTCTTGACTTGCTGCATAGGCGGAAATTTCAATTGTTATTGCTTTAGGGGAAGAATCCTTGGCAAACATAGATTTTTTAAAAATAAAATTCCCCTGTTCTGATGACCACACATGTGAGCTTTCAATGTTATGCCAACCGTCCCCTAATATTGCTTTAGTTTGAAATGATGGTGGAGATACGTCAAATGGGGTGTTACCTATTTTAATCAGATAGTCTTTATTAAGCCAATATAGAAACAGTTCATGACGCATAAAATTATCAACTATTTTTTTGGGAATACCACCAGATCTTTCCATCACCTTATCATAATGCAATTGACGCTCTATTAAGGTAAATCGATCATCAATAAGGAGAGTCGGGCTTAACAACCAAATATTTTCTGGGTAGGATGCAAAACTATCAATCACCATATCCATGTCCTTTTTGGGTACAACAAACGTATTTAGGCCAAAATAAAATCGCAACGGCGTTTCTATCAAAAATCGAGAAACAGGCCAGTTTGGATCAATTAACAGATAGTCTCTTTCCTCAATATGCGCAGCGATTTTTCGTAAAACAGCAAGCGGGCGTACACCTTCTTCCGCGCCAATTTGTTTATACGAATAAAAAACGAACAGAGGAACTGTGCATAAAAATGCCGCAATTCCTAATTTTTTCCAAATCGGACGATTGTGATAAAAAATTGCCGCAGTGGCAACGACAATTCCATATGGAACGGCTTCTGAAAGTAAATATCGAGCATAATAATACTGATACGGAATGACAAACATCTGGTAAATGTTAGCTATAAGAGTTATTGAAACAAACAGAACTAGTAACGCTAACTGATTATTAATTTTTCTCTTCAGAAGTGCCGTCACTCCAACAACAACCATAAATGGTGAGGTGTATATCAACCAGTTAAGTACAGTGGATTGCTGTATAGCTTGTATGCCACTTCCTGAAAGATGCCAACGCTGATTATACCATTGGCTCTCAATGTATGCATTTGTATATCCAAGCTTATACACTTTATATAAATTAAACAGAGCAAAAAAGAACCCTATCAGAAAAGATAACCGTATTGTAACTTTTGAAAAATCAATTTTTTTGACAAAATAAACAAAATTGGAATTACGTAGCAGTAAAAACCAAATAGTGATAGACGTAATAAAAGAAATAATAACAGCAAATATCAAGATGAAAGATCTGTCAGCAAGAAATCGTCCAAATATTAAATTGTATATGAATTTTGAATACTCTGGTGAAAATATCAACCCGTAAAAAAAAGAAAGAAAGTAGATAAAAACAGATGAAATCGAAAAAAAGACTAAATATTTTCCGAATCGATCATTTTTTACTTTGTTAAGCCAAATTCCAACAAGGATTAATGTAAGTAATAGAGGAAGATATAGAAATCCGCTTATTCGCACAAAGAACATAAGCGATAAGCTGCCGGAAGAAATAATTAATGTAGGTATTGAGGAAAAACCTTCTCGTGACAGTCTATATGATCGAATCAGATAATATATTCCTATTGAAGTAAAAGCGAGCGCTGTAATTTCCGTAACAGGCCATTTGGAAAAAAAAACATGCAATGGATTGATGGCCAATAGCACACCTGCCATCAAGCCAGCCAAGTTGGAACCGGACAGTTCTATTGTTAGCAGCATAAGAAAAATAATGCTCAATATGCTGAAAAATGTTAGAGAATACCACCTGGCATCATCTCCAAAAAATTCTGCGAACAGAGCCATCCATAGAGGATGTAAATGATAGAACTGAAAGACATAGTCTTTATCTCCACCATAAAATACTCCTGGTTGGAAAAATAATTCAGATAAATCGTTTTCTCCTTTACGTACCTTCCTGATATTTTTTTTATAAATTTTCTTCAGACTTTCATTAGGCAAGTTATTAAGGCTATTATCTTCAATAAACACCTTCCCGCCATGTTGATAATATGAAGACATACTGACATAGAGTCCTTGATCTTGCCCCCCGTGAATCCAAGGGAACGGTTCAGCACGAAATATTAACGCTAAAAAAATGACCGCCAACAAAGGTAAAAAATATCCCTTCGGCAGACAGGAGCCATTTAGGTCTCCACGTTGAAAAAGGACACAGAATGTTGTGGAGATGGCTAACCCGCTGAAAACTACTACGGTTGGATTGAAGGCGTTTATAACCAGAGCGACGATTGAAACTGTCGAGATTGAGATTATTGATATTACAAGAAAATCCATCAAGAAACTCCCTGCCTCAAGTCTTTTTTCAGACATTAAATCTCCCTCTCTTAATATCATAACAGATGTTATGCCGCACTGAATTTTTGAAGTTCACCAAACGCTGAATGAACGGGTTTAGGAATAGTCAATCCCATGGGATCATTAGCGGTTCAATCCCTATATCGTGCCCCCAAAAAAGACCTTCCTGCACTAGCGAAACCTGCAAGGATCCTCCCTTAATTTTCATCTTTGGATCAATAAGTAGCTTACAGTTAAGAAAACTATCAGCACCCACGTCAAAAGGTAAATCCATACGAGTATCCCAGCCACTGACTGGCTTTCCTGCAGTATCAATAAATCGCCATGAGAGCCGTATTGGGCTATCTACTGAATATAGAGCAAAATGTAATCCGCTGGCATTTACAACTTTTACCTCAACAGTCCATTTGTCGTTTTTAACTGCCTTACCCAGGTAGTGCAATGAAAGGTTGTGAAATTCCTCTATAGAATACGGACGGCGATTTTTTAAAGTTAGTGGAGGATGCTGCTGTATCCATTTTTCATCACAGTCTTTAAATCCAATGGGCACAATACGCCGCATCAAGTTGACATAAGCTGCCTGATCGGTATCATGACCGAATAAAAGGAGATAGGCAGAAACTCTGCGGGGAACTTCCATACAATCGTTTCCAAAATCATATCTCAATCCAGAAGGTAAAAAACCAGAATAACCATTTAACGTCTTTACGCCGTGTTTAAGGGAAATCCACATAGCATCAATTTCGTCCGCAAAGAACGGACCGTTAGACTGGGCAAAAAAAAGAATTGGATCAATCGGCAATTTATTTGGAAAGCTCTCTTCCTTCACGTTAACTCTCTCTCTCCACACACTTTTTTTACTTAACGATACAGATGTAGCTGAGAATTCAAAAATCATTGCCGGAATAACAATAACGAAAAGCAAAATCGACAGCCAGATAGAGCGGTTACGAAGCTGATCAACAGCGATTGCGGCAAGATAAGCAACCGGAAACAATAGAACCAGATCAATTCTTGTCATTGCTCGAATAGCGGATGCCAAAGGTAATTTTGCCAAAAAAAGCCAAAGGCTAAAACCACCTATATTAAGAGTCAGAAGTATCAATCCTGCTAATGTTCCCGCAAGAAGAGGAAGTGCTATATTGTTCCTTGCTCTGTAGCCTCCAGCTATACACCCCATGAAAGCCAAAAGCATGGGTACTGCACCAATAAACATTTGGTGCTCGTGCCGCATCGGGATATCGACAATTTTTCTAGCCAGAGAAGACCAGAGCCAAGACCTGTCGGATAGAAAATAGCTGTAAGGCCTTGGTAGCATCGAGGCAATTTCATCGAGGCTTCTGGTTGCAGAATATAATTGCGTAACGCACAAGTAAGGATAGAAAAGCAATATCAGGAGGCCAATCAGCAGTAAGAGGGATAAGATTATTCTCAAGCGCACGCCGAATGCTTGGGCATGCCAGCTGGATATAAACTCGCCGACAATAGAAAGAGGGGTTTTCCTGTGCTGCTTCCAGAAGGAAAGCAAAATATATACTACAAAAATGCCGCCCATCAGCAATAAAGTAAAGAAACCTATATAAATTGAGCAGTAGAACTGCCAAATCAGCCAGCCGACTGCCATGACAAAAAAAATCCAACGTTTTTTATCCAAAAACAAGATAAACATGGCAGCAGCAAGTGGGACGGCAAAACGGTAGCACAACTGGGCATGACCTGAACGTATAGTTGCGGGAAGTGCGAAAGTAAAAATCAATGATCCGACCAACGCAGCAAGCGGGGAGACTTTCAGCTTGCCGAAAGCATAGTATGCAGCGGAGAAATTGACGAAATAGCTAAATAAGTACCAGAGTTGAAACGCTGTGTCCGGCTGTCCGGTAAGTAAACGTGCCCCCAGATAAACTGGTGCGCTACCAAAGAGATTATCACTGAATCCGATAACATAAGGAAAAGGGCTAAAGAACCCGAAATGCCAAAGTGAATCACTGCTGCCAGCAAAAAATTGGTAGATATTTTCAAGGAAATAATTATTTAAACGTGCGTCGCCAATATCGCCTGGCATCATCGATAAATAATTGGACTGGCTGAATGGTATCAAAAGAAAGATCAGAAGAAAAACCAGCCATGACACTAAAAAAATGTTATGTAACATTTACAGGTAGTTATTGGTAAGTTATGTTTCGTAAAGTTTGAAATAATTTTTTATTCTTTCCGCAAGTTGCTGTTTAGGATTTCAAATTCGCATAGCTGTATTGCGAAACACATGCAGCCGAAGGTCCGTTCAATGATCCGGTGTCAGAAACAACGTGCTTACGTCATAGGCTAAAAATTGTTATGTATTGAGATTAAGAATTTCTGTAAGCTTTTTGGTACTTTGCTTCCAAGACAACCAAGGCATTTTTGAGGATTCAGGTATCCTGTTCTCAGAATATAAATTCAGCCATAACTCAATATTTTTTTTCAAATTATGAGCTTCCAGACCTGAAAAATAAACTGCGTGATCACCGGCAACCTCTCTAAAAACGGGTATATCTCTTGCTATAATCGGCAGTTCATGCTGTGCGGCCTCAATCAGGGGAAGACCGAACCCTTCGCCTTCCGATGCGGCTATAAGACAGGTGCAGGAGGAATAAACCTTTTCCAAGTATTCATCACTTATTCCCTTAAGCCAGAACAAACGGTTATTTCTCTCCGCATGATTTCGTATTAATTCAATCAGTTTGTTAACCATCCAGCCGCCGACACCAACAATAACCAGATTTACGTCTGTTCTCGTATTCCAAATTTGCTCAAATGCTGTTAAGACTTGTCGATGGCCTTTTCGCGGTTCGATAGTCCCGACCATTAAAAAACTGGGCTTGCTCTGGAAAATTGTCAGCACATCTTCCGCATTAGAGGGCAACCCCTTAGAGGGCATTGAGTTTTCAATATCAGCACCTAAATGGAACCATTCTATACGAAAAGGGCGTATACGTGGAGAAATATTGTTGTAACGCCATGCTTTCAACTCATCTGCGACCGCATGCGAAATGCAGATTGCTCCATCAAAAACCATTATCATTTTAATCCATTGTGCGTAACACCTTTCAATGTATTCTGCAAAATACCCGGACGTAAGCGGAAGTAAATCATACACTACAAAAAATATTCGCACCCCGCTTTGATGCAACATTTTTAAATAATCAAATTGCCTCTCAATCGTGCAGAGCAACAGATCAAGCCCAAGAAAGATATCACCATGCTGGAATTCAATTGGATCATCACCTTGTCCATCCTCATCTCGGCCCATAAACTCTCTGCTGAAACTTTTCGCATAACGATATCCCTTGCAACAGATGTCGGCATAAACAGGCTCTACACTGTAACCAGTCGGCGGATTCAGGAGCAATTCTCGCAAAATGGAACGTACTACTCGCTGTACTCCTGTTTTCGAATCCCTTTGGGAAAAAGTAGAAATATCTACGAATAATTGAGGTTTCCCTTCTCTCTCAGGCTGATTCTGTGCAATACACCACGCACTGGCTCGTAAATCATCGTCTTTCGGTTCAATATCAAAACAATGCTGACCAGCCAATGCCTTGATCAATATATCCGAGGTCACAGGTTGCACCTGCGGAGAACTGGAGACGGAATTTGAAGCGTACCATTTTTCAAAAGCGGAAATCGCTTGTTGAGCACTTGCTTCCCAGGAAAAGTTCTTTGCTCTTTGCAGACCGTAGCCACGCAAGCTTTCTTTGAAACTCTTATCTTCGAGCACTCTTTGTAACTTTACTCTGATAGAACATACATCTGAGGGATCAAACAAGGCATCCTTTCGACCAATCACTTCCGGCAAACTGGTGCTCTTGGAAGCTATGACCGCTGCGCCGCAGGACATCGCCTCAAGAGCGGGAAGGCCGAATCCTTCATGTAAAGATGGAAAAATGAATACTTCACAGAGGTTATACAGTGTGACAAGATTTTCATCAGACACGTAACCTGTAAAAATAATTCGACCTTCAGGAATATTGTTTAAGTGTGCTGTCTTTTTAAGCTGGGCAACTATACCATTCAGCATTTTTCCGGAAAGTACCAACTGATGTTTTTCCCGCAACTGATCCGGCATGCCTGCGTAAGCCTCAATTAAGTTGTTCAGATTTTTTCTTGGGTCAGCACCGCCAGTGTATAATATGTACTTATAATTGATATTTAAATTGTTAAACAAGTCCTTTTTCTTTTTTTCCGCAATTTGCCTCTGTTGAAATATCGCATCACAAGCGGCAGATATATTGACAACAGATTTTGCTGGAATATTCAAGAAATCACGAGATTCTCTAGCAGACGATTTTGATATTGCTAAAATAAGTTCGGCATTGTTTAAAAATTCTATTTTTTTATGGTAATAGAGAGAAAAATCAGCATTTGCCAAATATTTTTCAGGAGAAAGAAGGGGAATAAGGTCGTATACAGTAACCGCTGTTGGTAAATTGGAAGCGAAAGTTCCAATACTGGTAACAGCATTATCAGTAAAGCCTTCAAATAAACTTGTTACATGTACAATATCAGGATGCAGACTGGCGAGAAAAGCTTCACGGATTAATTGTGCCGCCTCACGCCGCCATTGATTTTTCGGATCGCAACCCTGCACAGGGCAGGGAGCATACCAGACTCGAATCTTCTCCTGAGGTAACAGGCTGTCGAATTCATCTCGTATTGTGTCTACAGTATCGGAAAAAAAACCATTTAATGCCAAAATTATTTCATGATCTCCTCGATTTCGCACCATTGCCTTGGCCAGCGACAGGATATAACGGCCTATTTTTCGGGAGCGACTTTCGGTTTGCGCTCCCTGCATATCAATAACTATGCGCATTAGACTTTCTCTTTTTGTTGTTGCGCTATGGCAACTTTCAATTTTTTATAAATCTGATCAGCACGCAGCGGCAGAGAGGAAAGGTTGACAGGAGAAAATTTCTGTGCTTCTGAAACACAGACCCATTTATGGAAAAATGTGCTCTGCTTTTTTCCACCGGCTAAAAAATGATCCAACCGGTTTTTTATAAATGGAACACGATCAAGAAATATGTGAATGAATGCAAGCAATCCGGGATGAGATTGCGCAGAAGATGATAAAAAAAACAAAAAACGGCGAAGAAGAGATGCTGATTTTTTATTGATGCCTATGAGTTTTGAACCTGCATTTTGTAGTTTTGCTCCACCCCAGCGAAGCGGATAGGTCAACTTCCAAGATTGGCTGGAGTAAATATCAGCCAATTTTTCCGCCAAATTCTCAACCGAATTTTGATTCCGCAAAATCTTATGTAACATTTGTGTATGATATTGATTAGCCAAAACAGCAAGTTCTATTCCATACTCCTTGTCAAAGGCCACATCAAAAAAAGCCATATGGCGAGGGGTAGATTTTTTCTGCGCAATAACAGCATAGTCAGGGCTCACTCCGGTAAGCACTTGTAATAAATTAATTTCTTCTCCGATTGACAGTTCTGGTGATTCTTGCAATCGCACAATTTTATGCCTATGAAAACCGACATACTCCAGCAAAAAAGAAAGCAACGTGGAGGGTAATGGTCTTTGATGGCTGGGATCTAGATAAAATGAATTTGATCCCACGGATATATTTTCGGGGTTGGGAGTTTCAAGAATCAGTAAGCCTCCCGGCTGTAATACTCGTAACGCCTCCTTCACAAGAATTTCTAAATCCGAAAATAAAAGATGTTCAGCAATATGAAAACCGGAAACAACCGCAACACTTGCATCCTGAAGAGTTTGCAGATAACTTACGGCTTCTCCTAATTCTGCAGATAAATTGCGCGTCCTGCAAGCCTCCAACATCCCTTCATCAAGATCCACTCCGACAGCATTAAATTCATTCTCTCCTAACAACTCAAGCCATTCACCACGTCCGCAACCGAGATCAACCGCCTCGCAATGTTCATATATTTCTTTAAGTGGTTTGATAAATGCGAGATAGACGTGTAGTCGAGACTTAATTAATTTGCGGCTACCTCGATAACGGTCTTCAAAAGCGCTGTAAAATCCTGTTGTACGTTGCTCCATAAAAATGTCCTATCCCTGATATATAAAAGTCAATCACCACAAGTCAATCATAATTTTTTGGAAACCTGTATGACAGGATCCATCCAAACGCATCCGGAAAAGTCAACCTTATCTGGAAGTACCACATCGAAAACAAGAGCGTTGTCTTGCCACTCATAATTGTTTTCTTGATGTGTCTCACTACTGGTTAAGGCTGTTTCTATTGTAAATGTTCCCGGACCAAGGTTAGCTGGAAAAGAAATATCAAAATGATAACATTCGCCTGGGTTAACTCCAGACAATGCCTGTTCCTTTAAATGTGTATTTGTCCCGTACATGACCTGACCGGATTTATCTTTGATACCATAACCGAATACCAGACGGTCAAGGGCTGAACACACCTGCACATCCACCTGCATATGAACCAATTGGCCAACCTGCACGGTCTCAATTGATTTTTGGTTTTCATCCACCAGCCGGATTGACGCTACAGTCGCCTCACCGGTGCCGCTGATCGCAGGAGTCTTGCCGTTGTCATCAGTAATGGCATTTAAATAATTGTTAACAACGTCTGATGTCGGCCCCTGTTGAAATAAGGTACCATTTTTTAACCAAATTACTCTACTACAGAGATTCTCCACTGCTCCTGTCATATGACTGACAAATAATACAGTCCGCCCTTCCCTACTTAATGCACCAATTTTTTGCAGACATTTTCTTTGGAATGCCAGGTCACCCACTGCCAACACTTCATCAATAATTAAAATTTCAGATTTCAAATGCGCCGCGACCGCAAAAGCCAATCTGACATACATGCCGGAAGAATACCTTTTCACAGGGGTTTCTATGAAATCTTCAACGCCGGAAAAATCTATAATTTCATCTAACCTGCTGCTGATTTCCAGCTTGGTCATACCAAGAATGGTTCCGTTTAAAAAAATATTTTCCCGGCCCGTTAATTCAGGATGAAAGCCGGTTCCGACCTCAAGAAGACTGGCGATTCTGCCTTTGACCTTTATACTGCCTTTAGTCGGTGCTGTCACACGAGAAAGAATCTTGAGTAGAGTTGACTTTCCCGACCCATTTCTTCCGATAATACCAAGAGTTTCACCTTGCTTTATTTCCGCATTGATATCCTTTAAGGCCCAAAATTTATCTGAGCCAACATGTTCTGAATGATCAATCGAAGCAAAAACCTTACTGTTGGGATCCATTTTACCGCGTACTTTTGCCCACCAAGACTGCAAATCATGGGCCATGGTGCCATGACTGATGACTCCGAGACGGTATTCCTTCCAGATATCCTCTATTTTTATTACTGTTGACATAATTTATAAAGTTAAAATTCCGATGCGGAACATTTGTTTCAAATTTCAAACACGCTGTTTCCACCTGTTTTTTCCCAAAACTCTCCTTCAAACCGTATCCATAAATGTTTTTTCAATTCGGCTAAACAAAACCACACCGATAAACAGCATTACCAGCGTGACTAGCCAGCTGACAGCGACATATCCCCACTGGATGGCCCCTGATCCAAAAAAAGCATAACGAAAACATTCGACTATCGAAACCATAGGATTCAACACATACCAAGACCTGAGCCAATCCGGCACTAAACTCAGCGGATATACAATGGGGGTGGCATACATCCATAGCTGGATGACAAGACCCATTGCAAAACTTAAATCCCTGTACTTGGTGGTCAGAGAGGAAACAAGAATCCCCACGCCAAGACTCAATAAAGCCATTTGCAACACTAAGATTGGAAAAACGACAATCCATATTTTAGGCTGAAACGGAGCTCCTTTCCAGAAAAAATAAAAATAGAATCCGAGAAACAAGACAAACTGGATTAAAAATCGAAACAGGTTGCTGATAATCGAAGATATAGGCACCGTAAGCCGAGGAAAATAGGCCTTGCCAAATATACCGGCGTTACCTATAAAGGTGTTGGCGTTAACAGTGAGACAGGCGGCGAAATAACTCCAAAGCACATTTCCGCTCATATAAAAAAGAAACGGAGGAATACTGTCGGTAGGAATTCGAGCAACGTTGCCGAACACCACTGTAAAAACGATAGTGGTGAAAAGTGGCTGAATGATAAACCATAAAGGTCCTAAAACAGTCTGCTTATAAATAGTAACAAAATCCCTCTTTACAAACATGCCGATCAGCTCGCGGTAACGCCAGAGTTCAACGAGATGAAGGTCAAACCAGCCTGCTTTCGGTTGGATGATAATATCCCATTGTTGTTCGTTGTTCATTCCATGTCCCTATAATATTTATGATTGAATCATTTACTGTGAATTTTAGCCAGCAGGTGAATCAATGAACCCCGTAATATTTTATCCAACCGTTCCTGTAATTCTTTGGCGCGTTTCACTCTGTGTCGCAGAAATTCGAACAGTTGAGATAAACAGGCTTCTTCTTGACTAATGCACCGCTTATCAAGAATTTTTTCACAGATTTTTTTTCGCAACAGAGCGCAATACCTGAATGGTCTGAGCCGCTGTTCTTTCCCAAGTAAAGCCCTCGGCCCACTGGCGACCTTGCTTTGCACAACTGTCGCACTCCTGATCATTGAGATTAAGCGTATCCATGATCTTGTCGGCAAGCAGCAAGGGATCCGGTTCATTCACATAATAAGCATGTTCACCGCCGACTTCAGCCAGGGAACCTTTTTGAACCATCACCACTGGTAGTCCGGCTGTCATGGCCTCAAGCACCGGCAGACCGAAGCCCTCATAGCTTGAAGGAAGGACAAAAACAGCCGCTTTCCGATAGAGCGTTTGCAGCTCTCTGTCCGACAGTTCCTGCAACCGAACTGCCCGATCTGGATTTTGCAACTTGCGCAGACTTTGTCTGACAGCCTGTTCGCCTCTACGACCTTTACCCACCAAAACAAGCTGATGCGGTATTTTTCGCTCAAGGAGGGCGAAGGCATCAATAAGTTTATCTATGTTTTTATGAGGATACGTATGGGCCACGCAGAGAAGAAAGGGTTTATGGATACCCAAAATCTGCAAAATATGATCGACATTTTCTTTTTTAAAAGACATGTCGTTAAAACATTTTTTTGCGCCGAGCAATACAGTATGCACCTTTTCCGCATCAGCAAATCCGTACCTGATCACCTCCTGACGGGAAAATTCGGAAATACTCAGCACAGCTTGGCATTGCCGGCAGGCTATTCTGACCAAGATGTCGAGTACAGTTCGTTCCAGCCGACTCATGTCTTCGGGATAACTTTTGTATTGCAGATCACAAACGGTAACCGCCTGAGGAGAACAACACACTGCGGGAGCAGTGTAGCCCGGTGACCAGAGCACCTCCACTTGAGCCTTGTGTACCGCAAAAGGCAACAGAAGCTGCTCCGCCAGAATTCGTAAAGGGCGTATTGCGGCCCGGCAGAAAATTCGATGAAATTTTACTTGGGAATATCCGGCAAGATCCGCCCGGAGAAGAGTGTCATTTTCTCGATTAGTGAACAGTATCAGGGAGTCTTCTGTTTTGAGGAGATCTGCCATAGCGGTAAGCGTATTGCGCAGGTAAACTTCTGTGCCGCCCACATCACCGGGAACCAGAAACAAGGTATTTATTCCAATCCGCATAAGTTAGCCCGCCCGCCCAGAAGCATTTTTTCGCAGCCTGGACATTGCGGTATAAGCTCCTACAATTCCCCAGCGAACAAAAAAATGAAGCGATGTCTGGACACTGAAAGCACCGGCATCGGCTTTTGCCGCCATGTATTCCTCTTGAAACTGCACCCTGAAATTCTGCCCACTGATAGAATTTTCATGCCAACGAAATGCCGAAAGCGGCTCGCCCGCTACCTGAACAGCATCGCCACACTGCCAAAGTCGGAGAATGAACTCATAATCCCAAGCTGCGACCATGTCTTCACGAAGCAATCCAACCTGTTCAACAGCCTGTCGACGAAAAAATAAAGTCGGTTGCGAGAGGTAATTAATGCATTGGTAGGTGAAGCGACACGATAAGGGATAGAAAAATTCCTTAAAGCGGGTTATCCCGGAACGAATTTCACCGCCTTGTTCGTCAATGACAGGACACCCGCCAAAACAAAAAGCGGCATCAGGGCGGCATTGCATGGCTTGCTGAACACGCCGCAATGTTTCTGGATAATATAGGTCATCAGCATTCAGCCAAGCGATGATATCTCCGGTGGCCAAGGCAAGTCCCTTATTGAGAGCATTGGCTGGCCCTGAATCTCGTTCCACTATTAAGTGATCAATATCATGCTTATATCTTTCTATAATAGAGAGGGAGTTGTCCGTACTGCCTCCATCCACTATAATATATTCCAGTTCCAGATCGGCATGTTTTTGTTGCAACACACTGAGAATTGATGTTTCTATAAAACGATCACTGTTGTAGCTTGGTGTAATGACAGAAAAACGCATCAATTTCTCGTTATCTTTAGCGTTTAGAGACCCCGACAAAGCGGGGGTAGCTCTTTACTTTTAATTCGGGCTTTGCCCGCACGTCTCTTTTTTACTTTGCAGGTTCTTGGGGCTGGCGTACCCCGGACAACGTCCGCACTTTGATAAACTCTGTCACTGTCCATCGTTTAGGCAGTAGGGGGCTTAAGGTTCGGTTGCTATGTAATCTAGTACTAAATTCGTAATAGATTGTCTTGCAATCGTATCTGTTGGGGTCACGGTTGTGCCTGGTGTGTTACTGATAAAACTTACTACTTCGCTCAGGGTGCTACCTATTAGAAGCTGAACTACTCTCGTAGCCGCATTGACTTGAGCATCTGTAGAATCAGGACTAGCTTGTACATTGATAAGGTTGCTCCTTGCTTGGGCACTTAATGCATTCAGCACACCTGTATTGTACATGTTGATAATAAACCAGTTGGAAGGAATTATCGGGATTATTGGGGATATTGGCGGATCTTCTTGTGCTTGACTATTTATAGGGCATGACGCAAACAGGATTAAGGTAATTAATAGGAAAATACAAGATGATGATTTCATGTAAACTCCTTTTTTAATTTGCGCCGGATCAGTGCCGTTGTTGTATCAACCGCTCTTCCGGCTTCAGCTCTGCTGATTCCCTCCTTCAACCTGTTCTTCCAATAATATCTTTTTGCATTATAGTCAAATTTTTATCTTCAGCCAGATACGACAACTCGGCATTGCAAGCATGCACTCTGTATTGAGCAAAGACTTCAGGAAAATTATAAGTGCTTATTTTTCCCTGCTAAAGATATCTTTTTAAAATAATCTCTTACTAAATATCCCGCAGAACGTAACGGCGCAGTCAGGCGCCATGAATGGCTTTTAAAAATTTCTAATAATTCTTGATCACGCTCAATCACTGCCTGACGTAACATTTTTTCCTGTTCTATCAAAAAGGCATGTCGTCTGGTTCCACCGGAAAGCAACAGCTCGGTGATCCCTGATTTTTGTGTTCTCTTTTCCTTGAAAAAATTATGAAAATAATCAATTAATTCTTTTCGTCCTACGTTATGCATGCAGACTTCCAGCTGAAAAGTAATTTCAATATCCAGATAATGAACAAAAATATCTTGGTCAAAGAATAGACCAAACGCATCATATATCTTGGCTAACACATCCAAGAAATTTCCGTTGGCAAACAGATCAGTTTGTTCAAAAAAGATGAGATTGGCATTTAATTCACGGTACAATCCCCTGAACAACACAAAACCAAGCTCCAATGGTTTCCTATACTCCCATTCCTGATCAATCAGACAAAGCTGTTTATGCTTGTTGACCAAAAAATTGGCAGGCGTGCAGTCGTAGAGTTCGCCGGGAAGCAGTAACATTTCGTGGCCAGTTGACGATGATTGAGAGTAAGCGTTTTCACGCAGCCAATTCATCCATGGTGTCAAATAATTAATAAATTGAGCTAACGAGTCTTTTTTTGATACCTGATCCAGTAAGCTGTATCCATAAGGTACCCCTTTAATATAATTAACCTTACCGATATGATGAATTATGTTTTCCGGTTCATTATCTGTTTGATCAAAGGCGGAGGGATAACAGAGCTTCTTTTCCACTACAAGCCCATCCTGTTCCTTCTGGAATACCGTTTCAATAAGATAACGTTTTTTGCGCCTGCAACTGAAGGACTTGAGCAACCATGGGTCGGTAAGATCGGCCAAGGTGCTGTCACCACAAAAGGCGAAAACTAAAAATGAATTGGCTAGGTCTCGAAGTAAACCGTTTTGAGACAGGAGGTTCCAGACTCTGGTCTCCTGGAAAATTTTATCGCCAATACGACTGTAATCTCTGGATGGGTATTGACCAGCAAGGTGGGAGAGGTTGAGTTCATCACATTGAAAGGATTCCTCACGCAACAAAAGTTGAGGTAATTTATAATCAGGAAAGGGGTAAACAAACTCCACCCGATCAAACCCGGCCTGAGCAAACTGTTCCTCTAATTGTTTTTTGCCAAAGGTACGAAACGTTCCAAGTCGATACAGATCATTAATACCGAAGAAGGGTTGGCCGGTATGATCTTCCTCGCAACCATTGAAATATTTCAAGCCAAGCTGATTCTCAATGGCAACGACCAATACACCGTTTGCGCTTAACAAACGACGGGCCCGATGCAGAGCTTCCAATATCGGATTTTCGCCTTCAAAATAGGAGGGGCTGTACTCCAACACCCCAATCATGCTGATTAAATCAAAGGGATCATCCTGCTCAAAGTCCGCAAATGAGTCTTGAAAAATTTCTACATTACTTAAACCACGGCAACGGGCCTTGGTAATTTTAGCCCGGCGCATACTGCCTTCAAGGGCGATAATCTTGGACGCAGGACATTGTTCACCAAGCACCCTGGTCATGGCACCGCATCCAGAGCCAATTTCAAGAATGTTGTCGAATTGATGAAGATGAAAAGGAGAAAGGAGGTTTGCCCTTAAGGGTGAGAAATGGTATTCGCTAGGCCAATCGACCATTAAGCGTTGCAGCTCATCAGAGGCCAGAGAGACATCTTTGGCCTGTCGCACCTGGTTCAACAACCGATTTTCAATCTCATCGCCATCGGAATAATTGAAACTAGAAGTATCCGTTCGCGTCCAGATTCCGCCAGAAGATTTGGTGTACTTTGATACCGGCATGAAAATCTATCCTTCCACCCGGCTGATTTTGATTGTTGAGTCCAAATCAAAAACACCTACGCTGGCGTTTTCAGAGATGACTTCAAAAGTGATGACATCATAACGACGATCATAGACAACATATTTATCATCTTCAAAACCGGCGCACCCGAAAGAAAGGAGGTAGCCTCCAGGGTTGAGCATCATGCGCTGCTCAAATTCAGTTAATATAATGTCGCCCTCTTTTACCTTGCCGATTTCAATGTTTTGAAACAAGGTGTTGGTTCCGGTTAGGTCAAAACCTTTGACATCTTTAATCGTATAAGCGGTTATAGGATTTAACAAAGTTTCATGGAAAAGAGTTTTAAACTTAAAACGATAATGCTCACCATGCACAAAAGAATATTTTACCTTCTCACTCAGAGAATCTATCCCCACCTCAATTATTTCCGCCTTACCATTACCGTAACGATTTTCGTTTGAATTAAGTTGATACGCCAGTTCACTTTTTTGCATGTGAACGGTCAAACTGCTGGTGGAAGATTTTTTTTTGCTGGATGACGTGTTTCCGTTATTTTTTTCGTCCCCGATTTCTGCGATTTCTGTCGCATGATTCACGTCGCCAAGAGCGGTATCACGCTCTGAACACTTCACTGTCATACGATTGTATTCGTCAACCACTTCCTTGGCCGGGCCTGATTTGACTATCCTCCCATGTTCCAGCAATAAAGCGTTAGTGCAGTAACGGGTAACCAAGTCCATGGAATGGGTGACAAACAGAATAGTCACCCCATTTTCTTGAAACTCCTTGAATTTAGCAAAACACTTAGCCTGAAATGCGGTGTCACCCACAGACAAGGCTTCATCCACTATAAGAATATCTGGTTTAACGTTAATAGCCACAGCAAAGGCTAATCGGACATACATGCCGCTGGAGTATGTCTTGACCGATTGGTCAATAAATTCACCAATATCAGCAAAAGCAGTAATGTCGTCAAAACATTCATCCATCTCATTTCGTTCCACACCCAAAATAGAACCATTCAGATAGACGTTGTCACGACCGGTAAATTCCGGATTAAAGCCTGCTCCAAGCTCCAGCAGAGCGGAAATTCGTCCATCAACTACAACCTGCCCGGCAGAGGGTTGCAAAATACCACAAACGATTTGCAGCAGTGTTGACTTGCCGCTTCCGTTTTGACCGATAATACCTACAGTCTGTCCCCGCTCCACAGTAAACGAAATATCATTGAGGGCATGAAATTTCTGGTAGTATTTACCGTCAGCTCGAGGCAGCAACGCTTCGACGACCCGATGTAATGGACGGGAATATAGTTTATACACCTTGCCTACGTTATTGAGTGAAATAACAGAATCATCGGAAAAAGAGGATTTAAGATTTGACGTTTGCAATGATTTAATTATATATTAATTTTATCGTATATCTGTGCAGTTACTGGTTGATCCGATGAAAAACAACAACAAGAGCAACGACAACAAATCAAGAGGAGATGCACTCTGGAAATAGAGAAGCAACCGAGGGGCATTCAAAATTAACTGAAGTGAACCCAATTGTCAAGGCAGAGCCCCTAGGAAAAAAAATCACATTTAGGCTCATTTTTCTTTTCTATTTTGCGAAGCCCAATCAGTAACAACGGGTAACAACCCTCAGCCCTATATCCGCTTCCGATAAAGCGAAATGTGATCTCTTCTGGCTTTTTATACGCAATGGTTTTATTCTCACCATACTTGTATACATCGCCTCAAAAATTGTGTCGGAGGAAATGAATACTGGTAAAAATGTTAAATATTTCATCCTCATCAGGGATGTCATGTAGACTCTAAACCCTCTAAACTTTACGCCAAGCAACTTGAAGAATCACACCAATGTTATTAAATAATTTAAGTATTTTAAACATGATACGTTCTGCCATCTCAAAATATCCGAAGAAAAATGTGCTCTGGGGATTCATCTTGGCTTTCTCCGCTTTCTGTCTAGTGATATCCACTCATCCTTTTCTGAGGCTCCCCTATGATCCTTGGGAACATCTTGTAAAGATAAGATCCATTTTCGATGACGGAGAATGTTTTCTTTACTGGCCGGACAATAAAAGTTATTTTTGCGCCTGGCACTGGGCATGGGCGTTTTTTTTTTCCATTATAAAGATTAACGATACTTTATTATGGGCCAAAATTATTCACAGTGCTCAATATATCTTTGCTCTTTTAAGTCTCCTCTATTTTTCGTTTTCCGTTTTCAGACTATGCGAAAAACAGGCTCCCAAAAATCACTTATTTCTTTTGGCCTGTTTCGCGACGTTATATTGGCTCGTCGGCAACGGCACCTATTCTGTAGAGTATCAACAAGCTTGGATTATGTGGTATTCAGTAACCTACCAAGGGTTGACTCTTCCCCTTTTCTGGCTGATAACAGGCTTTACTCTACAGTTATTTTTTAATGATGGTCTAACCTGTCGTAAAAAACAATCTCTCGTCGTCCTGATTGTCGCAGGTTTTTTAGTAATCGCATTTTTTCACCCGTCAGAGGCGATATATTATTTCATTTTTCTCATTTTAAGTCTGTTGTTTACCCCGTTGGTGTCGATAAAACAAAAAATAATGTACAGCTTTGTTTTTATAACAATTATACCAAGTATTCTTTTTGTCATAGCCACTTATATAAACTTACCCACCTTCCACGGTGTCTCTGCACAAAACGGCTTTACTGAACTCATTCAGAAAATCAATATTACGGGAACAAAAATTACAGCAAAAGGGGGAAACCGACTCCAGAATTCGTTCAGTGAGCTGGCAATGCTTTCTTCCATAGCTGCATTAATTTATGGGGGCATCACGTTTTTTTATTTCCATAAAAAAGGATCAAATCGACCTCTTACCCTGCTCCTTGTCGCTTTAATTCTTTTTTTTCTCATTCCAACAACTAAGTGGCTTGCAGGAATAACAGGTATTCTTCTTTATGAAAATATTGTCTGGCGTTTCTTTTTCGCCAGTCCTTGGTTTCTTTTTATTCCCTTCATTATTTATAAGGCCACTTGCCACCGTCGATTCCCCAAGGCCTACACTTCTTTTATACTTTTCTATATTCTTTCAGGGAGTTGTTTCGCCTCTCAAGTTTATTTGAACAAAGCCCTTTCTGGCAATATCATGTCCCTTTACAATTCTTTTTTTAAAGAAAAAGTTGGACTGCAATATCCTGAAGAGACACTGGCACTTTTAAAAGAAAATATTGAGAAAAAAACAAAAGGTGCAGAGAAAAAAGAGGTCATTCTCTATCTTCGAGGGGATCTTGCCACACTCTCACGGGCACTCTATGGATATTATGTTTTCTCATATCGACGTACATTTATACCAATGCACACGTTTTATGCTAAACAGATGGAACAGAGATATACATTGATCCCAATAAATATACCGCTGAATTTTCCTAAAGACAGAAACATTTTTCTCCATTTCAAGTTAGATGCAAAAAAAATCTCCTGCCGAACAAGCATTACGTTAGGCGGGAAAAACTCTGTTTTGTTTGACCTAGAGCATGTTGATCTGAGTGAAAAATATCTTTTTATTGAAGGGTGGGTCTTGCTTCAAGGACAACTGCATCAAGCTGAAGTTTATGTTGTCCTGCAATCCGACCAAGAAACGTTAGCGTTTGATACCTCACAACTTTTTCGCAGAGATGTTGGTAAGCATTTTAAATCATTGAGCCTTGAAAATAATGGATTTCTTGCAACTATTAAAACTATAGATCTTAAGCCAGGGGTGTACAGTATTGGATTGCAAGTCAAACAAAATGATCAACAAGGATTCATTCTTACACAACGTTCAGTGACAATAAGAGAACATCCAGCTCAGTTTTAACGGGTTGTTGCCGTATCAACAGAATCCGTTATAATCCGCTATAATTTATAGCGAAAGCCATAGGTTTGCAAGGGGTTGCAACGCCTTTGCCACCTTTTATTTCGTTTCTTTGAGGGAAGCGTTTTTTAATTTAACCTGTGGACATATCTTTTATGGAAAATCTTTATACAGTGCTTGAAGTGTCGGAGGATGCCGATTATGAGGAAATTAAGAAAAATTTTCGAAGATTGGCCAAACAGTGCCATCCTGACATAGCCAAAGGAAGCGATGAGCAGTTTAGGCGGATCAGTCATGCCTATAAAATTTTGTCAAATATTGAGTCCCGTAATGATTATGATAAAACTCTGAAAAATTTTAGGGAGAAGACAGGAAAATTTGCCGAGTATCACAGCAACAGCTATAGGGTTGAAGGAAAACATTTGAAAACAATGATGAAGGGGATTATAAACTACGGGCATTTCACCTCCATTAAAGTCAAATATAAGGACAAAAAGCTGTTCAGTCTGTCCTATCCCGTGGCTGCGGCCTTAAGCGTAGTCGGTCTCATCAAGGCACCTATCTCCTTTCTGCTTTTGCAAATAGGGATAGGTGCCTTTTTTACAATTGAGGTGACCAATCAGGTGATGACCCTGTTTGAGGAAGCTCTCGCCCGTCATAATGAGGGCAGTATTCTTGGAGCGGAGCAACTCTATAAAAAAATTTTGGGCAAAAGTGAATATTTTATACCAGCCCGGATAAATCTGGGACTGCTGTACCGTCAGCGGGGCGAGAGTAAAAAGGCGGTACAATGTTTCAAAACGGTGCTTGAGGCGGTGCCTTTTGGAGAAATAGGGGAGATGGCAAGAAAAAATTTGGAAGAACTGCGGGGTTTCTGAGAAAGATGAAAAAATTGTTTCTGATCATTCCGATATTGGCTGTCGGCATTGCCTGTGTTTTTTTATTTCGTTCTATCGACGGCGGTAAGAAACAAACGGTCTATATAGCCCTTGCCGGCCCTATGAGTGGAATAGGAAAGGAAGACGGCGAGGCTATGCGTAGGGGGGCGGAGATGGCACGGGAGACGATCAGGAAGCGGGGTGGGACGCTACAGGATAAAGTGATCGAACTGTTGCCGTATAATGATAAAAATAAGCGCACCGCCGTTAAAATTGCGTCGCAAATTTCCGATGAGGGCAAAGCTCTGCTGGTCATCGGCCATTACAGCAGTGAAGGATCGGCAGCGGCCGGAACCATTTACAAAAAAAACGGAATTCCCGCAATCATGGCTTCCGCTTCCGTGTCGGCTTCAGCTGATGACGCGGTACTGGATGACAATGCATGGTATTTTAGAATAATGCCGGACAGCAATTTTATGCGTGAATTTCTGGCCTACAGTGTCAAAAATTTGCTCGATATCGACGAGGTGAGTATTATATACGATCAGACGGAATATGATAAGAGCGCTCAGAAAGCACTTGAAGATCAGCTCGGCCAAAAACAAATTAATATTGCGCATAAGTGGTTTTTTACGAGCTCCGAGGAGGCAACGGACCGTGAGCTGAATAATATCAGAGGAGAGCTGAGAGCTGCGGAAAAAACCGGGATGCTTCTCTTCGCAACCGGGATGGAGGAGGCTGTGCGTCTTATCGCTTCCTTCCGATATCCCGGAACAGATTATTTAGTGCTGGGGCCTAATACGTTTTCCAGTCCCTCGTTTATCAGCCGCTTTGCCGGGTATGAGAAAGAAAGGAAGGAGCCGGGATACTATACACACGGTATCTTGGCTGTATCACCTTTTATCTCCTACTTGGCCGACAAGCCGGAAGCCACAGCTTTCCGTCAAAATTTTGTCCGTAGATACGGTGAGGAACCCTCGTGGGTCGCCGCCAATTATTATGATGCCATGTTGGTCGCCCTGAATGCCTTGGAACGGGCTGAGATTCAGGGAAATGATATTCGTGAGGACAGAGGGCGGATTAGAAAAGCTCTGAAGCGGCTCAATGAACCCGATGTGGCTGTCCAAGGGGCCACCGGAAACATATTTTTTAATAAGAAAGGAAATTTCATCCGTCCGATGTCTCTGGGGTTTTGGCGCAATCATCAGTTTATACCCTTTTATGTCCAATATCAGGCGGCAAAAATGACGGACAAAAAAACAGAAAATGCGAAGTCTGTTTTTTTGTCCACCGAGGATGAGAGCGATACAGGGAAAGAACGTATAAAAATCAGCGGGCAAAGTATGGTGCCGCTGAAGGTGATCTATACCGGAGTGGACGTGAAGAGTATCCATAGGATAGATACAGAACAAGGTACATTTACAGCTGAATTCTACCTATGGTTTAGCTTTAAGGGCAGTTTTGATGATACCTCAATCAAATTCAGCAATGCGGTATCTCCTGTCAAGCTGGGGAAGCCGATCACGGCAAAAACAGATGGACAGATTAAGGTACGCCTGTATAAAGTCATTGCTGATTTCAAAACAAAATATGATTTGAGTCATTATCCTTTAGACCGTCAGGCACTCGGTATAAATTTTCACCATCTTCGGGCGGAACGAAATGAAATTATTTATATTCAAGATATTGCCGCAATCTCCTCAGTTGAAAAAAGAGGAGAGTTGCACCGAGAAAAAATTGGAGAATGGGAAGTGCTGAATACGTCTTTTTTTCAGGATCGCATGACAGAAGTCGGATCGGATAAAACGACACGGTCTTATTCGATGATGCATGTTGATGTCAATATTCAGCGCACAGGTCACCTGTTCCTTCTGGGTAGGACAGCGTTGCCGATAATTATAATTATTTTTTTATTATATCTTGTTTTTTTTATTCCTGTGGAACAGGTGCGTGTTCAGCTAAAAGTATGCGCTCTGGTTGTCTCACTCACCATTGGGCTTCGGTTTATTTACGGATATCTTTTTCCAGGCCTAGAAGTCATCCGATATATGTTTCAGATACTTTATGCACAGGGCGTTTTTTCTTTGCTGGTTCTGTTGACAGCGCATGCGGCTCATGCCCACACTTCTTATAAAACAAGAAGATGGTTGTATTATTTTACTCTAGTTTGCTATCCCGCAGTCGCAGTTGGCGGTATTTTGCTGTTTTGCTATCTGCATGGGCCGTTGCTCATTGCGTAAGTTGTAAAATTTGGATGCTAAACCGGGCGGAATTGAATGTATGCGATATCCTAAGCATCTAACCACCAAGGATGATGCCGCCGCAAGGGATGGTCGCATGCTGACCGTTTAATACTGATAGAGAAAGAAAGCTGATATGAAAAAAATACTGTTCGCTGTTTTGATACTCGCAGGTCTCGCTGCATATGTATTTGTGCGGTTCCCACAACTTTTAAGCGAAAAAAAGGTCTATATTGCTGTTGTTGGGCCATTGAAGCTAGCGCAAGGTGAAGCTATGCGCAAGGGGGTTGAGCTGTACCGGGAGATTGTTAATCAACAAGGCGGCATTGACGGTAGACGGCTTGAGCTACTTTTTTATGATGATGAAAATATCCCGGAAAAGGCGGAGCAGATCGCATTGGATATTATCCGAGATAATAAAGCGCTGCTTGTTCTTGGGCATTATTATGACGACACTTCGGTGGCGGCCGGTAAGATTTATAAAAAAAATGAAATTCCCGCAATTACGGCTTCAGCTTCTGCGGAAGAGGTGATTGAGGATAATCAATGGTATTTTAGAGCTGTTCCGGGAAATGCGATGGAAGGGCAATTTATTGCCTATTATATTTTTGATATAATAAGCATAGATGAGAATATTCTTTTAAAGGACATAAAAAAGGCATCCGCAAGTATTATTTTCAGTAAAGATGCCTATGGCCTGTCGTTATTAGAAAATTTTGAAAAAACGTTCGGGAGTCTTAATGGAGAATTGAAAGGAAAGTGGGCTTGGGATTTTGAAAAGGATCCAGAGGCGCAGTTGGAAACGATTAAAAATGATTTAGCGGCGATGGATGATCCTGGAATAATTTTTTTTGCCACCCATTCGGATGAGGGGGCGGCCATTGTCGCCGCCTTAAAGGATTCCGGCAGATCATACAATATGATAGCCTCTTATGCTTTTTCCAGAAGTTTTCTCGCCAAGCTGAAAAAGGATTATCCCAAGGAGGAGATATTTCCGGGATATTATTCCGATGGAATTTATTTTATATCTCCCTTTATGCTGTCGCTTAACGGGACGGTCGCTTTTGAATTTCGTAAGGATTTTTTTGAAAAATACCATGAGAAACCTGATGTTGTCAGTGCCTGTTATTATGACGCAGCTCATCTCGCCGTGGAGGCAATGAAAAAAATTAGACTGTCCGGCTCGGAACACATTCGGGAGGAACGAAGAAATGTCAGGGATGCCCTGGCTGGATTTTACCATAAAGACCGGTCAGTTGATGGAGTGACCGGTCAGCTCTGGTTTAATGAGCATGGAGGTGTCAGCAGACAATACAATGTCGGGATGTGGGAAAAAAGCAAGGAAACAGCAGCGTTTGATCAGTATGGTCAGCATGTTGAACATATAGGCAACCTGATGAAAGGTGTTTTGGAGGGCAAGATTATTATTGCGGATAAACTGATGATGGGGCTCAGGAAAGTGGTTCATGTCTCTATGGATCAAATTCGGGTGACTGCAATTGATAAAAAGCATTCCGCATTCAGCGCTTATTTTTCGCTTCGGTTTCAGTATCCGGCGCACTTTGATATTGGTGAAAATATGACTGCGCCTCTCGAATTTACTAACGCTGTAATACCCGTTGTCCAGGATCCGACGATTAAAGAAGAAATTAAAGATGGGATTATTTCAAAAACATATAAATTTCAAGGAAAATTCAAAGCTGATTTTGACTTAAGATATTTTCCCTTCAACAGCGAACAGAGGCTGTTTATACGCATGCGTCATGCGGGAAAAATATATTATGATCTTGTTTATATTCCAGAGACAGCCTTTGTTTCGGCAACAAATATTTCTGTTCCGTCCGACTGGGTTTCTCAAGGGAGTCGTTTTTATCAGGATGTCCTGACCGCACATTCTGTTGTTGACAATTTGCTTTATTCTCGATTTAATACAGAAATATCAGTGAGCAAAAATTTTTCTTTTTTCACTTTTTTTACATTTTTTTCCCCGCTATTGATAATACTCGTCATAGTATTCTGGACAGTTTTCGTTTCAACCAGTACAATTGAAAGAAAATTGTTGTTCATCGTCATTGGCTTGTCTTTGGTCGTTCTATGCTATCCGACGCAGTTTTTATTCATATCCTCAGGAACGTTTACCGTTGTTGATTACGGATATTTTGCTGTGCTTATTGCTGTGGCTCTGTCCATAAAATATGCTTTATGTTCAAACAAACTGAAAACGAGTATTCGTAATGTATAAAAAATTTTTACTGCTACTGGATAATTGGACAAAGTGAATTTTTTTGCGAGACTGCTGGCTTGGCTTATTGTGACAAAAGGATAAAGGAACAAACATCGCCGAGCGGTGTTCAATAAAAATATATTCATGAAAAAGGAGGAAATGTGAAAAAAAATGTAATCCGCATAATCGGATGCGCTTCGGCGCTGTTGTTGTTGAATTCCGTAGCATTTGCTGATAATAATATGGTATCTCATCTTGGAACCACCTACTTGACAGAACATCCAGCGCTGAAAAGCTCCCTTCGATGGCGGAGCTTATTCAGATCGCTGCCTGTGGATTATGAGAAGTTACATAATAATGGACAAACTGCGCTTGAAATACAGGAAGAAAAAACGCAGCATCAGGCTGAAAACGGTTGGATTGCCAGCGGCAAAGATCGCCTTGGAGCCTCTTGGTCTAAAAATTCAAGAAAAAATAGTTCTATACCTCGTCAGAGCTTAGTCAGACCGCTGCCCGTGGATTATGAGAAGTTACATAATAATGGACAAGCTGCGCTTGAAATACAGGAAGAAGAAACGCAGCATCAGGCTGAAAACGGTTGGATTGCCAGCGGCAAAGATCTCCTCGGAGCCTCTTGGTCTAAAAATCCAAGAAAGAATAGTTCTATACCTCGTCAATTTTTGTATCAATTCACGGCGAACTATTCCTATTCAGGACAGGACGGCAATGTGGTAGCTGACAGTCATAAGGCTTCCGCAGAACTGATATTAAGAAAACAACTACTTACCAGTGTATCAAAATATTCTGTCAGTAAAAAGGAAACGAAAAAAGCGCTAACCGGAGTTTCCATCAATGTGGACTCAGAAAGTTTTTTCCAGGCACTTCGTTATCCTCTATCGGACTGGGCACAGATTGTCGGAGGCGGGGTATGGAAAATTAATGATAGTGCCAAATATATAGACAACCGCTCAAATTATTTCGGAGGATTTTTGTTTGATGTGGTTGATCGACCGAACATCGCATTGACGGCGGGGGTGTTCTACGGTTATTCAGATGTGACATATAAAAACAGCATACTGACAGGAAAGGCCATGTATGCTGATTTTACGCCTGTGGATGATTACGCTTCCGACAATATCTATTTTAAACATGCTCTGCGATGGAACATCACGGATACAATCACCTTTACGAATGAAGCTGACTATGTTCAGTTGCTAAAAGACTCGAATTATTATTTTTGGCTGGTCAAGACCGGCTTGGAATTTAAATTGTCACAGCATATGTCTTTTACTGCTTCCTATACAATGGACTATGATAAAAACCGTTTCGTCGAGGCTGTTCAGAATTACTTTGATGCGCGAAGGGCGGCTGGACAACCGGCGGGAGATATGGAGGAGCTGGACACTACGCTCGCTGTCGGTATAAAAATCAATTTCTAATCACATATTGTTGACCCGTTTTTCTGCGGGTATTTTTTTTCTATTAACTTAAGGTTGTGCCTGACGAAATGAGAAATTTTTTCAAATCAGTCCTCATAGGATATAGTTGCGTCTGGAGTATTGCGGCGGTGTTGTGTTTAGTGACCGGTGCTGGCGCTGAGGAGGTTGAGAATACGCCCTTGATTGCCACCGCTTCGGTCGGCTCTGATATGGCCAAGGCTGTGAGCGAACAGCCGATCAACTCTGAACAGCTTATCGGCAAATGGCGTCGAAATGATGGGGATTATGTGATTGAGATAAAAAAGATTGACAAAAACGGCGCAGTGGATGCCGCTTATTATAATCCGAGTCCGATCAATATCGCTCAGGCGAAGATTTTTTCGGAAAATTCGGAAATAAAATTGATTATTGAGTTGCGAGACAAGGGATATCCCGGATCAACCTATACTCTTTATCCCGCAACCCCTGATCTGATCAAAGGAACGTATTTTCATGTGGGGTTGAATCAATATTTTTCGGTTGTTTTCAATAGGGACAGCCCGCAGGCAAAATAATGATTTCCTTACCCACCAAGGTGCAGACAAGGAGAAGTGTTGTTATTAAGCCTGCTGGTTCTTTCTGTAACCTGCGGTGCGATTACTGCTTTTACCTTGAAAAACAGAGTCTGTATACCGGTTTGCCGACTGAGCACCGGATGAGCGAGCAGACCTTGGATAAAATTATCGCAGATATGTTTGCCTGTTGCGATGCTCCCACTTTTATCTGGCACGGAGGCGAGCCCACGCTGATGGGATTAGATTTTTTCAAACAGGCTATGGAGGTGCAGAGGTATTATGCTCAAGGCCGTGAATACGCCAATGCCCTCCAGACCAACGGCACCTTGCTGACGGAAGAATGGGCCGAATTTTTCAAAGAAGAAAATTTTTTAGTCGGGATTTCCTTGGATGGCCCGGAACATGTACATGACTGCTATCGCAAGGATATTCAGGGGAACGGAACCTTTAACAGGGTGCTCACAAAAGCCATCATGCTGTCGGACCACGGGGTGCCGGTCAATGTGCTGGCCACGGTCAATGCCTATTCGGCGAAATATGTTGAGCAGGTGTATAAATTTTTCAAACGACATCGGTTCATTTTCATGCAGTTTATGCCGGTGGTGGAAACCGACCCGGAGCACCCAGGAACAGCCGCATCCTATTCAGTCAGCGCCAAAGCGTATGGTCTTTTCCTTCTCCGTCTGTTTAATTTATGGATAAAAGATTTTGATTTTAAACGACTTAAGCAGAAAACTTCTATTCGTTTTTTTGATGACCTTGTTAAGAAATATGCGGGAATGGTTCCTGATCATTGTATTTTTCAGCAGGTCTGTGCTGGCGCACCGGTGATTGAGCATAACGGAGACATATTTTCCTGCGATTATATGGTGTCGAAAGATACCCGCATCGGCAATGTCCATAAGATAACAATAAGTGAGGCACTTCAATCTCAACTAAATGTTGAATTTGGGAGACAAAAATCTGATTTTGGAGTAAAATGTACGCAATGCAAATGGTTGAAGTTATGCTATGGCGGTTGCATAAAAGATCGAATTCGTGATCCGGCGGATAAAGGACATAATCATTTCTGCTCCTCCTATCAGTTCTTTTTTCAGCGGGCGGATAAGGATCTTAAAAAATTGGCGGCGTTATATCGACAGCACTATCCGAATTGAAACAAATAGTTACAAAGTAATTTTCTGATAACAAATTGTTATCAGGTTTAAACCGGACGGGTTATTTATACAATTTTAACAAAAGAGGAGATATGATGAATATCCGAAAAAATGCGGGCCTTTTGATGGTTCCGTTGGCTCTGGGCACTGTAGGATGGGGAGCTGTTGATTGTCATGCCGCCTCAACAAAGCCGAATTTTATAACTATTATCTTGGATGATTTGGGTTTTTCCGATTTGGGAGCATTCGGTTCAGAAATACCGACGCCTCATCTTGATCAGCTTGCCAATGACGGCATTATCATGACCAACTTTTACGCGGCTCCGACATCGACTCCGGGCCGCGGAATGCTGTTCACCGGAAAATCAAGCCATGCCTCCGGGGTGGGTATCATGTCTGGAATGCCCCCCGAGGGGGAGCAGATAGGGAAGCCTGAATATGAAGGGCGTTTGTCACTTGAGGCACTGCCTTTCCCGGAACTGCTCCAGCAGAACGGTTACCACACCATGTTCACCGGTAAATGGGATCTCTCTGAAAAAGCCGGGGTAACGGAACAGGAAGCTGATGATATGGCAGCGCATGATCCCTATAACAGAGGATTTTCTGTAACCAAAGCTGCTTTGATTCTGGGCGGCGGAAATCATTATTCCACGGAGACGTCACCGTATATACCTTGGGAACTTTCCACGGGTGGTGCCACCAATCCAGATTGGCTGTATACCGAGAACGGTCGCGGCATTGAAAGTTTTCCTGACGAATTTTATTCGACAGACTATTACACCATGTCCGCTAAAGAGATGCTGGACCAGTGGAAGGCCGGGAATGATAAAGATAAGCCTTTTTACCTCTGTGTCAGCTACACTGCCCCGCATAATCCTCTACAAGCCCCTGATAAGGCTATTTTAGACAATATAGATACGTACAGCGTAGGCTGGGAAACCATCCGCACAGCGCGTTTTGCCAAGCAGAAAGAACTCGGATTCTGGCCAACTGATGCGACACTACCTCCCATCCCCGGAAGACCGTGGGCGGAAGTCGATGATGGGCAGGGTGTAATTGAAAATCCGCCCGGAAGCACTCCAGGTAATATTTATGGCGGCAAAGAGTTTTCCGCCAAAGAAATGGCAGTCTATGCGGCAATGATTGAGATTTTGGATCAGAGGATTGGAGAACTGATAGATCATCTCAAGGCGATAGGGGCATACGAAAACACTCTGATCACGATCCATGGTGACAACGGAGCAGCAAGTCAGGTTTATGCCGTTGTGGACCCTGCCAAGAACAGTTATAACAATATCGGCAAGCGAGATTCATACACATCTGTTGATGCTGAGTGGGCTATAACCTCGGACACACCGTTCACCGATAGAAAAGTAAGCAATTATGAGGGCGGCTGGCATACTGCGGCTATTATACACTATCCTAAATGGAAAAAGGCAAAAGGAACGAAAGTCGACATGGTTTCCTCTGTAACGGATTTTGCTCCAATGATGCTTGACATGGCAGGAATCAGCTATCCGACGACCTATAACGGGCAAGAAAACCCCCCGATGTTCGGTATCCCTGCGTTGCAGGAAACACATGCAGCTATCGTTCCGCTGAACAAACAGTTCTTTATTATAGGCAGCAACGGAGTAAAAGAAAACACGACCAAGCGTTATGTAGCCTTTGAGATGCTGGGCGCAATAGGATTGCGCAGCGGAGACTGGAAGCTGGTTAAAGAAGTATGTAACCTTGATCCTGAACTGTTCAATCTTGCGGAGGATCCCTTTGAAACAAATAACTTGGCCGATGATACTGCCTATTCTGCCAAGTTGCAGGAACTGAAGGATCTGTATTATACCTATTCGGAAAAAAACAACATTATACCTCGAATCATTAATCTTTTTGGAGACACTTGTACCCAGCTCTAGCGGATAAGGCAAGCTCATTGCGAAACCTCGGTTCTGATATCCCGCCCCTCGGGGCGGGATCGTTTATTTAATCAATTTTTTGTTGAATTTTTCACGTATTCCTGCTCCTCTCCCCCCTTTTACGTGTCTCATAAAAACACCTCGCCTCCGGCGAGGTGTTTGCAAAGGTACGGCATATAATAAGGGTGTTGAAACAATCAGCGTAACTTCTTGATTATTCGTCATTATTCAACAAAGAGCTTTTTTGCGTGAAATACCGCTATTTC
>RCNA010000009.1_pt1 | contig 34454 bp, 47 predicted proteins | sample 2041331 | NCBI WGS metagenome assembly RCNA01 (sample SAMN09708233, study PRJNA481090) | Marine sediment metagenome, whole genome shotgun sequencing project. | reverse complement strand
AAGATTTTTTTCATTTATTTTTTCATTACACTACTTAAATGTTCCACACTATTTCCTACTGCATAAGTGCCAAAAATCCATATTATAAAATTACTCCATTGGTCGAAATTACATTTTTCAATAAGTAAAAATATTGTTACTAAAATAGCTAAAATCAAAGCTAAAAACATTTTTCTCCCACCTATTTTATCGTATATTTTTTCCATATTTTTAGTTTTTAGTTAAAACCTTTATGTTAACATAAGCCGAAAGGCTAAACCCAACAATCGCAACTATTACAAAGATTAAATCTAATTTTTCTTTTAATGGTTTTTCGCTCCAATTTCTTTCTTTTTTATTTTTCATTTTTTATTTTTTTAAGTTACTTCATTTATACTTAATAGAGTATATGTAAATTTATTTCCGTATATATTTTTTGATTTATTGCAAATAGTCATAAAGTCATTAAAATCTTTTAATTTTTTGAAAACTTGACATCCTGCCGAATATTTTTCAACAAATTTAGAATAATTATAGGGGTTGCTTTTATGAATATTAATCCCAAACTTACCACTAACAATAGTTTCTTTATTGTAGTCTAAAATATTATTTTTGTTGTTATCTCTATAAACTTCAACATCTCCCCAAGTTTGGCATAAAGCGTCATACTTTCCATTATGCTTTCTGATACCATAAACACCTTTGTATTGATTAGGAACAAGCAAGGCAGTACCTTTTTTATTCATAGGATTCTTTAGCCAATAAGTTCCTGCATCGGTTGTAGCTTCCCATTTCTTTAAAACCCAATTATTATCTTCTTTATATATGCAAAAAATAATATCATCAAATATGTTAGCGATTTTTGTATCGCTTCTTATTCCAATAATATTTAAGTTATAATTTCCACTTTCAAAAAAAGCATAATTTTTTTGGCTCAATACTTCTTTGAGTTTTTTTATTAATATATGGTTGGTAATTTTATCAATCATATATTATTTTGCTTCTTCTTTTTTTGCTAATTCAAATTCTAAATAATCAATCATAGCTAAAACTTGATTTCTCTCATCATTACTTACTTTAGTTTCGTTAAGCATTTTTTGATTACTGATTATAGTTTTTGCACATTCTTTAATATCCATTTTTTGTGCATCTTTTACAAGTTCTAATGGAACTTTATACTCTTTTGCAACATCTTTTAAATCTAATTTTTCTTCTCTTTTTTCTATTGGAGAAAACGCTTTTTCAATAATAGATTTTTTTGTACTGCTATTTGTTTTTCTCTTAGAATACCAATATGCAATAGCAATTCCTCCTGCTATTAAATAAGGATTTTTTAAATATTTTATTATCATTTTTTTTATTTTAAGGGTTTAGAGATGAATGTTGTGTAATAATATAACCATTATTTATTACAAATGTATATCTTGCTAAAACATTTTTCTCTTTATTATTTTCATCTAAAAATGAAAATTCATACAATCCATTTGCTATAATTGAATCTTTATCAACATCTACTATTGTAATGTTTTCTAAAATTCTGCATTTTAAGTTCTTCTTATCTAAAAATTCTACAAAATAATCAAACATTTCTTTTTTTCCAACGCACATATATTCAAAAGTTGCAAGTAGTATTGAATCTTCTGAATAAAATTTTATTTGTTGATTCGGACTTCTATGCTCAATAGACTTCGCCCAATCTTTTACTATTTTTGGGATTTTTTTTAACATATTTATTTTTTTTTGTAAACAATTAACCCCGTTTTAGCTTTTACTTTTACATAAGTATTTCCGTTGTGCGTAAAACTTGAAGCACCACTTTTCCTTGCTTTGCTTAGTTTAGTCATATATTCGTTTGGCATATCTTTTTATTTATTTATTTACTTCTAATTTATATAGGTAAAAGCATCCTATTGTACTCATTTTCAAAATCATTTCCATCAATATCAATATCGTTTTCTTGAATATTCCTAACTTTTTTATCGTTAATTAATTTCTGTATTTTGTGTAATCTTGGACTTGTCAAACCGTAAGTCTTTTTTGTCCAAATCATTCCTTGATTAAGATACCTATTTTTATCCATTTCATATTGCTCATATATGAATCCTATTCTGAAATCTGTAATATTTATATCTTGCATCTGTATTATCTATTTACTATTAAATATTTTATACAAGCCATAAGAGATGGATGTAAATCCAACTATTAAGGTTGTTGTAAATATACTTCTTTTAATTCTAAATTTAGTTTCAAGCGATTTATCAATTAATGTATAGGTAAATCTATTTCCATACATCTCTTCTTGTTTTTTTACTAAAGACATAAATTTCAAAAAACACATATAGTTTTGAAAAACTTGACATCCTGCCGAGTAAACTCCTATTGATTTTGTGTTTCCTAATCCATCATCAGCACCACTTGGTTTTGCTCTATGTATGTTTATTCCAAATTTACCACAATCTTTATCTTTTACATTAAAATCTAAAACATCATTTCGATTATAATCCCGATATACACATATATCAGCAGATTGAACTAACGCTTGATAGTTGCCCTTATGATAACCAACTTTAAAAGAATCTACATATTGTCCTTGTGGAAGTATTGCAGTTGATTTATTACCTTTATATGTTCCAATTCCACCTTTCAATAGATATGTTGTTGATGGGTCTGTTGTTATTATATATTCTTCTCCAATCCAATTATTATCTGAATTTTTATATATAACATATAAATAATCGTCAAAATTAGTTGGATTTGTGTTGAAGTTCCTAACCCCAACTATATTTAATTTGTAAGGTTCTTCATAAACAATATAATTTTTAGAACGTAATAATCTTATTACTCGTCTTATCTTTAATAAACCTATTTTTTTACCGTTACAAGCCATAGTTATTTTTCTATTCTGCTATTTTCTTTACCCCTTAAAAGAAAATAAAGCAATGTTGATACTGACACAACCCCTAATCCTATATATAAGTATTTATATCCATTCATAATTTTTTATTTAAAAAATGTAAACACCAAACCCCAATCTAAATTTTCCGTAGTATAGATTGTCTTTTCTATTACTTCTCCACCAATTTCTTTTGAACTATCGGGTAAAGTATGTATATCTTTTAATTGTATTCCATCCTCCCCACTCATTTCTATTGTTTCTATTGTTTCTATTGTTTCTGCTTCCAATAAAGGATTTTCTTGTATTTGTTCCATATTATTTTAATTCTTTATTACTTCTATATTTACCACTTTTATCTCTAAATGTTCCATAATTGTATTTTGTTAAATTTTGTATTTCATTCACTAAATCCTTTTTCTTTTTAATCTCTTTGTCTTTTATTGGTTCTTCATCATTAATAGTTGGGATTTGCCAATTATTTTCTACTTCTCCGATTGAATTTTTTATATTGTTAGCTTTTCGCTTAAAAGAGTTTAAGATTGTTAATAATGTTAATGCAATAATTAAAGCGATAGTAATAGTGAAGTAGCTCATTTTGATTTTGGTTTTTTAGTTAAAAAGTATAATAACAACATAGCACCTATGCTATATTTTAATAAAGATATTGATTTTTTTGGTTTTATAAAGATTTTTTTTGGAGTAATTATATCTTCATTATTTATATTTAATTCAATAATATTTTTTTTGCTCTCTCTATCTAATTCGTTTAACTTTTTAGCTTCTCTCTCTACTTGCTTCATAGTTTTAGCGACACCAAACATAAAATTTCTTAAAAGAACATAATTAAATGTTACATTTATAGTTGTTCTTGGCTCTATTGAATATCTTAATTCGCTTGTACTATCAAGAACAAATTTATTTCCACTATCTCCGTTTACACTTAATATTTTATAACTATCTTGAAATTGATACGGGTCTATTGTTGGAGATTTAACATACGTTCTATCATCTCCGTTCGCATTTTTTTGGTCGAACAGAAAAGGTTGTAGTAATTGCCCTTTAGCAGTTTCTTCATTTAAACTATTTCCTATGTTTAAATCTAAACTTTTAATGTCATACACCCCTCCGTTTTGAGATTCAATTAACTCTTGATAGCTGATGTTATTAGCAGTAATTACTTCTACTCCATTAATTGAACTTAAATTAATCAACTCGCCACCCTCTATATCAATCCAAGCGAAATCTGTTGGTGCAGGTGCAGATGCAGTTAAAATTTTACTTAATCTAATAGGATTACCCGTACTTCCTATCTCTAAGTCGTTAGGTTGTGGGTATTGAATTGTAAATCCATAACTAACGAAAAATTCCACTTGTGTTTGCGATATAGGATAAGAAATAGTGTTTAGATAGTTAATATCAACTAAAAACTCAAATTGCATTACATCTCCATTTGAATTTTTGAAATTGGTAGTGTCTGATAAAGCTATTAAATTTGAATTAATCGCAGTATTTACTTGTTGCATAGACATACCACTCGTTAACGGAATATCAACCTTTGACAATGTTCCTTGATTGTCATTATCGGAAATTAATTCTAAATTACCACTATCTCTTAAAAAAAAATCGTCAATAGTTGGTGCAGACAATACATCTTCGTCTAACTCATCGTTCACATAAAAAAAACACAAATCATAAGAACCAAAAGCACTATTTTGTATTTGAGGGGATTGGTCTTGAAACTGATAAGAAGCTCTACTAAAAGCAAGTACATTTCTAAATGAATTAGAACTATCGTTGCCTAATTGAAATAATTGAACTTCTTGCAAGTAGTTAGTTGTGTTTGTCAATTGTAAAGTAAAAGAATTATCAAACGCTATACCATTATTATTAGTTTCTTTCATACTAAAATATTTTAATCCAATACTTCATTAAAAACGTACCTAAAGCACTTCCTACTGCAATCCCACCGTACACTTTAGCCCACATATATTTTTGAGCAGTAATCCATTTATCGTGCTTTTTAACAACCTCAATTAATCCATCTTGTCCAAACTCTTTATCACCAACAATTGCTTGATGTATCTTTTTTAAAATCTCTTGCTGTTCAGACATACTTTGTTTTAAATCTTCAATTTCTATTTTCAATTCTCTATATTCTTTTGATACCATATCTTTTAATTATTTAGGATATAATCCTTTGCATTAATTGTACAATCTTTTTTTCTTTTCATTATATTAATAATATCTTCATCAATATAATTTGGATGAATCCACCAATCTTCAAAGCAATCAATATTATTTGGTGCAATGTTACCACACATTAACTGATAACCTTTTGATTTTAAAAATATCCTTGATAATTCTCTATACTTACCATTAACACTTACATAATCATCGTGTTCAAAAGTTATAACTTTAAATACACACCTATCAAAAGGTAAATTTGTTAATACATCATAGGTAACATTTGCAGGGTCGCAATCTACTTGTAAATAATCTATTTCATTTGGTAAATCAGAATAATTGTAGGTAACTGCATCTGCTAAATCTATGTTGTTTTTTCTATTGTTTTTAAATTTTTCATAATCAATTTTGTTTATTTCTAAAGATAACCCCTTCCATCCTAATTTTTCCAATAGATAGGTATTATTACCTTTAAATGGGTCAGCACTACCAATTTCTAAATAAAAACCATCTGTTTTTCCGTTTAACATTGATAAAACAAATATATCTTGATAAGTTTGGCTATAATTATTTTCTATCTTGTTAAAGCCATCAAACTTATACCTAAGTTTTTTTGAATCCTTTTTATTATATTGTAAAATATTATTTTTTCTTGTACTAATATACATAATATTCTTTTCAATTAAATCTTTGTATTTTTTATCAATCGGATAGTTAGATGTTCTTAATTCATTAAACTTTATTTTTGAATCCTCTGATTGTCCACAATTAAACAATCCTAAACATTCTTGAAACAATAATTGATACTTGTGCTTATAGTCTAACGCTTCGTTAATTGGTTTTGAATTTTTACAAAACATCAAGCCTAATATAGCGTAGCTTAACATTTCATTGTATTTTTTTTCTTGTTCAAAATATAATGAAAGAAAATAATATGCTTCGGGTCTTTTTGGATTAAACTTAATTGCATTGTGCCATAATGATAATTCAGATTTTTTTCTTCTACCTACATTACTTATACATTTAGCAACAAATAGCAAACACTCATAAGTTATTTCTTTATCATCTTCAATTTCTGCACCTCTTAAAAAGAAAGATAAAGCAGATGAATACTGATTTTTATTAAAATAATATAATCCTAATTCGTAATTTTGTTTTTGTTTTTTTGAATTAAATACATAGTTGTAAATAGGGTTATCTAAGTTAAATTCTATCTTTTTTACAATATTTTTATCTGAAAAACCTAATAAATTATTAAAGTAATCTTCTGAAATTGTCAGTAAATACGATGTAGTGTCTTGAAATCCAAAAGTAATATGGAATTTATTATTGTCAAACATTAATCCACAAGCAAATTCAATTTTTGCATCCATAAATTTAAAAACATCAGAAATTTTCACAATATTCCAATCTTTATCCCAAACTACAAAACGATGATAATAATGGGAATCTTTATTGTTTTGTTCATTATACCACAAGTCAACTTCGTGTGTAATGCAAACAAAATAATCCTTATACGAAATTACTTGACTACCACCCCTTAAATCTCTTGGAATATCTATATTGTTTTCAACTAATTTTATCGTTTCTGCTTTGTTGCTTAATTCACAAACTTTAACAATTTCTGTCGGAATTGTCCATTTTACATAATGATTTGGCATATCAATAATAGGCATCCAATTCTTTTCGCAATAAGTTTCTTTTGGTGGTATTATTCTTTTTCTATCAACTTCCTTATTAGATTTAATCGTACTAATTTCCATCCTACCAACTCCATTTGTGGTAGTATCTCTTCTTACACCCGTTAAAGCTAATTGATTGTTCCAATTAATCAATCTACCATCTTCTAATCCTATAAACTCCCATAAAGGTTGCTTATTGAGTTTTGAAAAATCTAACTTTTTAGAATTAATTATACTATAATCTTTATTTAGCCTACATAAATAATTTTCTGTTCTTAATGTTATATCATCTTCGGGATTCAAATAAGCCAATACTCCATAAGGCAATTGATGTTTTTGTTTAAATTCGCTATGGTATAGGGTATAGCCAACGTGTCTTATATTTACAAAAATATCATCCTTTATTTTAATGATAGATGGATTAGTAATTCCCATACCTTTAGTATTAGATATTATCAAAGGATATATATCTCCACCACTTTTTATTGATTCTTTAACTAAGTTTTCTATCATTTTTTTTGCTTTTATGAATATTAATTTATCCTCTTCTTCCTTCCCCCTCCCTCGCTCCCCAAGCAGGTAGCAAATAATCTTCCCCATTAGTAGCAGTTATTGTAATCCATCCTTTTGCAAACAAATCGGTATTATCAGGAACTTCATCAATCTTAAATCCATACTCTCCCGAAGCATTTTCAGCACTACTAAAAACGTGTCCTATATCTCCCGATATTCCTTGACTTCCCGTAGTTCCTTGCGTTCCCGTTCCCGTTGTACCTTGACTTCCCGTAGTACCCGTTGTACCTTGACTTCCCGTAGTACCCGTTGTACCTTGACTTCCCGTTGCACCCGTTGTACCTTGACTTCCCGTAGTACCTTGACTTCCGTTTCCTCCATCTTCCCCATTAGCACCTTGACTTCCCGTAGTTCCTTGCGTTCCCGTAGTTCCTTGCGTTCCCGTAGTTCCTTGACTTCCCGTTCCCGTTGCACCCGTTGTTCCTTGACTTCCCGTAGTACCTTGCGTTGCAGTTCCCGTTGTACCTTGACTTCCCGTAGTTCCTTGACTTCCCGTTGTACCTTGACTTCCGTTTCCTCCATCTTCCCCATTAGCACCTTGCGTTCCCGTAGTTCCTTGACTTCCCGTAGTTCCTTGCGTTCCCGTAATTCCTTGTGTACCCGTTGCTCCTTGACTACCAACTCCCGTTGCACCCGTTGTTCCTTGACTTCCCGTAGTTCCTTGACTTCCATCTGAACCCGTAGTTCCTTGTGTACCCGTAGTACCTTGCGTTCCCGTAGTACCTTGACTACCAACTCCCGTTGCACCCGTAGTTCCTTGCGTTCCCGTAGTTCCTTGACTTCCCGTAGTTCCTTGCGTTGCAGTTCCCGTTGTACCTTGACTTCCCGTAGTTCCTTGACTTCCATCTGAACCCGTAGTTCCTTGACTTCCGTTTCCTCCATCTTCTCCATTAGCACCTTGACTTCCAACTGCACCTTGCGTTCCCGTTGTTCCTTGAATACCTTGCGTTCCTGCTCCCGTTAATCCTTGCGTTCCCGTTGCACCTTGTATTCCTGCTCCCGTAGTTCCTTGACTTCCATCTGCACCTATTAATCCTTGTGTTCCCGTTGTACCTTGACTTCCCGTAGTTCCTTGCGTTCCCGTTCCCGTTGTACCTTGACTTCCATCTGAACCCGTATTTCCTTGACTTCCCGTTGCTCCTTGACTTCCCGTAGTTCCTTGCGTTCCTGCACCCGTAGTTCCTTGCGTTCCAACTAACCCTTGCGTTCCAACTGCACCTTGCGTTCCCGTAGTTCCTTGCGTTCCCGTTCCCGTTGTTCCTTGTGTACCCGTTGCTCCTTGACTTCCATCAATTCCATCAGTTCCACTCGTTCCTTGACTACCCGTAGCACCTTGACTACCCGTAGTTCCTTGCGTTCCCGTTCCCGTTGTTCCTTGAATACCATCAGCACCCGTTAATCCTTGACTTCCCGTAGTTCCTTGCGTTCCCGTTGTTCCTTGACTTCCATCAATTCCATCAGTTCCACTCGTTCCCTGCGTTCCAACTGAACCTTGTGTACCCGTTGTACCTTGACTTCCATCAATTCCATCAGTTCCACTCGTTCCTTGACTACCCGTAGCACCTTGACTACCCGTAGCACCTTGCGTTCCCGTAGTTCCTTGCGTTCCCGTAGAACTTCCTTGTATCCCTTGCACTCCTTGTGTTCCCGTTGTTCCTTGAACTCCTGCACCACCCGAAGAGCCAAAAGAAGATATAAATCTATTACTTTCGCTCATATTTTTTTATATTAACTCGTTACTACTTGTGCTTGTATGTTTGTTCCCGATAAAATTATCGTAGGTAAAACAAATCCCGTAGCTGATTCTAAAGATAAACTTTGATTTGTAGATAGCGATATTGTATTTGTACCACCATCAACACTAACACTCAATAAATCATTACTTGCATTAAATACTGAAAAAGTATTTAATGCAAGTAAAGAAGTTGGCGATGTTGATATTGTATAAATTTGTAAACTTTGTTTAGTTTCTGCCATAATAATTTTCTTAATTTATTCTATTTCTTCGCCAAATATAAAGTCGAGTGAAATAGGTTTTATTGGTTTTGTACTATTAAAAAAGTATAAATTAGGAATCTTACTATCTTCTTTTGTTTTGTAAACCAATACATTTATATTTTTATATTCCTCAATTTCATTTTGTTTTTTTAATCTTCTTAAAGCACTCGCAATAAAAGGAGATACAATAATTTCTCTTCCTAAAAAATCAATTTTTACATTTAATATTTCATTAAAAGTAATTTGTTTTACTATTTTATTTTTAATTAAAAGAAGATAGCTTGGGGTACAATTGCTATCACTTGCTTTAATCATTATTTGAGCATTAGTTTCATTTGTTTCGTATTCTTTTGCATATCTTTTAATAGCATCAAGCATTACGTTTATTGTTGATTTTTTTATATCCATAATTTATAAAATTTAGTTATTAATTTTATAAATTTACAAATAATCATTCAATTTTATCGTTTCTAATACTTTTATATTTTTGTATTTAAAAATTCCTTTTTTAATTCCAAAATATCCATCAACAATTATTTCTTTATTTCTTATTCCACTTAATGCACCAACAATCAAATCAGCAGTATTTAATGAAACTTTAATTGGAATATAACTAATATTTCCATCTCCTTTTATAACTTGATTTATTGTGGAGTTTTTAACCTCTCCAATTATTAAATTATCCGTAGTTAAATTAAAAAAATAGTCTGTAATCTTAAAAGTAATTGATGAATCGTTGATTACTTGTATATATAGTTCTAAATCAATCTTTTTTAAAGAAATTGAATCTTTTTTAATTTTTATAATTTTAAACTTTGTGTTTTTGAATATATCTAATTGTGTTTTAATATAAGTATATACTCCAAAACCAATTCCTGCCAATCCTATTGGTATTAATAATTTTTTCATTTTTACATTTTTTTTCTAAAATAAAGTATAAATTAATTATTTCCTCTTTTAGCTAAATAAATAAATACTCCTACTACACTTGCAATTCCTACTCCAATCAACGCTTTTTTTGTTGTACTCATACCCTCATCATCTCCACCTCCATACCCACCTGCACCTGCATCGGGTAATTCTTCTTCATACGCTCCCGTAGAACTTGGCAAATCCATTTTTCCACTCACTATTCTTCTTGCATCTTTCCTGCTATAACCATCACTTCTTAATTCTCTTCTTTTTCTGCCTTTTTCTCTCATTTTTTTCGTAAAAAAGTCATTAAATTCAGAATCACTTTCTATATCTTGCACAAAGCTAAATGACCTTGCTACTTCTATTTGGTCTACATTTTCCATTTCTCCATCAAAACTTGAATTACATCCACACATAGTTTTATATTTTTTAAATTATTATTTATTTATTTCTTAATACTCTTGTTAGCAAAAATATACCACCTAATGCAATAGCACCGATAACTGAATACTTTATTAGTTTAGCTTTTCTTTCTGCACCAAAAGTTTTATCGTAAAGTGCTAACGCATCCTTTTTTTCTTGTGGAGATAAATTGGGGTTATTTATAATTAAATTTCTTGGGTCTGTTTGGCTTTCAATTAATTTTCTTTCTGTTTCTGCTCTTAATCTTTCAGCATTAGACATAGAATCTATTTCTTTATCTGATATTTTTTTCAAAGCATCAATCTCCTTTTCTTTAGTCTTGCTTATTTTTCCTTGATTAACTATTGATGCTAAATATCCTATTACAGAACCTCCTGCACCAATTAATGCAGTTATTGTTGCTGTTTCTAATACATTTGAATATTCACTTGCTTTTGATTTACATTTAGCACCACAGAAAAAAGGTTTTTTATTTCTACCTTTATTTACTGCACCAACTAATTTCGCATAATTTCCACCTAATCCATTTTCCCACTTATCTTTTAGTTGATTTTTTAAATTTTGATTATTTCCATAAATTATAGATTCAAGTCTTAAAGCATTTCCTCTATAATTTAATGCAATTAAAGCTATATATGCTTGTCTTGGAACTAAAAAAACACCCATTTTTCCTACTCTCCCTAACTTTCCTAAATCTTTTTTAATGTTATTTAACGAAAGTTTTTTTAAGGCATCCTTTATCTTATCTCTTGGAATATCAACTATTGCTTGTTTTCTTGCTTCTTTTCTACTGCTTCCACTATTTCTTAACGCTCTTCTTTTTCGTCCTCTATCTCTCATTTTTTTTGTCAGAAAATCATTAAATTCATTATCATCTACAAAATTTGATTCAAATTCATCATCATCAAAATTTAAACCAAAATCGTCTGAAATTGGAAAACCCATTGCTAAAGCACTAATTTCTTCTGTTGTAAATAAACTATGCAGTCTTTCTAATTGGTTATTATTTAATTCTTTCATTTTGTTTTTGTTTTATTTAATCTAAATCTAAATCTAAGTCTAAAGCGTTTCTTTTAATGTACTCATTTCCATCAAAATCCAAGAAAGAACTTGACATAGTTGGAATTTGTGAAACTAATGCAGGGGTTTCTCTACCACTCCTTACTGATGTTCTTGCTATTGGTGTACTATTATTTGTTGCGTAGTTAATTGTACGGTCAACTATTGTTCCACTCGTTCCACTCGTTCCACTCGTTCCCGTTGAACTTGGTGCAGATGATAATCCACTCGTTCCCAAACTTGGTGCAGATGATAAAGTTGGTGCTTGAGTCATAACCGTTCCTCTTTCCATTGTTTGTGAATCCCTTGCACTACTTACTTGTGGTGTATTCAATATTGTAATAGGGGGAGCAGATGTTGGTGGTAATCCAAAGCTACCTCCACCACCTAATCCACCGTTATTAGATTCTTCTTGCGAATACTCATTGTCCTTTTTTCTTTTGTAGTATAAATAACCAAGAACTCCTAATCCTGCTAAAGCTACCACTATAATTTTACTATCTATTTTCATATTTTTTTTTTAATCTAAATTAATATCTAATCCATTTTCATTTTCACTATCTCCATCAAAATCAATAAAAGAACTTGAAGAGCATCTTGATAAATTGCTATTTCCGTATTTTGCACAATTTATTGTAGAATCTTCCACATCAGAACAAGCTGAACCATCTCCTATTTCTGCCATACCACTTGGACAATAACAACTTCCTAATGTTGGATTTCCCCATAAAGAGCATTTATATTTTCCTTTTACACAAGCACTACCATCTCCATAAGAAACAAAACCTTTTGGGCAAGTTTTTTGTTCACTATCAGAAATAGGTAAATCTCCCTCATAAGTTGATGAATCTCCCTCATAAGTTGATGAATTTGCACTTTCTGTACTTTTTTTAATAAAGTAATACGCTAATCCAACTATTCCAACTATACCTCCTGCTATTAGTATTTTATTTTTCATATTTTTTTTACATAAGATTAAAAGGTAAATTGAATTTCCACGCATTAGAAACATCTTTTATGCTTGGTTTGTATATAGCTCCATATTTAGCGTAAGCAGTTTGGATGTAGGCATTGTTATATTGACCCGTTGTACTTAAATCAATATCTTTAGCGTATTTTGGGTAGGTTTCATTTACCCATTTTCTAAATAAGTTACCTTGTTCTTTATTTTTAAATGGTGTGCTTTTATAAATACCTAAAACTAATTTAGGTTTAGATTTAGGTTTTGGTTTAGGTTTTGGATTTGATTCATTTGATTCATTTGATTCATTTTGTCCCTCATCTAAATTTGGTCTTAACTTTTTATAAACTAAATAACCAACCGTACCAAGTACGCCAATTGTTCCTAACAAAACTGCAATTTTTAATCCTTTTTTCATAATCCTATTTTTTTTCATTATTTTTTATTATACGATAAGAAGCATATCCAATTCCTACAATTCCTAATAAACCTATTGATAGATATATATATTTCTTTTTCATATTTTTTTATTTATAAATCAGCAACATCTTCAATAATGTTTTCTCCTACTTTTTCTACGTCACTTACATCAGTTTTAATGACATTAACAATGGATGTTTTTTTATTTTTTCTCTTGTATAATAAGTATACAAAAAGTACCACCCCACCAATCATTAATAAATTTTTTGCCTTGTTTTTCATTTTGTTTTTATTTTAATAAATTTTTTCCATAAGGTGTAAATAATAATAAAGATATAGCTACCACCCCAACAATAGCTAAATTTTTTTTAGTTAATAAAGAAGAACCGACCTCTTTATTAAAATTTGAATATATTTCATTTTTTTCTTTGCAATTACAATTTTTTCTTTTCAATTCTTTTTTTTCCAACTTCTTATGTAAATTATCAATTTCGATAGCCATACTTCTGAATTTGTCATATATTCGTCTATGATTGTTTCTGTTCATCATAAAATCAACATTAGACAAAGCGTTTAAAACTTTCTTGTTTTTCCTTTGCTTGTTTTTCCTTGTGCTAACATTATTAAAACTTACCTTGTTCATCTCTTTTTTTTCAAAGCTATGCCTAACATTAAAATTGTCAAAATAATTTTTATCTAAGTTGAGTGATAATTCATTCATATTTAGTTTTTTAAGTAAGATTTAATTTTCTTAATTTATCTATTGATTCCGTATAATTATTTCCCCATTCTGTATATAAATTATCATATAAAGAAATGCCATAACTCTTTTCATAAGCCTTTGCTAACGCTCTTGTGTTAGATTCGCTTAATGGTAAGATTAAACCATTTACTTCTTTGGGATAAACCCAAAAATTATCCCCATAAATCCAATCTCCCATTGCCTTTACATCGGATGATGGGTTGTATTTTTTTACTTGTTGCGTTCGCATTCCACTCGTTCCCGTTCCACTTGTTCCCGTTCCACTCATTCCCGTTCCACCCCAAGTTGTTCTTTTATTTGCTCTTATTTTGTTTCTAATTATAAAAAAAGAGGGTATTCCGATTATTAAAATTGAACTTGCAATAATTATATTCTTCGTATATCTTTTCATTTTGTTTTTATTTTTATTAAAATTTTCTTAATTTATTTATGTGATTCTCAATTGTCGTGTAGTTATCTAATTCAAGAAAAGAAACTAAATACGTCTGCAAATCTTTGTTGTAAAGTTCTTGAAATTCCTTTGCGAGTAAACTTACATCTACTAAATTATTTGTTTTTTTAACCGAACTAACTGCAACGCTTTCATCATCATAAATATATCCTTTAGAGTTATATATTTTATAAGCTAATGAACTTGCTTCTTCCTCTGTTAAGTATGCTCTACTTTTATTATTATTATATAATAAAGGGTTAAAATAATCTGCTTTTATTAATTTATTTTTTGCTTTTTCTCCTTCTCTTTCTGCTTTATCTTTTGTAATTCCTAATTTATTAAAAATTGGCTTAACTATACCAAAATAAATTAAAGGCAATGCAACTATAACAACTGCTCCTAAAACTATTATCTGTGTATTATTCACTTGTCTAATTTTTCTCATAACTCTATCCTTTAAAGTTTTTTACAAATTTGTCTAACTTATCAAATCTTTTTTTGTTTTCCATTGATGGACTTAATTTAAAAACATTAAGAAAAACATTATAAATATCTATATTGGGATAACCTAATTTTAAATATATATTTAAACCATTCAAATCTGCTTCTGTTTCATTTCTTGGATTTTTATTTAGATAATAGTGTGAATATTCGTGTAATAATATAGCCATTCGCATTGGTATAGTAAAAGTTCTAAATTGTTCAGCACTAACTTCTATTCTTCCGTTTCTTTGTGAAATTCTCGCAGGAGTTTTTATAGTATTTCCCGTAGCATAACTTCTAATTGTATCAAAGTAGTCTATTCTAAATTTACCGTTATTACTTTTATATATATCTCCTTTTTTATTAGCACTCAAATAACCACATTCATCAGAAAATTCTTGTGCAAACTTTATAAAACTTGTTGTTTTTTTACTAAAATTTCTTTTTAATAGATTGTATGGTAATGATTTAATTTCTATTACTTTAAAACTATAATCATTATCAATTAAACCGTTTTTATCGTTAACAACAAATACCGTAGCAACATCGGGAGATTGTGGCATTAAAACATAAAATGTTTGCTTCCCATCTATATTAGAGTACCTTTTTGTATAGTAAGTATTCTTTCTTGAATCATCCTTTACTTGAATCCATATTTTTTCTTTATACGGAGTTTGTATAGTAATTTTAAGTTTAGTTGGCTTTCCGTATAGTTTTATTTTTTCTATCATTCCTTTATTGTTCTGAACTAACTTTATTTACAATTGAAAATCCATAAACTAATAATCCTAAACCAATCAACCCAATTAAATTATTTTTGTTCATCTTAAATATTGATTTAGGATTTTTTTGTTCTTTTTTTTCTGAATTGTTTTCCCCATCTGCATTAAACATTTGTTCGTGGTTTTGCAAATTACCACTTTCTTGATTTACCTTTAACCATTGTTTAAATGACAGATTACTATCGCTTGATTTATAAAGTTGATTTGCACTAAATTCCATTTTTTTATTTTTTAAATATTATACGACCTCCGATTAACCCTAAAATAACACTAACTATTAAATTTTTTTTTGCAGACAATCCTATCGCTAATCCAATTATGCCACCAATTGTTGAACCTTGAATATTTAATTCAAAGTTTTTTTTAACGCTTTCGCCTAAATTATTACTGCTTATTTTTTTTATAGTTTCATCATTATTCATATATAATTACTTATTTTTTCTTTTAGCTAAATAAATAAACCCTGCTATTGCAATTGCAATTCCTACTCCAATCAATACTTTTGTATTTGTACTCATACCCTCATCTTCATTTCCTCCACCTTTAGGATTTCTTGGAACGATAGGTGGTCTTTGTGAAGAAGTTTCTTCCATATTACGTCTATCTCTTTTATTTTTTAATAAACTCTCTACTCCAACTCCAACTTTTGCAATTGTATCTTTGTTTTTATTAATAAATCCTCCAATTTTTTCCCACCACTTTTTACCTTCAACAACTCCTGCACCACCTAAGTTTCCATCTAAATCAGAACCACTATCAATTGGGTCTATTTGAACATCCCCTCTTCTTTTCTTTTCTTTTCTATTTCTAAAGAAGTTACCAATACCACTAAAAATTCCACTTTTTTCGCCATCAACATTAGAAAAATCACTTGTATTTATTATGTTTTCTTTTAAAACTAACATAGTTGATAGATTTTCTATCATTTTTCTATTGTCTGAATTATCATAAATTTTTTCTATTAATCGTTTTTTACTGCAATTATCTTTAACATTAATTCCTGCTTCTTGTAGTGCCTTAGAAACTGCGACTGAATCAATTGCAATTAATTGACCTATTTCTTTTGCTAACATAGAATCTCCTTGTTTACTTCCATTAGCATTACTATAAGATTCTATAAAATTATATTTTTCGTATCTCATTTTTTTAATTTTTTTTTGTTATTAAAGCTAAAGCGATTAATAAAAATCCACCAAAAACTGCCATTTTACTAAACGATAAATTTTCTTGGTTAATTTTTGAGTTATCTTTTTCTTTAGGCTTTTTTGATTCATATACTAAATTTGAAAAATTATTATTTTTTTCTTGTAACTTTTTACAAGAATTACAACTTAATTCAATTAGTTCTTTATCGGGATGAATTTCAGACAAAACTTTTAACCCATCTTCTTTGTGGCTTCTCACAAAATGCTTTAATTGACCTATTAACTCATACCCATCTTTTGCTCTTTTATAATTCCCTAAAGTATTTATTGCTTTGTGAGATTCATTAGGAACATTGATTGCTAAATATTCATAAATAGTAATTTTATTATTCTTTTTCATATTTTCTTCTTTTATATAAAGAAAGGGATAGTTATTTGACACAACTACCCCTTTTCAGTATAAAATATACATCTATTTTTTTTAAGATGGACAAACCGTAAATGGCTTATCTAATAAAATGTAAACTAATACTTACTTTTCTTATCCTCTCAACGACCTAAGTGCTGATGGAGATAGAGTAAGTTGTTCTCCTCTTACAATATTTGGATTACCATATCCACTTACTGCTCTTCTTCCCGTTAAGGTTCTTGCGATAGAAGATGTTTCAGCAGGATAGAAATACAATTTAGCAGTTGCCGAAGCAAATAAAGATGCCACTACTACCGATGTAAATCCATCAATTTTGTAGCTAAATTTAATTGCTATTATTGTACTTTGTTGTTGATAAGGGTCAATTGTAGGAACAAGAGTTTTTTGACTTTCATTTCCATTTGCATCCTTTTGTATCAAAGTTAAAGTTTCTAAAACTTGTGAAGCAGTTGCCGATTGGTAATAAGTTAAACCTACTACGAATGGTTTGTTCATTGTTTGATACAGAAATTCCGTATATGTAATTCCACTAATTCCCATCGTGATAGAAATTGAAGCAGAGTTTTGATAGTTTGGAGAAGTAGTTGATAGTGTGTTATAAGCACCTAATACAGTTACGGGAAATGCCGTAGCAGTATTTGTGTTCTTTATAACAACAATGTATGGTTGTGAAGTAGGTGCTGACATAGTTCCTCCCGAAGCCATATCAAAAGCATCTGCTCCATCTCCATCAAATCCATCAAATTCATCATCTCCTGCAAAGTTCATATCATCTTCAAAACCACCATTGTAGTTTGTGAAAGAATCATTAGCTTCGTCTTGTGCTTGATTGAAATAATTACTTAAATTATTCATTTTTTTTATGATTTTTTGTTAATTTTTTTTTGTAGATTAATCTTAAACCTACTTGAGTTTTTTTTGAAACAATTTTACACCTTACAAAAGGTTTTAATTATGCTTCTGCTGAGTCCATTGCTGTTGCCAATTTCTTAGTAATCATAGATGCTACTACGATTCCTACTACTACTGCTGATGCAGTCCACAACATTCCTTTTACGTTTGCGTTCATTTTTTTGAATTTAAAACATTAATATATAAATTTATAACTATCCAAATAGCTATTTAATTAGTCAAATATAATAAAGTTATGTGTGTATTTATTTTAGGGTATAACATACCCAATGGTTGAAAATAAAAAAACCCCTTGAAAATCAAGAGGTTATAGATGAAAAAAAGTTGAAATAAAAATTTATTTTAGATACATAGATACTAATTCTTTTTTAATATAAGTAGTTGCAGATGATGGTGTGTGCTTCTTTTTACCTTGACTATTAATTTGATTAAGTAAAGGTTTTACTTTTTTTAAATAATTTAGTGCAACGTATTCATCTACTGCTTCTTCTACCATTTTCCTGCTAAAGTTTCCCATTATTTTTTCGTGGTCGCAATCAAAAGTTATATAAAATCTATTATTTCCTGCAAAATATTGTTTATTAACTAATATTTCACATATTTTAAACGCTTCCCACTTATCCTCAAATTTCTTTTTATGCCTATCTACACCATCAGTATTTTTGTGAAATCTTAACCAATTGATGTTTTGCCAAATTTTTGTACCCACCCTACCAATTGATTGAAAGTGCATAATTATATCTAAATCACTATGTCTATTTGTGCATAATGCACCAACTAAATCATTTGATAAATAATCTCCAACATATTTATTAATATCTTCGACTAAAAGCAACCCCCCTTTATATACGTTAAGTATATGCCACAAACTCTCTGCAATTTGATTTAAGGTCATTTTAGTACCATCATCATTATATGGTCTAACTCTTCTGCACTCAATTTTAGGATGGTATGTAAATATAGCTACATCGCTCAATTTAATTCCTTTAATATCTTCAAACTCATCATTTACATCAAGGATTAATGCTCGTCTTGGTTTTATCTTTGAACTACCTTTAACATATTGATTTACCAATTGTAACGTAGTGTATGTTTTTCCTATTCCCTTTTTTCCAACTGCTACTCCTAATAATGCTTCTCTCATATTTCTATATTAAATTTATTATCCACTTTTTTTAATTCTTGAATTTCATAATTTCCTACAATTAATGCACCTTGTTTTATATTTTTAAATTTATCAAAATGCGATATAATTTCAGATTTAGTTTCATAATCGCTTTGAGAACTGCTATTAACTATTTTAGAAATAATGCTACTTCTTACATAGCTATAATGATACATTTCTATCTCATCTCTTGCGAATACTCTTGAATATCCTGCTTTTAGTGTTCGTGTAGGGTCTGCTATTACGGGGTAGCTTGAATCTCTATTTGATAGGTTAAACTTATTATTGTTTTTTATCTTGTAAAACAAAGGAACATAGTAATCCTCTGATTTTTTTAATTCGTATGTAGGGTGTTTATAAAATGTTTTCATCTTACAAAAACTACTATCGTAATCATTTTCTTCAAACTCCTTTCTACAATTATAAAATTGTTTTTCATCGTAAAATTCATCACAATCTATTGTCATAAATATATCACAATTATTTTGTTTACATATTTCTAATCCAATATTTCTTTTTTTAATCTCGTTATTTAGTCCATTTGTTAAATGAATATTGCTATTTTTATCATAATTGTAATTAGCTTCATATTTATATATGTAGTCAATTAAACCTTTAGATTTTAAATCTTTAACAACTTTTTCTACGTTTTTATTTAAGTTATTGAAATTACTTTTTGTTTGGTACACTACGCAAATAAAATCAACCATACTACGCATATTTTCAAGTGAATTAGCTAATAACTCTTCTCCATCAAATAAATTATATGCAATACCTAATTTCTTCATAGTATGGTTAGTTTTATGATTATTTATATTTTTTATCTGTTTTTAACTCTTCTATTTTTTTATCATAGTTTGCTAATATTCTTTTTAATGGTTTATATAGTTGGATTACATACTCTTCATTTTTTTTGCTCTTTTCATCCACCTTATCCCACCAAGCAAACTCATAATTAATTTTATTAATTAAAGATTCAAAATAATTATTATTTTCATCAACAATTACTTTCGCTCTATTTATTACTTTCAAAAAGTTTTCTTTTGCTTCTTTTGATTCCTTTTCAAATTGAGGTAAAAAAACATTATCAAAGTGCATTTCTTTATCGTCAACTAATTTTTGTTGTATTCTTAATTTAGCTTGAAAATCTAATATTTTTAGAGATGTTTCTGCAAAATCAACTAATAAATCTATGTTTTTTGTAATTTCATCTTTACTTTGTTTTTTTATTATTTTTTTATATTTTACGGACATAATATCTTGCTTAACCACATTGTATTCAAGTGCTTGATTAAGTATATTGTAGTAAGTTTTATCGTGTTCGATAATCTTCTGAAAATCAGTTTTTGGCATTATTCTTTTTGCTAAAATTTCAGTTTCTTTTTGCTCTTTTTTTGTTAATTTACTCATTTTTTTATTTTTATTTATTCTGATTTCTCATAGTTTATTAATTCAAAATGCCTACCCCAATCTTCTCTATTCCAATGAAAGCATAAAATACCCGTATGGACATAATTCTTTACTCCTGCTCTTCTTAAATCTTCTGCAAAATATGTATCGGGAGGATGATTTTTACTTTCATCACTTCTAAATTCAAAGTTTTGCATAACTTTTTTCTTCATTAAACAACATCCAATTCCTGCGACAAAAACTTCTTTTAATGTTCCATCAATCCAAAAATGCTGAAAATTACCTAATTCAAAATTAAAAGTAAATTCATCGTAATTAGGTGGTTTCTTGTCTTGTACTCTTATGCAAGGATTTCTCCAAGCACCATCAAATATTTGATACAAAGCATTTACTATTGGTTTTCTACACCACAATAATTGCTCTATTATATCAGATGGTGGAAAAATATCACTTTCTAAATGAAACATATAATCGTTATCACTTTCTAAAAAATATCGTCTTAATTGATTATGTGAATCGGCTAATTTTTTCATAACGGGTTCATCTCCATAATCTTTCCAAAATGTTTTAACCTTATATTTATCCCTAATCATCAACGCATTTTTATTTGTTTTGCTATTGTCTGCTACAAATATTTCTATATTGCTTTTAGGATAGCTAAATCCTGCTATGTTTTTCATAAAGGCATCTAAGCAATAATTTTTTGCGTCATAAGTAGGTACTGCAATAAGAATTTTAGGTAATGTAAACTTTTTCTTCATTTTACTTCTTTTTTAAAATTTCTTGTACTTCTTTTGGATGTTCTTTCATTTTATCTATTGGTGCATTAGGCATATCTATATTAGACTTTTCTACATAAATTTCTTCTCTTATTTCTTCTGCTTCAATTTTTTCATCATCTTTCATAACTTCTGCTCTAACCTTTTTTTCAATTATTGGTTCTGATTTTTTTTGTTGCTTATTGAGTTTGTGGTTCTTTTCCAACATTGTAAGGGTCGTGTTTATTGTTTTTTTCATTTGGTACACAATACCTACTTTTGTTGCTATATCTCTACCAAAATGGTATAATAGGAATTGTTCATCAGTCATTCCCCAACCTTTTTTCATAAAAACTCGCATCATTGCAGGTTTTACTTTATCCCCAAAATCATTATCGTATTTAATTGCTTCACTTCCTTGTTCGTTAAAGTTTTCAATAAATTCCCCAATTGAAATTGTTTCTCCATTTTCAGAAATTGGTATTTTCGTACTTAAATTAAGTTTACCCTCTGCTTGTTTCTGCATCAAGGTTTCTTCATCTACTCTGACAACGTATTGACCTAATCTGTGTGCTTGTTCGTAAGCATCTAAAACACTATCAACAAGAGATTCTGTTGCAACTGCTTTATCTTTTGCATCTAAATCATTTAGTGCAGGATTTGGATTATCAAATACACTTGGCTCTTCTTGGTGGTTTTCAGTTTGTCTTTCACTTATTAAATCTTCGTAAGTTGGTGGAACAAATGTAGGTTCTTCAATTTCATCAATTACCCCATCAGCAACTTTAGGTGTAGCATAATCTCTTTCCACTACATTTTCTGCAAATGGATTGTAATCTTCTTGCGTTCCCTCTCCAATACTACTTGGCTCTTGTTTTTTTACAACTTCTTCTATTGTTTCTGAAATTTTTACATCCTCCGAGTAGCTATCTTCTATTTGAAGTTCATCTACTTTAGCTTTTGGTGGTCTACCTCTTTTTGCCATTTTTTTTTATTTTAATATGTTTAAAGAATTGTGAATATCATTTATTATGACTTCTATTTTATCTATTAATATTTTATCTATTTTATTATTTATATCTAAATTAATATACTTTTTAATGTATTTATTAACATTAGTTTTTTCTTTTTCAAGTATCAACGATATTTCTTTTTGAGAAAATTCGCACATATTATTTAGTAGTAAACAACAAACTCCAATTGCTTCTGTTCTTTGGGGTATGTTTTTTCTGCCTTTTTTTAGTGTTTTTTCTGAAATATTGAATCTTAAACAAGTAAATTTTATAATAGCTTGTTTCTTTTGGTGTATTTCGTTATCCTCTTCTTGATATACTTGTAATACTTTAATAGTTTTCTTCAACCCTAATCTTTCAATGGAATAGAGAAGAGTTTCTACTAAATTTATTGACATATTATTCACTTTTAATTGGTATTTTCAACAAATATAGTGAATTAATATTGAATTTTAATTAAAATTTTAATATAATATTTTAATTAAAGTAATAGTTTAATACTTGTATTGCGTGGTCGTAGCCAACAACAAACAAAGCTAAATAACCCTTTTCATTTAACTTATTTAATATTTCTTTTTGCCCGTTTATATGTTCATTTGATGTAAATCCACCACCTTTTTTATAGATGGTAATATCTTCTTTTTTTATTTCTAAAAACAAACCTTTATATTGCTTTCTTGGTTCAAAAATCATTAAATCGGGTAGCTTATCACAACTTCTCATTAATTTAAGTTTTCTCGCAAGACCTATACTTACTCTTATACCTCCACTTTCTGATGAAAAAAGAACATCGGGATATTTATTTCTAATGTATTGACATATAGCTATATGTATCTCCTGCTCTTTACTTTGTGGTTTGTTTTTATCTGTCATAAAAAAATGATTAAAAAAATGATAATTTATTTTAGTGTATAAATTATCATTATGTTGTTTTTACGTTTTATAAGGGGAAGCATTACTGCCAATCAAAGAAACCTATCCTCACTTTGTCTTTAACCACCTCTTTTTTATTGTTATCAACAACTTCAATAGGATTAGTTTCAGATTTTTGTAATTTCTCCATTTGCTCTTCTCTCTCTGCATTCATTTTTATTTTTTCTATATCTGTTTCTGCTTTAGAATTTATCTCTTGTTGTTCTAAAAGTTCAAATATACCATCGCAAATATACCTATCATAAGCATCTATTTTTGATTTTGTAGCTGATGTTATTTTAACCTCTCCGTTGTTTGATTTAGATAAAACTGCTCTCAATGTTCTATCAAAATCTTTTTTTGATTGTTGTGCATCTGATGGTAAATCGCTTATTGAAACATTGTTTCTTCTTAGCAATAATTCGTGTGGCATTTCTTTTGGGTTTACAATCTCTGACATATTTATTTTTTTAAATGTTATTATTATTTTTTCAAATATACAAAATTATCCTTTAACTAAGTCCATAAAGTCAGAATCAAAATTATTCGTCATTCCACCTTTGGCAAAAGTAGATACTGCATCTTGTTTTGATAGTTTTGTTTTTCTTCTTGTGCCATTCTTTAAATCTACAATAAATACCTTTCTTAATAACGTATGCTTCGCCAAAATCAAATCCTAAAATTTCATCTCCAACTTCTAATGCGTGTGCTTCTAAACTTCCACCTTTAGCGAAAGTTTCTTTATTGAACAAATCCTTTAATTCACTTGAAGAATAACTTGCAGATTTTCCTTTAGTTTTTTCCAATCTACTAAGACTTTTTTTATCCTTTTGAATACCTTTATATCCATTTTTAGTTTCTCCCGTAATCTCAAAAGTCATTGTAGGAATATGTTTATGCTTATAAATAACTCCACCTTTAGCGAATCCCTCTGCGTTTCTTTGTGCATCTACCCAAGAATCTGAATTATAAAGCCTTTCAGATTTTTCCTTCTCATAATCTATATGTGATTGTGTAATAGGGTCAATATATTCTTCTTTTTTTGTAGCAGGACTTGGAAAAGATTTTATTTCTCTTGCAAAAATTTCATCTGATAGTTTTTCTTCTTTTGAATAAACTGCTAAAAGTGTTTCGGGGTTGTCCGTTTCGGTTAAAATTCCATTTTCTTTATCTATTCCCGTAAATTGCTTTTTGATAACCACTTGCTTTAGTACCTCTCATTAATACCATTACTTCATCTCCCTCTCTCCAAGTTTCTATCTCTCCACCTTTAGAATAATTGAATCTATCTTTTCCTCTTTTGTTTTTAGGTTGAAATACAGAACCTAAAACCATAACTTTAGTACCTTTGTTAAATTTATAAGATTTTCTGTCTTTTTCATTTAATGCTACCGAAACAACTTCATACATTTCTCCTTTTAATCCTTTCGTAAGGTATGTTTTATTGTCTTTTTTTGTTGCAATGTGTACATTTGGTGCAACTTGTTCAATTGGGGTGCTAAAAACATCTACTTCTCCACCCTCTGCGTAGGAACTATCGTTTTTTAGTAGTTTAGTAAATGCTCTTTTGATTATGCCTAAGTCATACATTAACGCTTGTCTACCGTTATAACTCGCATAATTATCTCTGTCGTTTACATTGTACCTTTTCTCAAATGGGTAGTTATCTTTGATTTTATCTGCATTAATATAAACGTATTGATTTTTAATTTCAATAGGCTTCTCTAATACAACATAACCCTCTACTGTACTTCCTGCATAAGTAGATGGATAGTTATCCGAATCTAATACTTTTGGAAGCATTGCGTTAATTTCATCAACTCGTCTTTGAACTGATATTGGGAACTTTTTAACCTTTCCACCTTTAGCGTAATTTCTTTTTGGTGCATCAAATTTTATTTTCAACTTCCCATCACTCCCTCTTGATATTTTATCAAATTCTGTTTCAGTAATATAATACTCCTGCCCTTTTACTTTAATTCTTGTTCCGTTTTCATTGGCAATTTCATAAAACCTATCAAATAACTTTCCCATTCCTAATCCACGATAAGTTACGTTTCCTAACTCTATCTCTTCTTTAAGATTGGCTATATCGTTAATTTTGGTAATTTTTATTTCTCTTCCTTTTTTGGTTTGGTTTTTTGGTTTCATATTTTTTGTATTTGTTTTACCTCCTTTAGCATAAGTTCCTACCTCTTTATGTTCTTTTGAATAATATTTTTCTGTTGTCGTTCTCATATTGTTGTCATTAGTAATAATATGTGCATTGTAAATTTCTCCACCTTTTTCCATTTTCAATTCGTTTTTGTCTATTTTAGAAGCCTTACCACCCATAACTGCACTATATACTCTTGCGTATGCCCATTGTTCTTTGGACTTAACATTAGGTCTTACACTACTTGGATTAGTTTTATAAGCACCTATTCCTTTGTTGTAAATTTGTTGGATTCCTTTCATTCCAATTCCCGTTGTTTCAGCTATTTCTTTTAAGCTATTAGATTGCCCTTTCTTGAACTTATATTTTCTGTTATACTTGTCTTTGTAAGTATCTACTTTTCCACCTTTTTTAAAGCTATCTTTTTTATATTCTTCTATTTCATCTATTAATTCTTGAATATCTGATTTGGTAAAATCTTTTCTAACGTAATCTATATCATTGCTTGACTTTGGGTTTAAAGAATCTCTACTCAAAATATAATGGTCGCTAATTCTTATTTTTATATCATCCATTGGTAAGTCAATATAATAACTGCCACTCTTTGATTTATAAGAGATAACTCCATTAATCTTTTTATTTACTGATGTAGCTAATTCTTTTATACTAATAGTTTCTATTGGTTTTTTCTTTTCCATTTCGTAAGTGTAAATCCAAACTTCTTTTTGGTTTTTATTATTATATCTACCACTTGGTCTGTATTTTTTAAATGTGTATTTTGTTCCCGACTTATCGATAAACTCTGTACCCTTATCTATTTTGCTATAAAAATTGTTCATATACCTCTTCTTTCTTGTAGAATTAAATCAACACTACTTTTTTTATTTTTTATTTTTCCACCAATCTCAAATTGTTTATTAGAAATGTAATCAAGAGATATGGAATTATCATCTTGATACATAAGGGGCATTAAAATAGCAAAATCTTGTTTTATTGATAATACATCGGTATTCTCATTTGTTGTAAATAATATTGGTTTGCTTTTCAATTCACTAAAATTCATATAAACTTCTTTGAACCCTAATTTAATGAAGTAAGTAATTACGCTAATCATAAATCTTCCGTTTACTTCAAAAATTTTATCTCCATCTATTTTAATAGGCAATGTGTATGATATAGTATTAATTACTTCATATTCAATACATTTTTTTAAATATTGATGTGTAGCAACTAAATCAATACTAATTTTATTAGTCAATTGATGTGGCAATGGAATGATATTTTTCCATTTGGGATAAACGTTAATTTGTTCGTTTTTCCTTAACGTACCATTTATTAAATCGTAATTAACTTCTTTCTCCCCTATGTTTTTATCATACAATCCGACTAAAGTGTTTGCATCTGTGCTGACTGCATAATCGTCTTGTGTGTTTATCATTTTCATAGCAGGTCTTAAATCATCCTTACCTGCAAACGATTTAACCAATTTTATTTCATCCTTATTTGTTAAAAAGTTACCTCTTCTTTTTATTGTTATAACTTTTTTTTGTTCAAAAGGCATCCTATTAAATTCAATTAAAAAATCATCTAAAGATATATTACTATCGTATTCCGTATAAATAGGTATGTTATACTTTAAACTCTTTAGTCCAATACTTGTGTTGTACCATAACAAAGCATAAGATATTTCATTGCCATATTTGTTAATGCTTTGCTTTAATTCTGTTATTTCAAAATATATTAAACCTAACTTAGTTTTTAATTCTTTGGCTGATAATCTCTTAAATTGCTTATCCTCTACCATAGTTTCAAGCAACTTATATAGAAATTTTAATTCCTCTACATTGTACCTTTCACTTGGTTTAGTCAAGTATTTGTAAGAATCCCCATCAGTAACAATTTTTGGTTTATAAACTAACTCTTCGGTTTTATATAATTCCTGCAATTCAGTCAATCCATTTATCGTTTCCTCAATATCAATGTATTTAGAATCGCTTTTATCATATACTGACAAAAGCAACTCTAATCCATCTATTTCTTCTTGAATACTAATATAATTAGTTTCTTCCATTTTTGTTATTTTTTATTTTTTCTCTTCTGATAAGCTACTTCCCAAGATTGTTTACTTATTCTTCTTCTGTCTTGCATATAAGAATGTTTTGACCTCTTACCCTTTTTTATTCTTCCACCTTTTGCGTAGTTATTGCTAAAAATATATACCATTCCATCATCTCCATCAATTGAAATATAATCTTGCTCCAAATCTCTTGCTAACGCTTCGTAATTAATACTTACAATATTTGAATTAAAAAAATCTTCTCTACTATACATTCCTTGTTGTTCTACAAAATAGTCGTAAGGGTCATCTAACTCATCATATATCTCATCATACATTCTTTCGCTTAACATATTGTATGCTTCATCTACCATTTCCTCTTTCTCATCTTCACTTGCATCATCAAAAGCATCTGTGTCCATATCTGCTTCTTCAACTATTCTTCTACCACCATCTTCATTTCTAATATCATCAAGGTAGCTATCTGTAAAATCTTGTGCAGTTAATCTTCTGTCCGTATCACTCATATAGACATAATATTGGGGATTATTGAAATTAGATATTCCCCCAATTTCTTCTGCTAATTCATAAGCAAAATCCTCCATATCTTTGTAAGAACCTTGATAAGAATCTACAACACCCTCTCCGTATTCAGAAGTAACATCAATTACAACATCAAATGGTAATCCATTTCTTTCTGATAATTCCATTGCTTCATAAATCTTTTCAAAATCCTCTCTACCCATATATTCCGAGTACATTCTGCTTGGTAAATTTTCATAATCGTGTATTGCGTACTCGTTATCTTCTCCTACAACTTCTTGAATCGCATCCATTAATTCGTCAGCATCAGAATAATCGTCTAAATCAAGAAATTCTCCTTTTAATACACCATTGTTGTATGCTTCTAAATCAGCAACGTAAATGGATGGCGAATCAATAGAACCTCCTTTTTCTAAAATAGGTAATACACTTGTGTCGCTAATTTTATATTCAAACACTTGTTCTTTTTGAAATTTATTCATTTTGGATTTATCTATTGGGCTTCCGACAACAACGTCTAAATCTCTATCTGTTCTTACGACTAAAATTTCATCTCCTTTTTTACCCTTATATCCGTAGTCCTTTAAAAGAAATGTTGAACCATCGGGCATTGTATGTGTTTTACCACCTTTTGCGTAATGGTCTGAATTAAGCATTGTTGAACCATCGGGCATTGTATGTGTTTTACCACCTCTTGCCATTATTGGTAATGAAGATGTATCTCCACCTTGTTCAAACAATGTAGGATTAACGCTACTTGCACTTAGATTGCTTTGAGCAACATTCATAGTTTGTGTTGCACCATTTGTTAAGCCACCAAACTCATATTTAGATAACAATTTATCTACATCACTTCTTAATTTAATTAAAAATTCTTTTTGAGAATCCTTATCAAGTTTTCCAAGTTTATCACTAATCGTGTTAATTAAATCGCTTGTATCAATTATAATCCTTTTTACAATTGTTTTAGTTTTTGCCTTTACTTCTTTTTCTACCTTTTTTGCTACTTCTTTCTTTTGTTCAGTCTTGGTAGCTTTTGGCATCTCCTTTTTAACTTCTTTCTCTGCTTTTTTCTCTGCTTTTTCTTGTACTACTTCTACTTCCTTTTCAATCTTCTCTACAACTTCTTTTTTTGCAGTTTCAATTGTAGCATCAGCAGTCTTTACGTTTGTACCCTCAATTATATCTCCCTTTTTCTTTAGGGTTTCAACCCTTTCTTTGTCTTTCTTAGAACTTTCGCTTTCTTTTTTCTTTCTTGTTTGTGCTTTACTTCTTAACGCTTTATATTGGTCAATAATAGCTTCGCACTCTTGTTCTGTTTTACCCGTTTTCTTTTTTAAATCTGCTATTGCCTTTACCTCTTCGTCTTTTGAAATCTTGACTTTTTTTGCAGTCTTTTTCTTTGCTATTGGCTTTTTCGTAGTTTTTGGTTTTTTTACCACTTTTTCTACTTCTTTTACAACATCTTTTCCTAATGCTTCAATTTTTTTCTCTACCATCTTTATACCATCCTCAAATTTACTTTTGTATTTAGCGAATTTTGGGTCTTTAAGTTTTTCTTCAAAACTTTTTTTCTTTTTTAATAATTCTAATTTACTATCCATTTTAATTTATTTTTTTTGGTTTTTTTAATCAAGTATATCTTTTAATTCTGTTAATCCATCTATTATTTCTTTTAACTCTATATACTCTTTGTCATTTTCTTCATATATATTAATTAAATCACTTAATGCTGATATTTCATCGTTAATAGATTCCTTTGTTGTTTCTTCAACCTCTTCAACCTCTTCAACCTCTTCAACCTCTTCAACTTCTTTTATTTTTTTGTCTGCAATATCTTTTCTAAATATAGACAATAATTCATTTCCTTTATAATCGGGATTAGATTTAGCAAAAGATTCTGCTCTTTTTATGAACGTGCTTCCTGCCCTTACCTCTTCTGAATTTAACGCTTCTTGTTTTCTTATAACTTCTTGAACTAACTCTTCAAAAACTTCTTCGTTGTCCAATTCAGTTTCTACTAACCTTAAAGAGTTTATTTCAACTTGCTTTTCATCAATAAGCGTGGTTAATTCTGATTCTTTTTCTATTCCCATTGGCTTTAGCCTTTTTTCATAAGCTAAATCAAATTCTTTTAGTTTTGCAGGAAATTCTATATTGTATAAAGCATTATAATCATAATCATTTTTAAAGAATACCTTGACAAATTTACTATCAATTAAATTACCCCAAGTTTCGTTTTTTAATTTATTCGCAATTGTTTCCTCTACATACTCCTTACTATTATAGTCTGCCACAGAAAAAGAGAACTCTCCATCTCCCGTAAGAATAGATAGTAAATCTTTCTTTGAGTAGTAGTTTATTTCGTTTGTTATAAAGAACAAATCTATTGGATTAATGTAAAAGGTATTTTTTGGAATATGTGACGAGTAATTACTATAACCTAAATCTTTTATTTTATATTTTAAATAGTATTTATTTACCCATTCTGTTATTTCAGCTAAATTTTCATCTCTTTTTTTATTGTTAAAAGTAAATGGAGGTGGAGTGGATTTTGCTTTTGTTACCACTTTTTTTGATTCATCTCTAATTGCTTTTATTTCTTTAGCTTCAATTTCCATATCTTCAATTTCCCCTACATCTAAAGTAGTGGGTTTCCAATGACTTCCTAATATTATTTCTTTGTCAAAGCTATATTGATAATATTGCTTTAATAAAGAGGTTAAAATCTTTAATGTTGTTTCATCAATAACATTGGTCGTATTTCTTATTGTGTCTTTAAATCTGTAATAAGTATCATTCAAAATAAATAGCTTATCTATTTCTTTTAACTCTTCTTTGTTTTTATTCAACACAATGTATTTATAATAAAATACTGATTCAAAATCACTTTCCAAGAAAAGACTTAAAATATCTTCCCCATATACGTTTCTAACATCAGAACAAATACCTTTTTTAACTCCTTTTTTAGTTTTATACTCTACCTTATCTCCCTCTACAATTGGGATTTCTTCTTTTGGTATCAACTCTCTCCAATTAGGATAATAACCATTAGGAAATGCAATTTTCTGTTCCTTTAACAAAGTAGCCATTAAACCTATTAATTGTTCAACGCTATAATTAAAAAATAAGTTTTCATCGTTATTTTTTTTAATAATTCTTTTGTAATATTCTTTTTTTGTATAGTCTGCTATAAAAGAATAAATGTTTGGGTAGCTTTCATATTGTCTAATAAAATCTAATTCTATTTCTTTGCAATATTTTTTTAAAAATTCTTCGTAAAACTCTTTATTTAATAGTGGTTTTGTTAATAAATCTGAACGAACTTGCATTATTCTAATAAACATAGTAGTTCTATAATCATAGTTTTTGCTACTTTCAATTTTTTTGTTTAAAATTTCATTTTTTGATGTGAATATTGTTTTAAGAGATAGTAATCCACTTCTTGCTTCATTTATTTCAGTAATTTCTTCATCAATCTGTTCTTTTTTATATTCTCTTTCTAATTGTGCAATTGTATTTGCATCTGTAACTAATTCGTATTTTAAATCAGCAGGATTGAATGATGTTGTATCAATTTCATTAGCATTACCATTTCTTGTCCAAATTTGATTAATACGCTCTGTTTTATCTTCTAATTTTTGAAACATAAATATATCAATACTATCAGAAATTAAGGGTGTTACAATCCTTACATTACCAAAAGCATTTCCTTGTCGCCAAATTCTTCCCTCTACTTGAATAGTATCAGTTGGGTTAAAATCTAAAAAGCAGTTGTATAATACACTTGCGTAATTTTGTAAATTAATACCCTCTTTTATTGCTTCACTTCCTATAAGGATTTTTACTCTATTATCTTCTGATAAAGAATCGTATTCTTTTGTTTTATTATTGTAAACTCTTCCTAAAAAAGCATCGGCAACATCTTGTTTGTTTGGGTATAATTTTTTTCCAATAAAGTTTCCTTTACCACTAATTATTCCAATTTCGTTATAATTAAATCCTAATTCATCTACTAAATAATCTCTTAAAAGTCTAAACGCTTTTACTCCAAAATTCATATAAACTACTTGTCCACTCATATATGGACTATCTTTACTTTTAGAATGGTAATCTTTAACGCTTTTAATACAAAGCATTGCGTATAATAATTTAGGACTTTGTTCTACATAGTCTTTTGCAGTTGGCTCGTTTTTAAATCCACTCCATTTGTATAGATAAGGATTCAATGTTATTTGCCTACCCCACATTAGGCATTGTAACGCTTTCACATTGTTTTTTTCTTTTTCTGCTTCGATTGTACCATCTACTAAATCGTCAGGGTTTTCAATATCAATTTCATTTCCTTCGTCATTTGAATTTTCTGATTCTTCTTTCTTTTTCTTTTTTGTTTTAGTTATAAAAGATGTTTCATTTAAAGATTCTTTTTTTGCAATATCTTCAAAAGTTATAGGATTGCCCGTTATAGGATTATCCTTACCTCCTGCATAATCTCTTACTACATCCCAAAGTTGTTTTTGGAAACTTGACATTTTTATTGTTGTACTGACATAGTTCTCTTTGTCAAATTCATATAATTTCCCATCAATCATTGTTCTTTTTAATGGTAAAACTATTTTATTTGGTCTTGTAACTGCTTTATCTTCTTCCTCTCTGCTTGATTTATCAAAAGCATAAAAAACAAATTTTTGTAACGCTACTACATTTCTCCATCCAACTAATTTATTTCTTTTAACAATACTTAAATCGGTTTTAAAATCTTCTGCAAATTCAATTTTTGCAAAAACATCAAAGAAATCTTTTAGATTGCCAATTTCACTATTTTTTAATATATCATAGTTAATATAACTAATCATAGAAAACACTTGTAATGGACTATTCGTAAATGGTGTAGCAGACAATAGTATTGTATTATTTAACAATGATTTGCTCTGTATAAATCTTGCTAAAAACCATAATTTTTCTGCTCTTGCCGATTCTCTACCCCCTCCCGTTTCTCTAATTTCACTATATGGGTTTATCTCCCTTGAAATTTTCAGCATTTTTGTTTTTTTACTCGGTTCTGCTGATTGATTCTCTTTAGGTGGTGCTTTGATAGAACTAAATAAAGCATTAAAATTATGTGCTTCATCAACAACTACCATATCAAAATCATTTGATTCTGAATTTATAAATATAGGAAACTTTATTGTCTTAACTTCTTCTTCAATCTTCCCACCCTCGTCAAATTCCACTAAATCATCCTCATCTAATAAATCAAAATCATCAAAATCATCATTATCTACTTTTACCTCTTCAACTAATTCATCTTCTACTTCATTTATTAATTCTGAATTATCTGTATTTATATCAAATACATCTAAAAAATTAGTTTTACTATACTTTTCTTCAAATTCTTGTCTATGTTCGTTTGTTAAATTTTCGTTTCCACTTTCAAGTATTTCTGATGCTTCTAAAAACCAATCTCCTTTTATTCTTTTACCATCGTAAACAAAATTTAAGGTAGCTTCATAAGTACACATATTAATCCCATCAACTGCATTGTTTCCAAGTTTATTATACAATTCTCCTTGCCCGTTGTAAAAACCATTAATTCTTTTACCTCCTAAGTTTGGATTAAAGTCTTTTCCTAAACCTCTTGAAATTTCATTTATGAATTGTGAGTAAACTTGATTAGGCACTATAACTATTGGTCTTTTTACCAATCCTAAATCTAACGCTTGTTTCATTATGAAAATTGAGCAAAATGTTTTTCCTAAACCTACTCCATATGCCAATCCAATACTTCCTTTGTAAACATAATTTCTAATTGCATTTAAGTTTGAATCTCTTAATACGAATAGAAATTTATTATCTAAATATTTTTTATAAGTAAATCCAATAGGGACTTCATTTAGTTTTATTTCAACATCAAAATTATATGTACTATTAAAAATTATTTCAATTTTTTGTTGGTCTTTTTTATTTAATCCATCTGATAAAAATTGTGCAAACAACCTTGTACCAACTTTTCTTGCATCGTCTTTATATCTACTCCATTTTAATTTCCCGTTTTTCTCTTTTACAAAAGGGTTTTTTATTGGTTTTAAATATCTGTTTATAACATCGTATATATCTTTTGTTGTATTGCTCCATTGCACACCGTATTCTGCACTTCTATTACCACTTCCTGCTTCTTTACACCATAATACAAATGCTTCTTTTAGGTTTATTAGATTTCTTTTTATTTCGTTATTCCCATAGCTATAATCTGAAACTTGTAATGTTTTAATATCTTCTATAATCTCCCCCTTTTTTCTGCTAATCCCGACAACTATATTGTCTATTTTTTTACCCCTATCTTTTATATCAATAAAACTTTCAATTTTAAATGTTTCTGCTAATGCACTAATTGGTAATAAAAC
>RCNA010000004.1_pt1 | contig 34939 bp, 64 predicted proteins | sample 2041331 | NCBI WGS metagenome assembly RCNA01 (sample SAMN09708233, study PRJNA481090) | Marine sediment metagenome, whole genome shotgun sequencing project. | reverse complement strand
TTGCCAATGCAATTGCAGCAAGAAAGCTTGAGCGTGCGCGCAATTTGAATCGCACCAATAGTGCGAAAAACAACGCGGCTTTAATCAATCACTTTTCCAACGCCTTTTAAATCCTACCACTTCTAATATATCCGTTACTTCCGAATCAGCATTTCAACTAGCTTCTTATTGGTTAGCAGTCAGAGCGATATCAGAAGACATTGCCAAGCTACCTATAAATTTATTCACTGTAAGCAATGACGGGAAGAAGAAACCAATTTTCAATAGCCCACTTCAGAAAGTATTGACGCAAGGCTTTAATAATGAAACCGATTCAATGACGGGATTACAGACTCTCGTTCAGTGGATGTTGACTTTCGGCAATGGTTATGCAGAGATTTCAAGAAATGATAAAGGCGATTTCCAATTACATTTAATTCATCCTTCAAGGGTAACACCTCAGCGGGGTGAAAATGGTTCTTTATATTATCAGGTTACAAGTCAGACAGAGCTAGACACTGGCAAGAATAGTAGAATGAGAATTGAATCTAATAACATGCTTCACTTAAAAGGCCCAGGTAATGGCGTTGTAGGTTATTCAATCGGAGAGATAGCGGCCAATAGCTTAGGTATTAGCATCGCAGCTCAAGACTTTACGGGCGCTTTCTTTGGTAACAATCTAAGTATAGGCGCAGCACTTGAAACAGAACGGGCTTTAGATGCACCAACCAAAGAATCCATTAGTAAAGAGTGGAAAAAAAAGTTTGGCGGTTCTAAAAATGCTGGTGAAATGGCGATACTTGACAGGGGCTTTAAGTTCAACCGGCTTCAGATGTCTAGTACAGATGCGGAGCTATTAAGCACCAGAAAGTTTCAAGTTGAAGAAATCGCGCGATGGTTTAGAATTCCACCTCATAAGCTCATGGATATGTCAAAGAGTTCATTTAATAATGTTGAACAGCAGGACATCAACTACAGCACCGATACACTAACGCCTTGGATTAGACGCATTGAAGTACAGCTCAAATTTAAATTTCATCGAACAGACAACATAGTTATTGATATTGATGAGAAAGCCTTGTCCAGAGGTGACATGCAATCAAGAGCGGCCTTTAGTAAGGAAATGTTTGCTATGGGTGCAATGTCAAGAAACGAGGTTAGGCGGTCAGAAGGGCTTGAAGAGGCTGAAGGCGGAGACGCTTTTTATATACCTATGAACTTAACCCCAGTTAAAGAGGGCACTAAGTCAGCCGAGCTTGACAACGAAATCAAAGAACAGTCTTTAGAAGTTGATGAGGATATTCCAATGGGCGAAGATCCAGAGGCTACGCAACGAGTCAGCAAGTTAAAATTTGAATCATTACAGGCCAAGGCGAATTCATATGGTGTCGGCGTTCGTGCAGGTGCATTAACTCCACAAAAGTTAGATGAGCAAAGATTTAGAACCGAGTTCGGTTTACCTGCAATGTCTCCAGCAGTTAGCGCAGAGTGGTTAAATGAAGGCGGGGTACGTAGACCGATAACCTTACAAAGCCAAGCCTCAGAAGATATAGAAGAAGCACAGGCAGATAAGGTTAAATCGCCAGAGCAAGCCCCAACAGTTACAGAGCAATCCGCTATCGCTGCGTATCTTCCTACTATGAAAGATTCTTTCTCTCGATTAACCCGCAAAGAATCATTGACTCATGACGCAGCCGGAAAGAAAGAACCAGCTATGCAACTTGAGCACCTTAATAAATTTTATATAAAGTTTGAACCTGAATTAGCAGACTGTTTAAAACTACATGCTGATTTCCTATGTAATATTTTAAGTAAAGAAAAGTTTACATTAGATAAACTATTGTTTATGTCTAAAGATATATGCCAGTTAGAAAAACTTGACAATCAGGCCGACATTATTGTTGAGAAGATCTTACAAGAAGTGAGCGGTATGTCAGAGGCTCCAGAGCTTGGCGAGATTAGGAAAGGCGAAGACTCTAAAAATTATGTATTCACTATGACCGGATGGAAAGAAGTTGAAGTTCTCAAGAAATAAAAGGCTGACAGATAGCCAAATGAAAGGAATCGTTTCAAGGCGCGTTGCTTTGCATGAATCTTTACGTGGTGATGCTGGTGATTCTGGAGAGAAAGGTCCGCAAGGAGATTCAGGGTCTAGTGGTTTAAATGGTGTTGCGGGTAAATCTGGTATGGTTGGCGAATCCGGCCGAGACGGTGCAAGAGGTCCAGCCGGTCCACAAGGTCCAATAGGTCTACAAGGCGAAGCTATCAAAGGCGATCAAGGTGAAGCCGGCGAAGATGGGCGCGGAATAGTCAGGTTACAGATACTTAGGATGAATTTAGTTGTTACCTATACCGATGGTGAACAAGTAAACTTAGGTAGAGTTGTAGGCAATCAAGGCCCGAAAGGATCAAAGGGCGCGTCTGGTGGTATTATATCGGATATAGGCGGCGGTACTTCTGTAGTCGGTTGGGGTGAGTATTCTTTAAATGTTGAGTATACCGGATCAGATACATCAATAGCGGCGGGATTGGTAAAGGCTTGCACATATAAAACAGCTACCATATATAGATTCATTAATGGTACTTTGAACGCCAATGATTACCCAAATGAAGATTCTTTTTACTCCGATTTTGATGGTGTAGATCTAACAAACTTAATAGTCACTAGAGGCTCATAATGGCCATTACATCGACAACTGTAGGTGGTATAAACTGCTGGAAGTTCTCAGGAACCGTAACTGATGCTGAAATAATCTCAGCATGGTCTGGTCTCATTACAGATGAGCGGTACACTATCGGTCGTGCTATATTTCTTGATTCAGATTGTGATATTAGTGGTCTCCTTGGTGGGTATCATGTTGACATCGGCCCGCAATCGTCATCGATCCCACAAGCTTTCATATTACACACGTCTAGGACTGTGGCGGATTGTATATTCGCAGGTTGGAATTTTATCCAAACTGTAAGTATGACGGTTGCGAATCGTGGGCAAATGGTCAAAGGGTGGAACGGGTCAACTCTCACTGGAACGGAGGGCCTAGCTATGGACGGTGGATCGTTTATTTATGCAGTAGAAGGAGGGACTACTGGTGGTGGAGGTAGGTACTTGAACGAGATGAGGTTTGAGTCATTGGAAGGCGGAGTTCAGATATCATCTAATGCGTTCACGGTACAAGAGCTTCAGCCTGTATATGTCGGAACAGGAGAAATGAAAGGCGTTGTATTTAAGAGGTGCTACGGTTTTCCGCAGGTGGAAACAGGATCAGCAAAGGTCGTGATATATAGATCCAGTCAAGACACAGGCCACGCAACTCAGAGCCAGATACGAGCGTTCTCAGACTCTAATGTATGTTATATCGACTCTATTATTAGGAGAAACACGGCAGCAGTCACGTCTAATCTATCAGATTTTTACAACAGTTCAGGTGACATGACGTGTATGTTTCTGAACAACTGGAAAGACGAGAGCTTCTTCGGTGCAGCAAAGACTTCTATAGTCGCGGGTAACTGGAATTCAGGGAATCAATATGTAGGCGGAGTGCTACGAAAATATAAAGCACAGGACTTAACAGGGGTCGCACTTCAATCGATGCGGATTAGGTGCTATGATTCTCGTTCAGTAACAGCATCCCAGAAGAATGAGTTTGTGGGAACTGCCTCAATTGATTTTTTAGGTGCAAATGTGTATGCTGATACAGATGTTAATGGGGAAGCGAGCGTTGTCAATATTGGCGGGATAGCAACAGGATCGTCACCTCCGAGCATAACCAGATATTCGGGCCAAGTGACCACGTTTCAAAAATTTGGTCAGTTAGTCATATCGCAGACTGTTTTAGATATGGAATCTGGAGATAATGATCTGTCAGCCTTCTCTCCTGTTGTTTTCACATCAGCACTTTATTTAGTAAGATCAGAAGCCACTATTAACTTAGCGACAGAGGTAAATTCATTTTTACAAGTAGCAGAAGAGATACATAATCTGGCTATAGGCCAAGTGGGTGATGGTGCTTACAATGGACAGTTTCTAGGCAACCTACAAGAAGTTTCTGGCAGTACGCTTAACCTTGGAACTTCTGATTTGGGATTAGATTCAGCAGCTTCACCAAAGATCGCATATAACAAAACAACGAAAGCGATTGCTATAAAGTCAACAACGCTGGTTGCTAGTGCTATTATGACTTTACAATCTACAGGGACACTCACGACAAACTCTCTAATACCTTCGGGCATGATTTTTGATTGTGACATTGTTTACGATGTAGGTGCGGCAACGACCCTTACAAACATCACAGCGAACCAAGTAATCGACTTTACTACAGCAGGAACGTATACAAATGACGGGGGCACATTGAATGAAGTTACTAATTCCAGTGGTGGCGCTGTCATTATTAATAATATTAATGGTGGTACAGTAACAACCAATACAGGGCCAAGTATTACACTTGAACAAAATATAAATATATCAAACTCGACTATTCTGGACGACTCAACGGTACTTCTTTATAATGTAACAAAAGACTTAGAGTTAGACTATAGTACAGTATCTGGGGGCCTGGGGTACTCCTTTGATGTAAACTTATTGGGTGCTTTAGTAGATGAAGACGATGTAATAAGGTTACAGGCCGCTTTATATAGGACGGATGGCACAATATACATTCCGCTTGAACAATCATCAACAGTAGGAGTGACATCCGTTTCTTTTGTAGGATCTCAATCAGCCTGGCCTGTACTTCAATCCATACATGCAAAAGGAACGACTTACGAGGGTGCGAATGTAACGGGGTTTACTCTTGATGTAGGAAATATAGAAATTGATTCATCGCTTACCGAGATATCGGGGTGGATGCTTGCAACATGGGCGTACTACCAAATAGCCACGACAGGTGACGGAATACGTAATTATTTTCAATCTTTCATAAGTTTAAATCTACAAAACTTTCAAATTGACTCTAGCAAAGTAGACTTAAAAATTGATAATACTGGGTCTCCTGCGACTTGGGTTGATGCCTCATGGACTCGATCCGATGGCGCGTCTATAGTTGCCGCAACTTCAGTAACCATTCAATTTGCCAATGGTTTAATAAATGTTGTATCTGCTCAATCAACTGTAGACGAGTTGGTGTATGCTATCTGGGATGAGGCTACTGTAGACCATAGCGACACTGGAACTTTTGGCCAGACTGTAAAAGATATAAACACTAATGTATCCGCATTGAATGATTTCGACCCTTCAGTAGATGTAGTTGCAAATGTCACCTTGGTAGATACGACAACAACAAATACAGATAACGCAGAATTAAAAGCCAACCAAACAACTATTAACGATGGTGTTAAAAGCTCTAGCCTCTTAATCCCACATTCAACAGATTTACCTAATACATAAAAGGATATAATTATGAGTACGAAAGTTTGGGTAGGAACTGACAGCGGCAACGAAGGCGACTATGGGACGGCCGCAAACTGGAGCCCTTCTGGAGTACCACTTGCAGCCGACAACGTTATAATTGCGAATAGCTCACAAGATATATCCGGCACTTTAGATCAATCAGCGGTTGCACTTGCAAGCATTACTATTGACTTGTCATATACTGGATTGATTGGGACAGCTTCCACCTTCTTACAAGTCGCAGCATCCACGGCCGTTATTGGTCAAAGGCGCTCAAGTACTGGAACGTTTGCCGGCTCAGGTCGTTTAAAGTTAGACTTTGGAAGTTCTACAGCTTGTCAGATAACAGTCAATGGAACGGCTAGCACGGCCCAAGACCAGAATAGACAGCCCTTAAGAATCATCGCAGTAAATGCGGGAACAGATTTACATGTGTATGCCGGTTCTCTTGCGGTGTCGGACGACTCAGATAATAGTAGCACACTTGGTGATATAAATGTAAATGGCGGTTCTGTCAATGTCGGTGCAAGTGTTACCCTTACAAACTTGACACAGAGTAATGGTATAGCCAATGTTGATTCAAGCATAGCAGGAACAGCCACGATTAAAGGCGGTACTCTAAATGCTTACGATTCAACAACAGCAAGCACTATAGCGACTTTAACCGTTAGCGAATCCGGTCAGGTTAATCATTATGCAACTGGAACTATAACCACTCTGAACTTAAACGGTGGTACTGTTGACCTTACAAAGACTCAGCAAGCGAAAACGGTCACAACTGTTACAGCAGATCAAGGCGGCACTTTAGTCACTGATTCTGGAACGGTCACAATTACAAATGAAATAGCATTAGCAAGTAACACAAAACAAACAATTAGCTTTGAATAGGAGAATATCATGGTATTAGGAAGCAAGACACAAAGTACAGACGTAAATAACTTGGAACGTGGTTCTGTTCATTTGCTATGGGAGAATGGCGATGGCGATTTAACTTTTACTGCTGACCCAGGATTTCCAAGAGCTTTACGGGTTGATGTTGCGGGCACTCTAGTCTTATCAGATCAGACAGCAACAACACCCGTTGTAGTTACTTACAATGTCATAGTAGGTGAAATTATACCTTTCGCAGTTTCAAAGATAGGCACAGCAAGCACAGCTAGTGTTCAAATTTGGTGGTAAATTATGCTAGGCTTATCAAATAGAATGAGTTTAAGTTTGGGTAGCTCTAACGCAGGGGCTTCCATACTTGCCACCACCCGCTACTTCACGACATTTACGGCAACGGGTACAGAATATCTGACTATGGATTCGGCTGTTACTTTGACGGGTGACTTCAAGATAAAATTTAAAGCTTTATTTAATGATTTATCATCATCACGAATGGTTGTGGGAAGAAGCATTAATACGTCAAACTTTATAGATATTCGTAGTGCTGGCGAGATACGAGTCGCAAATGGTGTAGATCCAAATTTCGATACAGCCACAGGTGTTATATCAGAGGCGTTACTATATGATATAGAGGTTGAGCGTGTCAGCGGGACGATAACTACAAAAGTAGGTGGTGTTACCAAAGCTACCGCCTCATCCCACACAGGCACATTTGTATTTGATAGCATAGGTAGGTGGGGCAGTGCAACCCTGTTTATGGATGGAGTTATCAGTGACATTGAAATCACTGACGCTGGAACCCTAATCCATTCTTGGCCTATGGATGAAGTTGACCCTTCTGCAATGACTGACAGAGTCGGCTCTAATGATTTGACAGGTACAAATCTAAGCACCGCAGACAGTGAGCTGTTTACGCTGGTTGGCGCTGATTGGTTGGGGGTTGGTCTTTGGACTCATGGCGATGTTTCAGCAGTTGCGGCTACTTCTGGTTTTGTTGGGGGTGTTAGTGTTACAGTTGTTAGCGGTTATTCCTACAAATTCTTTTATGATGTTGCTGGTTTTGTAAACGGCTCTACTACTGCATTTGCTACAGCAGCGGGCGCAAGTCGAACCGCTAACGGATCATATACAGATATAATTACGGCTACTGGAACAAGTGCGGGCTGGGATGTTGCGACAAATCCTACAACTCTCGATGTTGACAGCGGTGAAATCAAACGAATCTTAGAGGCTCCATGATGCATTACTGGTCGATATACCCAATACGACACGAACTTATTCAAGGTTCAGAATGTTTTAAGATGATGACAATCGGAGGCAGCACAGGAACGCCAATGCCAACGCCAAGGATATTTGGTGAAAAGGCTTATGTCTTTACTGATTATGTCAAGGATGCAGCCGAGCCGCTTATAGTAGAGCTGACAGAAGATAATAGCTTGCTTGAGATAGCTGGACAGATTGAGGCATGGCTTACAGATAGTGATACTCGATGTGTTTGGCTCGATAAAGGGCTTGCAAGTCAGCTAGACAGATTGTTAACGCCAGTGGAGGAAATACCCAATGTTTAATAACCCATATTTAATGATAGATAACTTGTCACTTAATACTCTAATGAAGAGATCAGAGCTTATTAAGTCTGCATATTCTGAGATGGAAGAATTAATAAAACAAGGGTCTGAGGATATAGAGAAATCTTTTAATTTTGCACCTGTTCTACAGAAGGAAGGAAGCCGAGCAATGATTAGTATTAACGGCCCAATATCTTTTGAAGCATCCATAGTTGATAAGCTTATGTTTGGCGCTACATCAACCTCTGAGATTATGGCCGCAGTTTCAGATGTCGCTCGCGATAATAAAATTGAGTCTGTAGTATTTAAAGTTAATAGCCCTGGCGGGGATTCTCACAAAATGCACGTATTGGCTGACATGGTACATTCTTTATCTATGCAGAAAAGTACAGCTTCAGTTAATATGGGAATTAATGCAAGTGCTGCTTATTTTGTATCCTCTCAAACCTCTCATATGTTTGATGATGACAAGATGAATAAAACGGGTAGTATTGGCTGCGTGGCATTAATCCACGATTATTCTGAGGCCGCTAAAATGTCAGGTATTGGAATCACTGTTGTATCGACCGGCCCGCTAAAAGGTGCAGGCGCTCATGGGAGTAAGATAAATGCTGAAATGATTTCAATGGTTCAAGAGGATGTGAATAAATTACAAGAAGGATTCAGCAACGCAGTACAACGCGGCCGTCCAGATTCAAACATGGAAGACGGGGCAGAGGCTCGAAGCGGTGCAACTTTCTTTTATGAGAAGGCTCAAGAGCTTGGCTTAGTTGACGGGATCAAATCTATTGAGGAAACTTTTATGTTTCTTGAACAGGGTAATAGCTTTTCAAGGCTCAAGCAAAGTATCTAAATTTCTTATATAGATTGACAAAAGTATAATTAAAACTTATATATAAGTATGTCTCTGTTAAAGTGCAGAGCTAATTTAATCACAGATTCACACTTAAATAGTTAAGGTTGCTAAATATGCATGGTGCATATAGGCGGCCTTTTTTTATGGAGACAAAAACAATGGATAAAATCCAACTCAAGCAAGACGAGATCAAATCTCTAATGACTGAGCTAGAAGGAATGGAGCAAGGAACGCCAGAGTTTGGCGAAAAGATGACTTCAGTTTCAGCAGCTAAATCAGAGCTTGACCTTATTACTCAACAGGCCGCAGACTTTGCAGCAATGCAAACCTCTATGAGTTCTTTCTCAAAGCCTAAGTCAGTACAGCCCGGGCCGGTTATGGGTTCACAATCAATTGTAGGTTCTGGATTTGCAGAAGATCCTAAGAAAGGTTTCAAGAGTTCTGGCGAGCTTCTTTCTTTAATGGCTGCTAATACTGCCGGATCACACCTTAATGTAATGGCTGATGCTAGACTTGCACATTTGAGTGAAATTTCAATGACTGCTGGCCAAGGGAACACCACTGTTGACGGCCTTATGATACCTGTAGAAATTGACCCTACTGTCAATGTTTTGGGTCTTGACGCTTCAGATGATTGGTTTAGTCGTATTATGGTTAATCAAACCTCAAGCAATGCTAAGACATTTAATCGCTCTGCTGCTACTACTAATGGTGGAACTGTTGGCTTGACTGTTGGCCGTACTGCTGAACTTGCAACACTTACAAGTTCTAAGCAAGTGTTCGAGAAAACAACTGTTGGCGTAGATAAGCTTTATGTCTATTCAGAAGTATCTGATGAAGATCTTGATGACATCGCATGGCTTGAGTCTAATATTGTATCGGCGGCACCTCGCTTGATGCATATTAAGAAGTCTCAAGAAGTCTTGTTTGGTGACGGAGTTGGTAAAGCTCTGGGTTTCACTAAAGGCTCTGACCTTGTTACTGTTACTCGTAACACTGCTTCAACTGTAAAGGCTGAAGATATCGTAAACATGAAGGCAAGACACCTAAGAACTCAAGGCGCAAGCTCTTTTTGGTTGGTTAATCAATCCGTTTGGGGTCAGCTTCCACTTATGACTATTGGCGATCAGCCTGTTTTCATGCAAGATCTTTCTGGTACTACTGACGGCTTTCTTTTAGGTCTTCCTGTTTATACTACTGAAGATGCTGAATTAATGGGTCAGATTGGTGATGTAGTTCTTGTTAATCCTTCTGCTTATTGTGCTCTTGAGAAATCAGGCGGTACTAAATTTGCTTCAAGTATGCACGTTAAATTCGACTCTGATGCAATGGCCTTCCGTTGGACTTGTCGTTTCGGTGGAGTTCCAAAGTTTAACTCTGTATATACACCACGTAATGATAATGGCGGTTCTGCAAAAGCTACTCTAAGTAACTTTGTCAGACTCGGCTCAGCGTAAAAGGAGAATATTATGAGTTCATACGTAAAACAAAAAGGATCTGATAAGGCTTCTTATCAAGATGTAATTGAACCACTCGCACAAGCTGCGGCAACAACTGGACTATGGATTGATGCGGGCCTTGGCTTTAACTTCCTTGCTCACGTTGGCGCTGGTCTAGTTGGAACGTCTGTTGACCTAAAGATTCAACAAGCTACGGATTCAAGCGGTACGGCTGCGAAAGATATCTCAGGTTTAGCAATCACTCAGTTAACCGCTGTTGGTTCTGCCCTGATTAACATCACTGCAAGTGACTTAGATACTGACAATGATTTTACACACATTGCAATGGTTCTAACTACTGTAGGCGCAACAACTGTAGCCGGTGCTGAATTGATATGTTTAGACTCTCGCTATGAGCTTCTTGCTCAAGGCGCAGAAATTGACGAAGTAATTGGTTAAATAATAAGGTGTCGTAATGGGATTGAAAGTCATAACTGAACCGGCTACAGAGCCGGTAACACTAACCGAAGCTAAATTATTTATTCGGTACACTCAGTCACTGCAAAACGATGTCATTACGGCCCTTATTACCGCTGCTCGGCGTTATGTCGAGAAGTGGACTAACCGCACATTAGTAACAACAACATATGAATATTACGCAGAGAACTTCTGTAATGAGATACAGATACCAACTAGCACAGTAAACAGCATTACAAGCATTACTTATGTAGATAGCAACGGCGACACACAGACGTTAGCTTCTACAGTTTACGGCTTTGATAACGTAAGCCCAATTAACACAGTTTATTTACTACCTGAGCAATCATGGCCTGGGGTTCAAGTGCAACCAAACGCGGTTAAGATTACTTTTCCAGCGGGTTTTGGCGCAGCAACAGCAGTTCCAGAAGATGTAAAGACCGCAATTAAAATGATGGTCGGTTTCATGTTTGAACAACGTGAAGCAATGCAAGAGCAAGACTTAAAGAATAATCCGGCACTTATGCAGCTACTTAATTTAACTGCTGACTACAGGTTTTAACATGGCAATACGAGCGGGCAAGTTATGGCAAGAAATCACAATAGAGCAACGCGGATCTACTAAAGATCTTATAGGCGCTTCCGTTGCCAACTGGTCAACTTATGCCACGACATACGCAGAGATTAATAATCTAACTGGAGCCGAGCTAGTACAAGCCGCACAGGTTGATAGTTTTATTAACTCTTCAATCACTATAAGACCCGATACCGGTGTGCGGGCAAGTATGCGAGCAGTATTTAAAAGCCGCTATTATAATATTGAATTTGTCAATGATGTTGACGAGCGTGACGACACAATGATTTTACTTTGTCGTCGCATGGAGAATGTCACAAATGGCTGATAAGAATAACTTTTTTAAGATACATGGCGCGCGAGAAGTGGCCCTTGCACTAGAGGACTTGTCAAGAGGCGCACAAAATAAGATTGTAAGACCTGGACTAAGGCAAGCCGTTGCAGAGATTAGAAAGATTGCAAAGAAGATAGCACCGAGAGATTCAGGCGCATTGAGAAAAGGCATTCAGTCCAAAGTAGCAACCTTAAAGAAAGGCCGTAAGGGTGTTATTGGTGTTGTCGGTATGCTCAAGAAAGATAAGGTAGGTAAGCCGTCTAAAAAGTTTCCGGCGGGCGTACCTATTCAAATTTATGGCGGTGCTCTTAATAAGAAGCTTAAATTCTTACAGCGGGCTAATCAACAAGGTAAAGCGTTAGGCATTGAAAAGCTAAGATCAGTTACGCGGGTAAAGCTTCGAGAGTTTCAGGCTAAACTAGATGCAAAGACCAAGGCAAAGAAATCATGAGAGAGCAGCTATACTATTTATTAGATAACACGGCGGCAATAACTTCACTTGTCGCTAGTCGTATCTATCCGCAGCGAGTACCGACTTCTGCGGTCTTGCCTTATATAGATTATGAATTTACAGACAGATCGGCCAAGTACGATCAAGCCGGTTATGATGATTACAATCATGCAACGGTGGTCATAAATAGCAATGCTGCAACGCTACTCGATGCGGTCAATCTAAGTAAGCAGGTAAAGATTGCTCTTGATATTCAGAATGTTTTAATCGGCGATGCAGCCGCAACACAAGAAGAACTTTGCAGCACTACACTTGAAACTGAGTTTGATAGCGATGAGCTAAATGACGGCTCAGAAGATGGTGTAAGAATTTTAACACAAACATATACAATAAGTTACATGGAGGCTTAATCATGAGCGGAACAGGAACGAAAGAAGGACAAGGAATTACAGTTGCATTTGCAACCCTTTCTCTGACATTGAATTTACTAGATGTAAGTCAGGACGGTGTAACTGTTGAAGATATCAATTGTTCAGATCAGGCTACAACAGGCTATGAGGAGTACGTAGCGTCTACTTTAATAGAGGGCGGTACTTATACATGGAATGTTAATTGGAACCTATTAGATCAGCTTGCGTTATATGCTGGTATGGGATCAGCCGACACAATGACGGTAACATATCCAAAGAGCGCAAGCACTGCAACAACCGCAGCTAATGACGCTGTACCTGTTTACATTAATAGCATTTCAAAAACTGGTGCAAAGGGATCACTTATAAATGGTACTATTACATTTAAAGTAACCGGAACACCAACATATGGCAACGAAATTCCAGCATAATAATTAACTTAGGGGTAAGTGAAAATGAATAAAAGCGAATATCAGAAGATACTAAAAGGCTATGCACAGATTGTAGAGCATGAAGGCGTTACTCATTACATCAATACAAGGATGAATGGTGACGCTTTAACCATGATGAGAGACGAAGCGATATCACCGACAGAGAGAACCATAGGCTTAATTGCCTGTGTTCTTTGCGACAAGGATGGAATTAGAATTTTCGATTCTGATGACAAGAATGATATGCTTATGATTAAATCATTTGATGTTGACATGCAAGGCGAGATAGTCAAGGCAGCAACTAAGGCTTTCTTTCCTGATAAAAAAAAAGTATTAGAGGATCAGCCCTAGAGTTTTCATTCATATTAGCAAAAGAGCTTGGCAAGTCAGTAAGAGAGCTTTTTGACAGCATGAGTGTTTACGAGTTTCAAAGCTGGTTAAAATATTACAATGAGTATCCGTTTGGTGATTACAGGACAGATTTAAGGGAAGCTCTGACATGTGTAAATCTACTTGCCCCTCACACTAAGAGCAACCTTTCTGTAAAAGACTTTATGTTAATACCGGACAAAGAAGACAAAGAAGCAAAGCCAGTACCTAATTTAGTTGAGAAAACTAGAGCAATGATAAGAGGAATGAGGCCACCAAATGGCAAGTAATATTTCAGTAGTCTTTCAAGCATTTACAGATAAGTTTGAGAAGAAGACCTCTAAAGCGGGTAAGTCAGTTGCTGGCTTTGCAAAGAAAGCCATCGCAATAGGTGCAAGCTTTTTAGTTGCCCGTGCTGGTGTGTCTAAATTTACAGAGGCATTTGCTGAATTATCTAAGCTTGGAGAACTTTCAAAATCATTACAGGTAAGCCCTGACTTTCTACGTGGTTTAAAGATAGGCGCTGAAGAGGTCGGAGAAAGCTTCGAGAAGGCCCAAGATATAATAAAAGAGTTCAATATACGTATCGGGGAAGCTGTCGGAGTTGGCACAGGCCCAGCGGTTGAGGCGCTAGAGTTAATCGGGATAGCTGTAAAAGATTTAGAGGGGCTTAATCCAGAAGAGCAATTTTTAAAAGTAGCTGACGCTTTATCGAAAATAGATAATCAGCAAGTTAAGATATTTGCTGCTGGTGATATCTTTGGCGGTGCTGGTGAAGATATGTTATCTTTATTGGAGAAGGGAAAAAAGGGCATAGAGGATCTAAAGAAAAAAGCTCAAGAGCTTGGCGGCCCTATAAGCAGGGAGGATTTAGAGAAAATAGCCCGTGCAAATATAGCGATCAAAAATATTGGCATAACCTTTGATGGAATCATACAGCAACTAGCTATTAAGTTTGCCCCAGCTCTTGAAGATATAGCTACTACTATGCAGAAGCTTTTAGGATTTGCAAAATCATTTAGTGCTGAATGGCTAGATATGACTAATATCGTTCTCACATTTCAAGCTGAGGTAAAGGGGGCGAGAGTTGCACTTGATGGGACGCTTGGCATAATATCCGTAGAACAAATGAGAAAAGAACTAAAGGAAATATCGGATACTCTTGCAGAACAAATAGCCATTAATTTAGGTGGTGATGGTGATAGCAAAGGGACAGGCGGAAAAGGTGGCACTAAATTTAAAGATTTAACTAAGGGTATAACGCCTGATTCTATTAAGTCTTTTGCAGTCGCAGCACAGGCGCAAAGCTCCGCCGCTTTCGATCAGCTTAACCCTAATAAGTCTAGTATTCAAAAAGACCAATTAGCAGTACAAGAAAAGATTGAAAAAAATACGGCAAAGATTGCGGAAAAGAAATCCACAGAAATAACTTTTAAACAAGTCAGTATACCATAGGATAAACTCATGGCCGTTACATACGCAGAGAGACGAAACACACTTACTGGCAGCGATGATGCAAACGTAAGAACCATTATTGATATATGGATTGTAAATGTAAGCCTCGTTACAGATGACCAAAGCACTTTAATGACTTCTAATTTTGCCGGACTTCCACAAGTTGGCGCTGCACATCCAAGCGACAATCTAGTAACAGTTAAAGGCCGCAGCTTTGACAGGTCAAGCAATCATTTACAATGGGAAATGACCGTAACATATAATAATGCTTCTGATGCAAACGACCAAGGCGGAGGCGGAGGTGGTGGCGGTCAAATTATAAAGGTTCAGATTTCCGCTTGGGAAGAAAGGTATATAATGGAATCTGATTTCTCTAAGAAGACTAAGCGGCTTGAGAACTCTGCTAAAGAGGCGTTAAAGTTAGAAATTTCAAGATTTCACCCTCAAATAACTATAACAAAGATTACTCAAAACCCAAATTTACAAGTAGTTAATAATGTTGGAGCGGTTAATTCTGGGAGATGGATTGAACTAGGATTCGTTTTTGAGCCAGACCAATTACTATTTGCTGCCTACAATACTGATTCATTGGGGAATAATACTTGGCAAGAACAATTCGTACTTAAGGCTAAGTTATCAAAGGATTTTACAAGTTCAGGCGGTGGAGATACGGATAAAGGTTGGCAGCCATTTTTGCTTGATGCGGGCTTTAGCCAATTAATAAATAAAGAATTAGTGCCTATTAGAGTGAAGAACGACCAAGGAGAGTACAAGGGTAGACCAGTTTCAAAACCGTGGCCTCTTAATGGTAATGGGATTGCTTTAAAAATTGAGGAGATAGAAGCTAACACAAACTTTATAGAGTTTCAAGCATATAGAAAAACAAACTTTGGACAATTCAATTTTGATTTTGCTCCTCTCTTTGCACCACTTCCGGCAGGTAATTAATTATGCCTGATATTCCTTTTTTTAGCAATGCAGATAGTAAGCGGATTTCTGATGTTACCGTTTGGGGTGAAGGTATTCAAGATCGAGGTGTCCAATTAACCGATAACGAGCAAGAGGAATTCCCTGAACAGATATTTGTCCAACTAGGGACGGAGGAAGATGCTTGGTACACAGGGATGGAGGTTCATTACAAGGATGACACTTGGCGACAATTGGAAAATCCTAAAGTATTTGCCGTGGGTGAGGGGAATTATGGACGTTTAAGACACTATGCTTGGGAGGTGCTCCCAATTGGTTCTGTTGTAAGTGTTAGCAATTTAGTTAATGTTAAGACAGGTGTAGAGGAGTGGGTATTTTATAATGAGGTAAGTAATCCAGAAGCCTTTATATTTAAAAATACGGCTACGATGAACTCAGTTAGCGGCCCGTTTTCTCCTTGGGTTGCTGAAAGGGGTGGCTCTGTATTAACGAATGTCGGGACTCTTGACGTTGCTGGTAATTTAATGATGGCAGCAGCAAGCTATGCAGGTATAGAAATTGTTTTTATAGATGACGGCAACGGATTTAGATTATCTACTGCGGCTTTTACAACTGTAAAAACTGATTACTGGGTTGAAGGTGGCGGAGGCGGTGGGCAGTCAGCTAGCTCTCCTCCTGGAACTATTACAATTAACTGGCCGTTAGCAACAACAATAGTAACCGGTTCACGGAGCCGATTAACCCAGCATTACGCCGGCGATATTCATATTGAAATATTTGGCTTCTCTTCTGATGATGATGATGATGATGACCCATATCCAAAGCCCAAAAACATTACAGTCGTTGGCGATAACAAATGGATAAAGGTGACTAGAGCCGGGAATATTTTTACTGTTACTCATATCTTACCGCCTAACGCTGCACCTTGTCCTGAGAATGATTTTAAAGCATTGAATAAAAACTTCTCTTGTGATGATGTGGTATTCTCAGACTTACAAGATGCTGAAGACTGGGCGAATAGTTTATTAGATAATATTAAAAAAGTATTCTATGACCAGAAAGGCCATACGTACAAGATGACCGATTGTGACGGGGGGAATGTTGAGGAGTATGACGAAGAGGATGACGACTTATTGACTGCTACTTTAACAGGTAACATAGTTGGCTCTGCGTTACTGCCTAATGTTGTATTAAACAGTTCAGGACTTGACTTTATATATAAGCTATTAAATCGAGGCCGATTATTTACTAACTGGATTGGTCAAGAGAATATTATGTTCTCAATTAAAAATGATTTAGGCGAAACGGTTAAATTCCAACTGGGCAATATAGCCGCTGGAATTGGCGCTATTGTTGGTTTTGATGTAAGCCTTGCCGCAAATGTGGAAGGGACAAGCGGCAAAGAATGGAACGCGGTAAACGGTGCAGCCGATGACGCTGTTTTATTAAGCCCGATTCGTTATAGGTTTAATTCGAGTGTAACTATAAGAACAAATGTAGTAAATATTGGTTATGGTAAATCTTTATCTTTCGCAACAAAGGTAGATGAGGCTGTAATCTTATTTAATGGAGTATTAGCGCCTCCAGTTATTAGAGATCACAATGACCCGCTATCTGTTGGTATTGTTATCAGCGTTGGTTATGCAACATCACCGGACGATTTAGCACTCGCATATAAAGTCCGTTACAAGTTTACATATGCAGACGGTGTAGATGTTAGGTTTAGCGATACAGGAAGTGGGGCCGGCCCATTTACGACAGGTTGGAAAGATATGGCGTTGACTATATATTCAACTTTTGAGCCAAATGCCGCTATCTTCTTTGCGCTAGACGCGGGCAGAGATCCAGGCGAAGTAATTAAATTATGCACCGAGCTTGTGACAGATCCAAGTATCGCAGGAAATGACGGCCTAACATACAACGCTAATGTCGATGAGTGTATTGACCTGAGTATATCAAGCGATAGCGATTGTGTAGTCGATGAAAGCGGCGAACAAGTCACAGATGATAGTGGTGAGTGTATAACATCAGGAAGCCAAACAATTACAATAGACGGAACAAGTGACACTGGTGTATCTTTGTTTTTAACTGCTGGAAATTATACAATATCGTATGATGACAATGCAGTCAACGAGGTTAATACTATGCCCGCATCATGGCGCACAGTTGTTACTATTCAGCAAACTGCGGAAACCTTCTTTGGGGATGGTGGGGGCTTTACAACTGAGGCCGCTGCTATTGCTAATATGTCAGGCGCTACTGATACATTTATAGTTGCAAGCGATACAACTTATAAATTTTACTTTAATGATTCAGCTTATACTGATAACTCAGGCCAAATAATATGCACTATAACAAGTTCTTAAAAGGATAATACTATGGCACGTGAATACTATTTTACAGGATCAGCAGCACCAGCGACGACCCCAACTTATGCGGGGTCTACATTTATAGACACTACAGCGGGCCGCGTTTATAATGCCAAGGGTACGAGCTCAAGTGCTGACTGGGTTATAATTCCCAATGCAATAAGCGAAATCGCCATCGATGCTGATGTGAATTTGCAAGGCGTGAGAAGGTTAACAAACGCTCTTGCTCTTGACTTTCAGCCCGCTACGGAATTGACGGTGGCTTCTGGCGTTGTTGTTCAAACTCAGTCAATACATACCTTAGATACTCAGGCAGACGCGGCGACAGACGATCTTGACACGATTACAATAGTAGCGGATTCTAGTTTCTTAACCGTAAGGCTTGAGGATAACGCGCGAGTAGTAACGCTTAAGCATGGCACAGGAAACTTAAACCTTCCGGCTGCGGCTGATGTTATTATGACGGCCAATACATTATATATATTAATGTATGATGGGTCTAACTGGAATATGGTTTCATCTTGATACTCGAAAACAAACACTATGAGGAGATCGCGCACAAGGTTTATAAATATCGTGTGATCCAGTCTTTTACTACTAAGGTCAGAATTAAGGGCTATGAAGTAGATCATAAGTTTTTCCGGTTGTTTCCTTGTGGTGCCCTTACTATCAACAAGGGCTATTGCTCAGACGGTGCGAGCGGGCCGACTATGGATGACGATACAAACATGCAAGCGGGCTATATGCATGATGCCTGTTATCAGCTATTGAGACTTGGTAAGCTCGCGATTAAGGAAAAGGATTTCAACCGGAATAGAAAGCTAGCTGATTTGAGTTTCAGAGATCAATTGAAAGCTGATGGAATGGGACGCTTTAGACGTAATTACTATTACTGGGGCGTTCGGGCGTTCGGTAAAAAGTACGCTACTCCGGGATAGCGTCTCAAATATGGGACAGTAGTAATGATTGTACTACAAAAAAAACGTATTATTGTAGTTGTAAGCGACAACAACAGCGACGAGATTTAAATAATGAATATGATATTAGGATTGGCAGATAGCTCATGGATTGCAATAGGTTTAGCGGTTTTCAGTTTACTTACTACGATTATGGGCATAGCTTTAAGAGCCTCACAAAAATCGGGAAATCTAAACACTATGAAAACTATGGATGAAAAGTTTGATATTGAGATGGAAAGAAAAGTAAAGCCGATCAATAAACGATTAGCAAATACTGAGCTTGATATAAAAGACATTAATAAAACAATCGCAGAGCATACCACCTCACACGCTGTAACTGATAGCCGCCTCACACAGATCATTGAAAGCCTAGCCGAGATAAAGGAGCTAGTTAAGTGATTAAAGCCCTCCTGATAGCCCTATCGCTGCTTTGCTGCTCTTGTACGACTTCGTATAAGAGCCCGATAACTCAGACAAACTACACCGGCACTATATCAGAAGCCGGTTTATCTCTTACTGTTCGCCCTCCGTTCTGGCAAGGGGCTTGCGAGATTTGGGAGTGGATTGCTGATTAGAGCTTATTAATTTACTGTATAGCTCATCACCCATAAATTCCTTCAAGTGGTTTATAGGCTCAAATTGCTTATTTACATTCCTTAATTCTTCATTGTTAATAATTACGCACATTCCTATTCCTTCACTCACAATCAAACCTGTTTATCTTTAACGGGCTCAAGTATGAACCTGACCGCGTCACAATCTTCTTTCAGCTCTGCCGATTGCCAACCTGAACCCATTGGGCCAGAATCCTCTGAGTCATCCATAACATATAAAATGCGCTTTAATAAATCAATGCTTATCTTTACTTGTTTCATATCTCATCCTCTCTATCTTTAGGGCTCAAGCGACAATCTTAACGCCTCAATAGCTTCATTCAAGGCTGTTATCTTCTCGATAAATCCATCGGGAATATCTACAAAATCATTTGCAAAGAATATATCTGGAATGTTATCAGCCTCCCATTCTATTTCGCAACATTGTATTTGTATCTCCTCTACATCTTTCTCATACTTTGTTTTCATATCTCATCCTGTTGTCTTGTTGATCTTGTTCTGTATTTATTGCAATTATCAAGGTTGTCCTCTACATCTCTTCGAGCGTTGATAGCCTCTTGCTTTGTCTTAAACGACCCTATGAATATTCTTGAACCACCTCTATATATATGAGCGTGCCATTTTCTATCAGCCTTAAAGAAGTGAATCCCCTTATAGCCTGTAGTGCTACTCTTAGACAATCCGGTATTTCTTGCATTCTCTTCGAGCGTAACATCTAATAAATTATCTATGCAATTGTTTTGTTTATTTCTATCATCGTGGTCAATAGTCCTCCCCTCTTTTGGCAAATAACCATGAGCAGCATAAAATATAACTTGATGATATTGAATCCTATTGCCATTAAACCAAACGCTTCTATATCCCGATGATATAATTGAGCCAACTATCTTATCAAGCGTTCTTCCTGTTCCACTATATAACCACCTGACTTCACCTTTCTCGAAATTTATATACACTTGTTTCAAGAGAAGATTTATCTTATCAGTCTTTTCTTTGTAGTTCATCCTATATCCTTTCTTTGAGTTCATATATAATATACTATTAGTTTAGGTTTTATCAATAGTGTTAGTTTAGGTTTTATCATTAAGCTTCTGTACAGGTCTGTATAAAACGTTATTCTGTCGCCTGTTCAAAGCATTTTATATGTGCATATTCGATATGATAAGGAATAGTGAAAGCCATTTGATTGTCGTCATCTATACCGTCTTCGCATAGGCAGCAAACGCAGCCCCCAACAAAACTGGGTATAATTGCGTGCCTTATTACCTTAACCTCTTTTTCAACCTGAGTAACTTCTTTGTGCATCATTGTAATCTTCATTTGTCATAATCCCCGCGGTCAATAGCCGCAAATAAGCTTTGTACAATACTGGCAACTTCGCCCCACTCCTTTCTTAACTTGGTTCTTTCCTGGTCGCTTATGATCCCGTCAGCTAGAGACGCTGAAAGACAGCCCAGGTAATCGCTAAATTCTCGCAAAATTTCAGGAATTATGGAAAAGTCGGTATCGTTCAGCCTTTGAAAGTCGCGGTAGAAAAAACCACCCTGACTAGAGCAAAGCCATTGAATCCCCGCATCACCCTCCGACTTGTTCATATACGTTTCGGCTCGATCCAAAATGTTATGCGCGGCCCCTGACCTCATATTGTATATGTGCCGAGGCGAAACCCCGTCTGCTCCTGCGATGTCCTTGACCCGCCCTTCAGTCATTTCGTTGAATATTTCTCTGCTGCTCATTTTATCACCCTGTTATTTTTTGTTTAGTAAAGTAGAGGTTCAAGCCATACCAAGAACCTCTACGGATATTTTCCTTACAGCGAATTAGGGCTTATATGCATCTCCAAGAAATGTGTTTTTGTTGTTGTCTATCTGGTGAAAGCTTTAAGTATTATCAATAAGAAAACAATATTACCTATTATAAAAGCGATTCGCTCCTTATTCACTTTACATTATTTAGCATATCAAATGTAGCGCCAGGAACAAACGTAAGCGCCTCAGCTACCGCATAAGTTCCATCAATACCACGCTGCTGTGTTGTCACCTGAACAATACAGCCCATCGGCAACTCACAGACCTTTGTTGATTTCAGCCATCCCTCATGCTCTGATGATGCTTTACATAGTAATCTGAACGTGTCACCGTTGCCAAAAAAAACTATATCTTTTACGTTCTTCTTCGCGCCATTTGCATCTGTATTACCTAATGTCTTATTCATGTTCTTTCCTTGTTTTGTTTTTGTTGTCTATCTGGTGTAAATTCGGGCTTAAAGCTCTACTATTTCTAAAGTGCATATCCTTTCGCCAGTAACTCCGCCAAACTGATAAACGACTGATGTTAAGTATTGCCAATTATCCTCTGATATTATTCCTTCTTTGACTAAGCAATCACAAGCAAACTTATCGACTACTGAAAGAATATTGGCAATGTCGAACTTTCTTTGATTTGCGGCAGTAATTGTATAAATCAATCTGACTTGTTCGCCTAAGAATGTGTATCCGTACTTTTTAATACTATCAATACTAGGCTTAAGATCCTCATAGAATTGGTTTTTTAGATCCCCTAAGGTGAACCGGTTAATATTTCTCAAGGCGTTATAATTGAGTTGGTATTTAACATCGCCTTTACGCGGCCCGCTAAGTATCACAAATGTCGGCACCGTTAATTTCATCTTGCATTCCTTCCTTTATCATCTATAGTTTATGAGCCCGCTGCGGCTTGTTACCCTGCAAGCCTTTGTTGCTCCCCCTGACTTGCAGCGGGCTTCTTTATTTATTGAATAGAACGGCTATGGGGAATCCAGTCTCTCCCTTATTTCTTCGGACAGGGTAAATATTAAAGATTAAGTGGTCATCATCCTCATACACATAACCCGCAAAGCCTTTCATGGATTGAGCTCTTACATGCACATAATCTCCAACATGTAAAGTGTCATCTTTCCACTCTAGTATCATAACATCTTTATCAGGATAAGCCTCCTCTATCCGCTCAAGCAAGGTCGGCTCGGGCTTGGGGATCTCGGAAGGCTTGGCAGGGCGCAGGATTGTATAGTCTTTTAATGGTCTGTAAAAATCCACACCCTTATCAACAACGCTACCTGATTGATAATACTCTCCATAATACCACTCATCAGGCAGGATTTTGAGGTGGTAGGTTAGATGATGGGCAAATGCAGAGCCCTTACGTGGAGGACACCAATCATTCTCCTCACCATAAACTTCATACATTCCTTTTTCTTTTGCCTCAAAGGAAAACTGTGCTTGCTGCTCTTTTGTCAACAACCCAAAAGCTATTAAATTCGTTGATTGATTCATAATTTTCATTCTCCTTTTAAAAGTCTACGTCTTGTTGATTCTCATCCTGATACGTCCCAACTGGCGGGGGCGTTTCCTGCGGGGCTTGGTGTGGGTAATCGTTCTGAGCCTCAACTTTCCAAGCCTGAATAGTATTGAAGTACTTAACCTCCTGTGTTTTCGGGTCTGTCCAGCTGCGGCCTTTCAAGTTATACTCGACATTTACAGCCATTCCTACCTGGAAAGCGTCAAGTTTCTCACAGTTATCCTGGATCATCTCAAGCTTAATCGTTTCCGAGTAAGTGCCATCCACAACTTCAATAACAAACTCGCGTTTACGAAAAGTCGCGCTGACTTGGTTTGTGTTGAATATCTGTATTATCTTGCCTGTTATCATTTCTTTACCTTAAAATTAATTGATGAAAATACCGCTACAAAGCTATAAGCTATGCATGGAAAGACGACACTTGACAGAACGATAACTCCGCACCACTGCCAAAAGCCCAACTGTAATAAAAACTCAAATACATTCATTTCACTCTCTCGTTTAATTCATTTATGTAAATCCTGCAAAGCTTTACGCGTTCTTTGATCTTTTCGATAACGGACATATCAAAGTCAATATAGAACATCTTGTATTTGTACTTCGGGTCGATGTCATCATAGGTCAACTGCTTATGAACCTCATTAAATACTTGCCCGTAATCTCTATTCTCGTAATACGCCTTTCTCTTTGCCTCCCTTTCGATCATATGAAATGGCATTGACATTAAAGTATAACACAAGGCCGCTTTAGGCTTATTGTATAGAAACATGTAACATTGTAATTGAAAGAAATAATCCTTGTTCTTAATGCCAAAATCATGGAGCGGGAAAGTATCAAAGGTGAAAGAGTTCTTAATGTCGATAATTAGATCATCGGTTTGGATGTCACAAGTTCCAGAAATAAACTCGCTTTCCTTGTACTCTTCATTCTTTTCATAGCTTTCAAGTAATTGAGCATTAATAAATTGAATACTCTGTGACTCGCAAAAGTTACCTTTCTCCAGGGGGTTTCCGCTTATCTCTTTACGCCTTCCGTAAATTTGCTCTTTATGCCAAAGCTCGCAAACGGTTTTAATGCCGGCAGGGAGTTGGGGATTGTCCCGGGCTTCAATATCCTTATCATACTTAGTTTGTTGAGGAGCGGTCATTGGCTTGTCACGCTCATCCATCTTAGTGATGTTGGCAAGCTGAGAGGCCGAAGCCCCAACATTGCCGCCCATGATTGAACCAGCTCCAGACGATCTTATTTTAAAGTCGATCATGATAACTCCGCTTTTCTTGCGTTATAACTGGCGATCACTTCAGAGTCGGCTTTAAACTCTGTAGTTTGTGCTTTCTTCCATTTGCCATCAAGAGCGGGAAGAGTGCCCGCAGCCTTGAAAGCGGCCAAGATTGCGACCTTGGTTATCTTGGGCGGTTGGGGCCTTGGCGTTGATGTAGGTTGAGGCGTATACGTTGGCGCCTTACTTGCACTATTTCCGTCGTCATCTTCTGAAGGGATGCCAAGCACAGACTGATAAGCATAACGCCTTGCATATGTAATCGCGCTTCCCATTCCTTGCGGATCTTGCTTAGAGCATGTAAGTAATAAGGTACTTTCAAGCCATTCACCGCTTGTGTGCATTAAGATAGTAGTTACGCCCGCTTTGTTATCTTCAGTTGTCGGAAACTGAGAAACTGAAAGGCCATTGAGGTGAAGCGGCTCTTTTGCACATCGTATAACTTCTTCAAGATTTGCGTACTTGCTCTTAAAAAAGGGGTTAGCCGCGCCCTTCTTAGCTCCAGACATTTCAGCTTGCGCCTTGTTTAATGCGATGGCAAGCTCTTTTATTGAATCTGATTTAGTCATCCTACTTCTCCCTTAATAATCTTAACTGTCTCTTTCCTGCCATACTCGGCACCGGCTGCGAAGGATTTGGCGGCTAGCTTATACTTTGGTGAGCTTTTTAGAGTTACATACTGCTCTCCAATCCACTCCTCAAAGGCCGTCTCGATGTCGGGGGTCATTTTAGTATTCCTCTGTGTCACAAAACGATAAATGCCTTTCGTCTTGATGTGGTTGGTCTTTATCAATGTCAATATTAAATACCACTAATGCGCATCCACTATTCCATCCGGTCTTAAGCTTCAGACTATCAGGGAGCTCCTCAAGCAATTTCTTTAACTCTCCAACATTCTTTACATGAGGATGATCGCCTTTATAGAACTTCACTGGTATTTGATCTTTCATCTACTTAACCCCTTCTATTTCTACATTGTGCTTTACTTTGTGGCGCTTAATTATCCGGCCGTCAAAGTCAACTAAGACAGTCTTGGCATTCTCTTTGACCATCAAGGCGCTTTCTTGGATTGTGCCGGTTGGGCGTTTATATCTGCTTAATATTTTTACACCATGCCGCATTGTCACGTAGTTAAATGTTTTAAATCCAATCTTTTTCTTAGTCTCATTCTTGTTGATTGTGAATATTATTTTTTGCATTTGGCTTTACCCTTAACGAGCATGTCAAGCATTTTCTTCATAGATACACCTTCTTCTTTAGAGATCACTTTGAGCCTATCTCTTGTGTCTTTCCATACTTCAATATGTGTTACGTCTTTACTCATGGCGTTCCTTGTTTATTAGATTAAGAATGAAATAATTAAGCAGGCTTTCTCTGCCTTGTTATCATTTTAGTCACCCTGTTTTCCTATATATATTTAAGGTGCAGTCTAATTTATATCATCACGCCGCTACTTGTTGCGCTATCCATAACAACTATAAGCCCAGTAATAAGCCCCGTCAATAGGTAAACTATAAAAAATATAATAAATAAAACTTAAGTAAAACACTAAGGATACTATTGACAAGTGTAATTCTTGCCCATATACTATAAACAACCAAAGGAGATAGACGATGAACCTACTAGACCTAATCGACAGACCGGCCAAGCTGGCCCCAGAGCTGCTAGAGGCGCTAATGAAACTCGCATGTAAGCTAGAGCTGGAGGCGGGGAGATGACACTAAATGACTATACCGGCAAAGGAAACTTACAGATAGTCAAGACAAGAGGATCTGCTAATAGGTTTGAAATTATAGTTAAAGATAAGGATGACTTGGCAATAATTACAGTAACCAGAGAGGGTCTTGAAGAGCTTAGAGTAATGGTTAATAAAGAGCTGGAGGCGGGGAGATGAATCAGCAGACAAGAGTTTTATTGAGAGATCTTCCAATGTGCTATGGGACATATAAGGATTATTGCCAAAATAATTATATTTGCTATAAAGATCAGTTATATTTGATTGAAAAGAACTTAATTGTATCAAGTCACGGCTATTATTATGCAACTCCTAAAGGTATTGAGGCATCCAAATGAGACACCCCAAGCCACACCGCCCCAACAATTACCCTGACATGAGCAAAAAGCTGTTCTTAGTCCTAGCGACTTTCACATGGCCCGCGTGCGTTGTCTTGGGGGCGTGGTTATGACAGGCGACGTCCCACGGCACGAAGTAAAGAAAGGCGCTCCGGATTATCGGGGCATGTTTAGAGACGAGGTCTTAGAGCATCAGGCTACATCGCGCAAGCTTGCGGCTAAGGATGACAATGAGATCCTATTATTAAAGAAGATTGAGCAACAACAAGAGGAGTACTCAGAGCTGGCGAACCTGCACATCAATACTGTGTATAAGCCATGTATCAAACAACAGAAAGAAATCGAGCGCCTTGCGATGTATCCGGCTATGGTCTGGGCTTTGCTCGGGGTAATATTAATAATAATTGCAGGGAGTTTGTAGGATGGGAAATAAATGTGGTATCACAATAGAGAGTAAGCAAGGTGCATGGGATGACTATTACATATGTGGTAGACCAGCCAAGTATACCTATGAAGCATATACACCTAGAAATACCCCATTAGGGACTAAGTATGTATGCGGCATTCACCGTAGATCTTCTGATATAGTCCTAGAAAAGCTAGGAAAACCGAAGTGCACGAAAGTAACTATAGGAAAATGATATGGAACTGACCGGAGAGATTTTAATAACATTTACATTTCACTTTATAAGCGCATCAACTGGTTTTATTTGGGGCGTATATTTAGGTAAGAAGAATTTATCAGATGCAATAAAAGACACAGACAAAGAGGGAGAATGATATGGAACTGAAAGACATTAAGTTTAGAGTTTTTTCAAAAGACGAAGGTGATTATTATTATACCGAAAAGGGTAATGAAGTAGAGATAAAATTCTCTGAGGACTCTTTTTCTGTATGGGTTGAGGTTCAGGAGTGGGAGTCTGGTTCTGGTGAATGGATTGATTCTTATGCATGGCGAGAGCTTGAGGGCGAATTAATATTAGAACAATTCACGGGGCTGAAAGACAAGAATGGCCAGGATATATATGCGGGGGATGTGGTTGATAATCATTATGTATTGAGTGGGCTTGTTAGAAGGGGAAAGATTATTTTCTTTAATGGCTGCTTTGTTCGTGAGGATGATGAGCATAATACTATCGAAATCCATTCAGAGTCTGTTAAGGTCATCGGTAATATTCATGAAAATGCGGAGCTATTATCAGCTCAACCCACCGCCTCAGACCTCGATGTCTCATGGCCGAGCAGGGGGCTTGAATCGTGAAATGGATTAGCGTAAAAGACAGGTTGCCAGATACATATTGCGAATGCTTGATGTATTGCCCGCGATCTTTCCCAAAGAATATTAATGTAATGTCAGCTACTTATTATGCTGATGATAACACCTTCCATTGTGACGCAGGTGAAGAGATTCACGATGATGTCACCCACTGGATGCCATTGCCAGCCAAGCCGCAAGACTAACAAAAGGAGACAGCATGGAAGAACAAGAGAAGCTGAAAGGCGTAGCAATAGCAGTTCATGTAAACGATTTAACTGAAATGGAATTTACGATACGAGTGGGGCTTCCTATTGACCCAATGTGCGACACTGAAAGATTTCGTATTGTAGAATCATATAAAAAATTATTAGGCCAATGGGTTGAGGTTACAGAGTTGAAATGACCGGATAGCAGGTTATAGTTAGGTAGGCGCTTGATATCGTCTATAAAACAAAGTATTAAATAATTTACCGCCCATCTCAGGGAGCCTTCTAATAGGGCTTATATCAAACTGAGACTGAGGCGGTTTTTTTATGGAGAAATTACAACATGGCTAAAAACTCACAAATAACATGTAGCTTTACCGTGTGGTGTGCGACACACTACAGCAAGCACAGCCCCAAAAACCATGCGGGGTATCGTTGTGATACACATTTAAACGAAGAATCCTTTATTGAGTTTATAGAGGTCATTGGTTGGAAATACAAAGGTCACTGGCTTTGTCCGGCATGTGCCAAGGCGGCTGACAATGAAGAGCAAGGCGGCTGACAATGGCTAGAAACCGAATGATAAAGAGGATATGAGCATGGAAGAAGTAAACGTACCAGAATTAAGATCGTTAATAATAAAGAAGATGAGCGAAACTGTAATATTCAGCGGGTTTAAAACGTCAGTTCAAGGCTATGAGGTTTACATTCATTCAAGAGAAAGTGTTTTATTTAAAGCATTTGCTGATAATGTTTTTGATATATATTTTCATCATGATGAGGGGCTTTTTTGGGCAACTGTTGACGGCTATGGCAGCTCTTACAATAACATAGATGAGGCTTTCCAGTATGTGGTTTTTAAAATTCTTCAGATTCTTAACCGTAGGCAGCAAGAGGCCAGTAAGTTAATTGATAGGATGTGTTCACTATTAGAAGTTGATGGGTTACAGAGTTGAAATAGCCGGATAGCAGGGTATAGTTAGGTAGGACAGTCGCATGTTCGTTAAAACAATATAACAAAATTTTACCCTCCGCTCAGGAAGCCTTGTTTAGGGCTTATGCGAAACTGAGATGCGAGGGTTTTTTTATGGAGAAATTACATGGCTAAATTACCAACAACACTCAATGATTTAAATTATAATAAGGTTGAAGTACTTAGGTCTGAGCTAAGAAACGGAAAGATTATAATAGTCCTCAAGCCCTCACTTTTATCAGATCAAATCTTTGCACCTAATGCTTTTTATGATGAGGGGGATAAAAAGAATCAGCTAGGGTCTTCATATTTCAGTGTAGATATAAAAGAGTCGGGTGGCGTCATTGAAGCTGATGCCGCATTTGGCAATGGATTAAGCCACTATACAAAAGGACACTCACAGATACATTGCGCCATGCAAAATCTATTTAAAACAAAAATAGAGGTCGCAGTATTTGAGGTTCTTACGACTGGCAAAAAATATTTATTTGATTCTCAAAGGATGAAGAAAATTGTTGATAATGTAGAATCTACAGAAGAGAAGAATCATGTACAGTCTCTTATTGATGGTCAGATAAAAGAGATAAATAGTAAGATTGTTGGCGAGAAAAAAGCCAAGATGCTTGATGCTATAGGCGCATATGAAAGAGCAATAGAAGAGGCATGTGCCAAGGCGGCTGACAATGGCTAAAGATCTACCATACTTTAAGTTCTATTCAAGTGAGTGGAATGACGGAGATATAACCCTTGAAGATATGAAAACACAGGGCGTTTTTATCAATATTTGTTCCTACTATTGGTCAAGAGAATGCCGGATAACTTTAGACGCAGTAGAGAGACGTTTTAAGGATCATAAAAACATCATTACAAACTTAAGGCGCGAAAACCTAATAAAAACCTACTCAGAACCTAACGGAAACCTAACTAAAACCTATTTACAAATTAGGTTCTTAGATGAACAGTGGCAGGGAAAAGACAGAAGGTCAACAACATCAAGGACTAATGGCGCAAAAGGTGGACGGCCTGCAAAACCTAATAAACCTAACTTAACCCAATTAATAGAAGAGGAGAGTATAGAAGAGAATAGTATAGAAGAGAAGAGAAGAGAAGAGGAGAGTATATCAAAAGATAGCCCATCATCTGAAATAAATCAGGATGAAACAAAACATGTTGAGCCATTGTATCATGAATATTTTGAGATATTTCAGGGCATTAAACCTTTCAATATTGTCCCAATTAGATCTGAAGCAATAAGCCTTTTCCGTGAAGCTGCTCAAAGCGTACCAGAGCAGCAGATATTAGAATCGGCCAAAAACTACAAGCAACATTGCTATCATGCAGAACAGCCCATCGACTACAGAAAATCCGTTAAGAATTTTCTATCTGAGAAGCAATACAAAATCGATTGGTTGATGCAACACAAGATAAATAAACGCGGTGATTCTCCGCCTGAATTATGGGACTTATGGCTAGCGAGAAACAATAAATATCCGAACTTTGAATGGAGCACCTAAGATGAATAGTGAAATTGATAACGCGGTAACATCGGCATTGAATACATTGAACCTTGGAGCAGGCCAAAAACAATTTGCAGAGCTTAGAGCGGGAATAAGCGAAAACGGCTTTGACGTTAATGTACTTCGTGGTGTAGTTCGCCATATAAAGGCCAATACAGGCCAGTGGGACAAGATAAACGTGCAAACCGTACTTGATGCTTACGAGACTAAGATAGGAGCAGCACAGCGCGTTAATTTGAGTTGCCAATATTGCCACGGCTCTGGATGGCTTAAGCCGGTATTGATTGAAGGAAAGCATAATGGATTTACGAAAGTATACCTAGTTAATTATTACAACCCTGAAAAATACTTTAAGTTTGTCAAGGCTAATCAGAGCTTTAAGGCGTTTGCTGGCTTGCTTCCTTGTTCCTGTGAGTGTGGATCAGAAACTAAGAATTTATCCATTCATGGTAAAGAGTTAATGACGCCAGAGCAGCGGTCAAGGTCGACTGCATTTTGTGTTCATGTGGCAGGCGAGGCCGGTATTGCAGCAGAGGACTATTACCAAGGCGAATTAATCCGGTGCCTGAATTTAGCGGCAGAGGGTAAGGAATATAAGTCAAGAAGGCTTTCAGACTATCCGCAAGATATAAAGGTTTTGCAACAGCAGTTAAGCGAAACATTGGGAGAGGTGGCAAGGTGAATAAAATTATATCAGATGAGAAGTTAAAGGAGAAGCTAAAGGAGGTTGAAGATCGACTTGGTGAATACGCTAACTGCTTACATGGGGGAATGTTCGCCGCGCATGAAACTAATGAGCTTATCGAGATGAGAGCCGAGGTAGATAAATTGGGAGGCTGGATCTTTGCTTACATATATCTTGAGAATCAAGATGATTTTGATGACGAAATAAAACTGGTGGAAAAGAATGCAGATGAATTTGTTAAAGAACGTAAGGCTAGACTAGCAAAAAGAACCAACAACGGAGAAGAAGGATGAGTGAACGATTTAAATATGCACATCCAGTAATAGAGGATTGTGAATCAAAGCTTCTTAAGACATTATCCACAGATGCAAGGTGCGAATACTTAACTCCTAGAGACTTGGTTGATGAGGCAAATAGGCTCGAAAAGGATAACGCGGAGCTGAAGAAAACCTTGGGGCTTGAGAAAGAGTGGTCACATAATGACGGCGGTGTGATTAAATCGTTTAGTGATGTTCTGGAAAAGAGGACTGAAGAAATAAAGGCCCATTTTAAGAGGTGGAAGTCTTTGGAGTCGTGGTTGAATTCTGAAATGAAATGTGTCTATTATGCGGAAAGTAATTGGCTTGACGCTCTTGAGGGGGTTCAGGAGAAGATGAAGGAGCTGGACAATGAATAAAGAGCAGCTGGTTAAGTTGGCGGAGATTGCGGGGTACGAGGACGCAAAAGACGGTGATGAATTGCACAGAATAAAGAAAGGCCTTTGGTGGTCTGGTGATATATATGTTTTAAAGAAAGGCGATTTATCTAATCTTGATCCTATAGAGCATTTAGGCGCTAGATACGAGGCGTGGCATCCACATACAAATATTACTCAGGCGTTCGAGGTGTTGGAGGGGGGGCAGGAAAGCGATGATTATATAGTTCAGTTGATTAAATCTCCTGATTACCATTTATGCCAGCTTGAGTCTCCTTGCAGAATACCTTTTGTCAACTGTACATCTGGAATGGGCAAGACACATGCCGAGGCAATATGCCAAGCGGTGCTTAAGGTAGCTACAAAATAAGCCGTATTGTGAAGTAAACAGACACGCCTCATCATGTTATTGTATAATTACAACAACGTATGAGGTTTTTTTATGTCTATATGCAGGAAGTTAAGTTATACGGCTTTGTTGTTGGGCATCTTCTTGACTTCCTGCACCTCTCCAAAGCTTACCAAATGGCCGACAAATGAGATAACCTATTCAATCGATGCAATACACTTAGATGGAATTGGTGTTATTAAGGCCAATGAGATCATTCATAGGGCGTTTAAAGCATGGGAGAAAGGCGGCATAAAGTTTAGGCATGTCATGCATGGTCAGATCAAAGTCAGTATTAAGGCGCTAGAGGGCAAAACAGCCGGTTACGGGTACTTTCCGCCATATGGCCGCTTATATCTCGACAGTAGTGATAGGACATGGTCAGAGAGCCTGTTATATAGGGTTACGCTGCACGAAATTTCTCATTGTTTAGGCTTAAGGCACTCAAAGAACCCCAAATCAATACGGTATCATAAGATAACAAGTGTTAGTAAATTAAGTTATTGGGACATACAAAGCGTAAAGGAGCTGTATAAATGATAGGAAGAAAAAGGTAAGATTGTTTTTATTTGGGTGGACAATAAGACTAAATGGCATAATAATAAATAAGGTACCATAATAAATAATAGGATATACATGGATAAAGAAGCGATTAAGAATATTAGATTTAGCCTAGATATGACTCAGGCTCAATTTGCCAAGGCATTAGGCGTGACAATTCACAGCGTCCAAAGTTGGGAGCAGGGTATAAATACGCCAAGCGAAAGGTCAGAATATAAAATAAAGGAGTTAAGTCTATACATGAAAATCATCAATCGTGGGGTTAAATCGTGAGCAAACCAATAAACAAGTGCCATTGCGGCCAGCCAACGACCAGAAACGAGTATATTAAGTATGTGATGTTTGTATGCGTGGCGTGCCGGAAAGAGTATAAGGTTTTCGGGAGGGTTGAGAGATAATGCCCCCGAACCTACCCCCACAAGCCAAGCGCAAAGCCAAGGCCCAATCAGCACAGGACAAAGTAAGCCGTTTTCACGCGTCCAGAGGCTGGGGTAAGGTTAGAGACGATTATAAACAAAAACAGCCAATATGCGAAAGGTGTCGATACTTAAACCAGCTTGATATTATAAGCACAAGGAAATTAGAGGTACATCATATCATAAGCGTTGCTAGATGTTGGGAGAGGAGAAAAGACGAGAGCAATTTATTGACATTATGCAGAAGATGCCATGCTGGGTATTTTACCCCGTTGGAAAGAGCGTTTAAATTTGAACAGGCCGAGCATGAAGGCCAAGAAATTAAGGATAGGCGATGAGCCAAGTAAATCTCAGGTGTATGATGAGCGAAAAAGACTGTTTTAACGCGATATCAGGCCGCAAGATCAAGGCAATAGGATATGAAGCGGGTAATTATGACAATGTGCTCAATATAGAGACGCATGACGGGTTCAAGTTCAGGATATCGTCTAAGGGTGGCGAAATGTCAATTAAGCAGGTGGAAGGATGAGTAAACAAGACACGGCAGCGATACAGGCAGCGATAGAGCTTAAGGTTAGGACTAATCAAAATTGGATAGACGGGAAGCTATCAAGGAATTGTCCCAATGCCAATATGGGGAGTAAGCAGAGATGAAGCAATACTCAATATTCACAATACCTACAGACGTGCAGCCCAAGCAATACGCGCTTGAATGGCTAAGAAAGGTCTTAGGATATCAGAACAGCCCATATACAGAGCTAGACTATGATATGAGGGTTAAGAATGGTAACGGCTATAAGGTAGAGTTTACGTTAAAGCACTTGACAAAAGGGGATATTAAGGGCAAACCTAATTAAGGGGGTCAGGGGGATTAAAGGGAACAGGGATAAAAGAGGGGATTTCTCAGGGAGCAACAAAAGAAAACTTAATAAAAGAAAAACGGGGTTGATGAATGATAATTTATAAATCGGATATATTTAAGCCAGAATGGATGAATATGGTAGGGCAGACAAGAGGGCCTTATTTAATAGCAGGTATTAGCGCAACGCCAATAGAAGAGGGAAGATGGTTAATAGAGATTAATTTTAGGCCTAGACCGGCCCCAGTGGTGATAGAGAACTCAGTGCTACAGCTTTCAGGTAGTGAGGTTGATGAGGCCCTATACTGTGATATGACGAGAAGCTTAATAGAGGTTAAGGGATGAGCATATTTGATGAACCGATAAGAACAGCACACCATTATAAAGACAATTATAATAAGCATCCAATAGAATTTGGTGATACAACGTTTGAGATAGGTGAAATACACCTGGATAAGAGAACTACTGAATTTAAAGCTGATGGGACACAGTTACATACCTATGAGTTTATATGCTCTAATAAGCCTACAGCGTGGACAGGTAAGCCAATAGATGAGGGGTTTAAGCCAATGACTTATAGAACAACACTGTATAAGCATAGTGAAATACACATGGATAATAAACCGGTAGTATTTACATATGAGGCTAAGAATGATGAGGAGGCTAAACATATATTAGATACTTATATGATTGGGATGAATAAGGATAACTATAGGATGGTAACCTATACAGCTAATAGAGAGGTGGACATCTAATGTACATATACTACATAATAGCGGCAATAGTGGTAATACTTAGTTGGTTAGTGCTCAAGGCGTATAAGGAGCCAGTACCTGCACGTGTATTGACTGACCGAGTGAATAGGCCATCTATCAAGGTAACACCCAAGGCTAAGAACCTACTCAATGATAAAGAGGTAGAGAGCCTTATTGAAAGGCTAGAGGATATAATAGCAGACCTAGACAGTGCGAGGGATTAAACAAATAAATTAAAATAATTATTTAATATTATATAGCCAGGCAAGCACCAACCCACAAGAGTTAAATCTTAGTGGGCTTTTTTGTGTCTGCATCACATGGTGTAGATAACCACAACAGGTGTCGCAAACCGCACAGTGTCGCGAATCACGACAGGTGTCGCGAAAAGTGACGACAGGGGCAGGGGGGGTAAAATCTTAAAAACCGGAGTCATCGGCACCTGTGTGGCCGT
>RCNA010000006.1_pt1 | contig 43557 bp, 34 predicted proteins | sample 2041331 | NCBI WGS metagenome assembly RCNA01 (sample SAMN09708233, study PRJNA481090) | Marine sediment metagenome, whole genome shotgun sequencing project. | reverse complement strand
ATATATTATATGTTGCTAATTTGATTTGTTGATTTTTCAATAAGCACAATCGGTTAATGGAGACAAAATCTTAAAGTCGTGCCATTGGGTGTTGGCCAAGATCATCGGGGAGTAAGCATTAGGCGGGTGGAGCAGCGAAATCGCTGAAGGGGATTACAATAGCCTGTCCGTCACAGTTTTTTGAATCTGTCGTTGTACCTGTTCCGGGGGCAGGGATGCGTCAATACGAACGATGCAGGGATCGCTGAAAGCAGCGAAATGATCCGCCACCTTGCGCAACTGATCAAGCTGTTCAAAATCATTAAGTTCCTCGCCCCGTCCCTCTTGGATGCGGGCAATGGATATTTCCGGGTTCATGGTCAGCAGGAGCACCAAATCTGGCACCGGGGCGAAGCTGTTGCGGGCGAAGATTTTTGTCGTGTCCATGCCCGCCGCTCCTTGGTAGGCCGCTGTTGAGTAATAATACCGATCTGTCAGAACAATATTACCGGCGGCCAGCTCCGGCTTGATAAGCTCCCGCACATGCAGTCGTCGATCCTCAATAAAGAGAGCCAGTTCCTCCTCTAAGGTGCAACTGCCCCTATCTTGATATAGTTCACGGATACGGCGACCGTACTTGCTGTCCGTGGGTTCATAGGTGGTGACCACCGAGACACCCTCAGTCTGGAGGAAGTCGGCCAACAGGCGTAATTGGATCGATTTTCCGGTGCCATCAATGCCTTCAAAGGCGATCAGTAGGCCTTTTTTCATACTTTCCAACCTGCTCTGTCAGCTCTGCCAGCTCTGTTATTGGCGATTTCCGTCGCCATCTGCCAAGCCGCCCGCAGGCTGGCATGGTCTGCCTTGCCTTGACCGGCGATATCATAGGCCGTGCCATGATCCACCGAAGTGCGGACAATGGGCAGGCCCAGGGTTACATTGACCCCGTCCTGAAAATGGAGGAGCTTAAAGGGAATCAGGCCCTGGTCATGATACATGCAGACCACAGCGTCAAATTCTCCCTGGGCGGCCTTGTAGAAAACTGTGTCCGGGGGCCAGGGGCCGCTTATTGTCGCCTCCGTTCCCGTTCCCTCTCCCTCATGTTCGGTGTATTGGGCGAGAGCCGGTTCAATGATTTCGATTTCTTCTCTGCCGAACATGCCCTGCTCGCCGCTGTGGGGATTGAATCCGGCCACTGCGATCCTTGGATTGCTGATAGCAAAATCTTTGCGCAGGGCATCAGAGGTCATGCGGATACAATCCTGGATTTCCTCGACCGTTAGCATTGCACTGATTTTGGCCAAGGGTTCGTGGATAGTGACCAGCACAACCCGCAGCCGTGTACCGGCCATCATCATGCGGTAGTCGGCGGAACCGGTCAGTTCCGCCAGCATTTCCGTATGACCGGGGTAATGAATCCCAGCGTTGTTCAATGCTTTCTTGGAGATGGGACAGGTGGTCATGGCGGAGAATTCGCCCGCAAGTGTTCCTTGAACAGCTCTACGGATGTAGTCGGCCATGGCGAGCGAGGTTTCCCGGTTGGGCTGTCCCCAGCGCAGCTCATCAGGGGAGAGCTGAGACAGTTCCAGTACCGGCACAGTGCCTAGATTGATCTCCTGGCCGAGTTGCCAAGGAACCGGTTTCACCTGAACCTGAAGGAGGTCGGCTGTGCGGGACAGCACGCCGAGATCTCCGAGCACCACGGGAGGATAGGCCGTCTCGTTCTGAAGTTCCTTCAGCTCCTCAAAGAGGCGAAGTATGATTTCCGGCCCCACTCCTACAGGACAGCCCATGGTCAGGGCGACCGGTTTCTGTATATGTTCTGTCATGTATTTATTCTCACGTATGATCCCTTGTCCGCAAATTCGTCCAGCTTATTTGTTCAGCCTATTTTGTTCCGCTCGGCGGTGAACCCCAAGTGTAAACAGCCGTGACCGTGTAATTCCAGACAGAACTTATTCCTATCCCGGCCAAAGCGGAAAGCATCCAGTTTGTTTGTCGTTGAAAGAGCAGGGAGGCGATCCCCACATTGGCGACGGCTCCCAGTCCGCAGATCAGCGCAAAGGAAAACCAGCCGCTTACAAGTTTCCAGCCCTTCAGCCGCACATCATTATAGGTGAAAAAATTATTCATCAGGTAATTCGTGGTCATCGCCACCAGCGTGGCCGCCGCCTGTCCATAGATGAAAGGTGCGCCTGTTATGCGGAAAATAAAGAGCAGAACCAGTAGGTGAACAAGCACCCCGATCCCTCCCACAAGGGTGAAGGCGACAAAACGCACGGGTATTAGGCGGCCGATCCATTTATCTAACAGCAACATGCCGAATTCAAGCAAAGCCCGGTTGTCCAGTTTGCTTTTCCCGGCTCGGCGTTCCTGAAAGGTATAGGGAAGCTCTATAAAACGCATGGGAGTTGAAGAGGAGGCGAAGAGATCCAGCAGAATTTTGAAGCCGACTCTTGAGAGGCTGCGCACTCTCTGTGTCAGCGCATCCCGATGCATCATGAAAAATCCGCTCATAGGGTCGGTCAGCTCAGTTTTGGTAAAATAACGGCTGATTTTGGTGGCGAAACGACTGTAGGCCGCTCTTTTTTCATCCCAGCCGCCGATCCCGCCGCCGTTCACGTAACGGCTGCCCACCACGATATCAAGCTGTTTACTGCGCAGAACGTCGAGCATTTGAGGCAAAAGGGTCTCGTCGTGTTGCAAATCGGCATCCATCACAGCGAGATAAGGAGCTGTGGAGGAAAGCATTCCCTCCACGCAGGCCGAGGAAAGGCCACGGCGGCCAATACGATGAATAAGACGAATCCGCGAGTCTTTAAAGGCCATCCGGTCGATACATTGACTTGTTTTATCCGGCGAGTCATCATCCACAAAGATCACCTCCCAGGGGATTCCCTCAAGGGCTTGAGCAAGACGACGGGTCAGCTCCTCGACATTATCCACTTCATTAAAGCAGGGTATGATCACAGAAAGCAGAGGTACCGGATTTGATTGAGCAGGTTCTTGTGTCATGATAAAAAAACCGCCGGACTTTAAGGCGGATTAGGCGGCAAGGCATTTTTGGAAGGTCGGTGTTGCAACAACAAATAAACACAAACATATTCGATGCTGAAAACATACAACACGGTTTCACGCCCGTCAACCTGATAGATATTTCAGCCCGCTGTTTCTTCGTTTGCTTTTCCGGTTAAAATATTATATATTAATTATTTATTAATCCTTATCAACCTTTTGACAAGGAGTGAAATGGATATTTCACCTGTCTTGGTATGGTTTCTGTTAGGTATCGCCTTTTTTTTCACAGAACTGGCTCTTCCCGGCTTTGTCCTCTTTTTTCTTGGTATAGGGGCTTGGTGTACAGCCTTGATTTTGGCTGTGATTGAGATGGATTTGACTGTCCAGATGATCATTTTTTTGGTCGGTTCCCTGCTGAGTCTGATTCTGCTGAGATCATGGCTTCGTTCCGTCTTTCTTGGTGATTCCAGCGATAAATATGATGCAGTAAATATGGACTCCGCCCCGACCACCGGTGTGGTGATTGAGGCTGTTGTTCCCCCAGCCTATGGTCGGGTTCAATACGGCGGCTCTTTTTGGCGGGCAACCGCTGATGAGGCCATTGTCGAAGGGACTGTTGTCGAGATTGTTGAGAAGAAAGACCTTATTATTCAAGTCCGTGCCTTGAAAGCCGGAAAGGAGGAGTAAAATGCTGATCGGTGTTGTTTTTCTAGTTGTTCTTATTGTTGTTATCCTGATGAAAACCGCAATTATTGTGCCCCAGCGCAATGAATACGTTGTTGAGCGTTTAGGAAAATACAAGACTACGCTTGAGGCCGGATTTCATATTCTGGTACCCTTTCTTGAAAAGGTAGCCTATAAACGGAGCCTGAAAGAGGAATCCATTGATATCGGCGGTCAATCCTGTATCACAAAGGATAATGTAACCCTTGAGGTGGACGGTATAATGTACATACAGGTGGAGAATGCCGAAAAATCAGCCTATGGTATTGACAACTATCACTATGCGGCCTCCCAGCTGGCGCAGACCTCGCTTCGTTCCGCTATCGGCAAAATCACCCTGGACAGAACCTTTGAGGCCAGAGACAGCTTGAATAAACAAGTGGTTGAAGCTGTTGATGATGCCGCTCAGAACTGGGGAATCAAGGTGTTGCGTTACGAAATAAACGATGTCAAGCCGCCGCACTCGGTGCTGGAAGCTATGGAAAAGCAGATGCGGGCTGAGCGTGAGAAAAGAGCGGAGATCGCCCGTTCTGAAGGTGATAAACAGTCTATGATCAATCGAGCCGAAGGTGAACGATCCGAGGCCATCGCCCGGTCTGAGGGTGAAAAAATGAAACGAATCAATGAGGCCGACGGGCGGGCGCAGGAGATCCTCAAGGTCGCCGGAGCCACCGCCTCCGGTATTCGTAAAGTCGGTGAGGCGTTGGTGGCACCGGGTGGACACGAAGCCGCCAATCTTGAGGTAGCGAAACAATATCTTGATGCCTTTGGAAAACTGGCCAAGGAAAACAACACCATGATTATTCCCGGTAATCTGAGCGACGTGTCGGGCATGGTGGCGACCGCTATGGCGACGTTGAAACAGACCGGAGGCGATATCGGCGGGCATTCTAAAAAAATTTGAGCGCGGTTGCCTTGCCGCACATCGCATGGGCGGGGGCGGGTGACCGCCCTCTTTTTTTGTCCGCAAAAAATATACCGGCATAGCCTGATCAAGGGTTTCGCCGCCTTTCCTGTTTTCCCTTTCGCTTCCATCAGACGCATTTTTCCTGAAAAGCCGCTCGGTAATAACTTTCTTGTAATTGTTCAATAATTTATGATAACCTGAATTTAATGAAGAATATTTTAATTTACCGGCGGTGAATCACCGAAAAGAAAGACGTGCAAATGGTGCTTATATATGTCAAGTCAAGATACGTCAACGAGCGCATTGATTGTTTGTGGATTGATTTTTTTGATGTTATTTGGAGGATTTTCATTTGCGGGCGGCAAGGGATGCGTTAACAACTGCACGAACGGGCAGGGCGTGATAAGGTCGCACGTACAGCGGAGAATGGAAAAAAGGTAAAAGGAACGGCAGGGGAACTGTTCTTTATCCTGATGGCAGAAAGCAGACGGGCCTGTTTAAAAATGATCTGCCCCATGGCAAAGGAATTGTAACCCTGCCCGACGGCAGGACAATGGATTGTCAATGGAAAAACGGCAAACAGATTACAGCCAGTTTTGCTAACGGCGACACCTTTACAGGAGAATGGCGGGATGGTAAATTCAGCGGTCAGGGAACGGTCAATCTGCCGAACGGAGACTCCTATACAGGTGAATTCAAAGCCAGTCGACACAATGGATACGGAGTAATGACCTATGCTGACGGCAGTAAATACACCGGTGAATTTAAAGACGGTAAATTTAACGGACAAGGTGCTCTTTCTTTTCTCGACGGTACAGTGATAAAGAGTGAATGGAAAGACGGCCATCCGGTCAAATCATCCTGTTCAATCATCATTGAAAATAAATAAATACAATGAGAGATCACACCGGAACCATGAAACTTGCCACACCGAGTCAGATGCGCGCCTTGGATCAAACCGCAATTGAGGAAATCGGCATCCCCGGTATCGTGCTGATGGAAAACGCTGGTAAGGGAACTGTTGATCAGATGGAACAGGAGTACGGCACATTTGCTCAAAAAACCGTCTGTATTTTTATCGGCCCTGGAAATAACGGGGGGGACGGGCTGGTTATCGCCCGTCATGTTCGGCAGCGGGGCGGGTGTCCTTTTCTTATTTTCTTGATCCATCCTGAAGAGTTGAGTGGAGATGCGGCGGGTAATGCGGCGATTTGCGAAAAACTTCGCTTTGCCTGCTGTACTGTTCGGTTGGAAAATGATATCCAGCGGCTTAAAGAGCAGATACAACAACTTCACTTCACCCGCCCCGTTCATAGTTTGGTCGACGCATTGTTTGGAACCGGTCTGACCAGAAAAGTAGAAGGACGTTTCGCCGTGGTTATCCGCTTTATGAACACTTTGGCCCGCAATCATCAATGGCCCATTGTCTCTGTGGACATTCCTTCCGGCCTGTCTGCCCAAACAGGCACCCCGCTTGGTTGCGCAGTCAAAGCGGATCTGACCGTGACCTACGGTCTCGCCAAACCGGGGCATTATCTCCACGGAGGTCCCAGTGTCGGCAGACTCGTTGTGGTTGACATCTCTATTCCAGAACATGTTGTGGAACAGGCATCTTTACAGGGCAAGGTGCTTAATGAAGAGAGTACAGCCGGTTTACTGCTTCCCCGCTATGCGGCAACCCACAAGGGAACCTTCGGTCACCTGCTGATTCTTGCCGGTTCTGAAGGAAAGACAGGAGCCGCCATACTCGCCGGTAAAGCGGCTCTGCGTAGCGGTTGCGGTTTGGTGACGCTGGCCGCTCCCGTTGCGCTACATTCGATTTTCGAAATCAGTCTGCCTGAGGCCATGACCGTTTCTCTGCCTAATTCTGACACATTTTTTTCTGTGGCGGATTATGAGCCGCTACTGGAACTTCTCGTTGGCAAAGATGCGCTGGTCATCGGTCCGGGAATAGGCACAGATTCTGACACCGGCCTGCTGGTGCGCCGTTTGTACAAAGAGCTGAATTTGCCTGTGGTGTTTGATGCGGATGCGCTCAATCTGCTAGCCGAGGAACCGACCTGCCTCACGGAAAGCGGGGGTGTGCGTATTCTTACGCCCCATCCCGGAGAAATGTCCAGAATGACCGGAAAAAATGTTGCTGAGATTCAGGCGGATCGACTCCAGACAGCGGCCTGGCTGACAAAGAATGAGTTGAAGAATGATTATGAAATAATAACCGTCCTGAAAGGGGCCGGAACAGTGCTTTGTTCCAGCAACGGCGAATGGGCGATCAATAGCAGCGGCAATCACGGCATGGCCACCGGCGGTATGGGGGATGTGCTGGCCGGTCTTGTCGGCGGTCTTCTTGTTCAGGGCTACAGATCATGGGATGCCGCCGGGATCGGGGTTTACCTGCACGGACTGGCGGCGGATCTGCTGGCGGAGGAACGCGCCTACGGGTTCACGGCATCGGAAGTGGCGGCCGCCCTGCCCGCAGCCGTCATGCGGGTCAGCAACTCTTTGCAAGAGCGTTGCGAGTGTCAAAGTGATGAATAATTTTGAAATAATAAAAGCATACAAGAAGGTGGAATAAATGTTACAAGCAAAAGACCTGATGACGGAAAACGTTATCGCTGTCAGCACAGATACACTGGTCCGTGAACTGGCGAAGATATTTTCTGCAAACAAGATCAGCGGCGCACCGGTAATTGACGGGGCGGGCGGGCTGATGGGAGTGGTGACGGAGAGCGACCTTATCTTTCAGAACAAAAAGGTGCATATCCCCACGGCTGTGGCCATTTTAGACGCTTTTTTCTTTTTGGAAAGTCCCGATAAAATGGAAAAAGAAATGAAAAAAATGGCTGGAGTGACTGTGGGGGATATTTATGCGAAGGAGGTCATCACGGTGCAGAAGGCGACCCCACTTGACGAGGTCGCCACTTTGATGGCTGAGAAGAATATCCACACACTTCCGGTGCTTGATGAAAAAGAGCTGGTGGGCGTGATCGGCAAGTCGGATATTATCCGTACTATTGCGGAGGGAAGATAAAGTCAGCAGGGTGTGCGAACCTGTGCCTAATGCGGCGGTTCCGTCACCCTGATTTATTCAGCGTCTAATTCATTGCGGACTGCTATGGCCAGTTGTTTTATACTGTAAGGTTTTTTTACAAAAGCACCAGCTCCTAACGCCTGTGTCTTTTTTACCTCAGCGTCGGCTGAAAAGCCGCTGACGATCACCGCCTTTTGACCCGGATAGAGTTTGCTAATTTTTTCATAGGCTTGACTACCGCTCATGCCAGAATGCAAGATCATATCCAAGAACACCAAATCCACAGATTTTTTTTGCAATTGCCGCAAGGCCTCCTCTCCCGTGGCAACCAGCACAGTTTCGTATCCCAAAATTTTCAGCATTCTGTGGGCGAGATTACGCTGTTCCGCTTCATCATCCAGCACCATGATTACGCCGGTTCCTCTCAACTCCTCAAGATTGGGCTCGGAATCTGGAGTTGCAGCAATTTCTTCGTCCACCAGCGGAAAATGCAGGATAAAGGTACTGCCTCCGGCATCTTCACTGTTCGCTGTAACCGCACCGTTATGATCCAAAACAGAATTCCAGACCACGGCCAAACCCAAACCGGTGCCGCTTCGACCCATCTTTTTTTTTGTATAAAAAGGTTCGAATATCCGCTCTCTATCCTTTTTGGGAATTCCAGTACCATTATCCTGTACCCGCAACACAGCATACTCTCCCGTCGACAATTTATTTCGAGGATCGTTTGAGGCCTCCAGAAACTCTATGGAGGTACTGACTATGACAGCCCCGTCATCCTTGATTGCCTCGGCAGCGTTGGTCACCAAATTCATGATGCATTTTTTGATATGGATCGGTGAACAGCTGATATGCAGGGGTTGAGGACAGAAGTCGGTGGATATTTTCACCTTGGGATACAAACTGTGCAGCTGTTTCCTTTCCGGTGATTTGAAGTATTCGTCAATAAGGATGTTAAGGTCGGCGGTCTCCTTGACAATGGCCACGCCACGCGCCACGGTCAAAAGGTCGTCAACGACTGCGGCGGCACGTCTACCCGCCTCTTCAATGGCATGTACAGATTCAAGCAGGGGACTGTCCTCTTGGAGATCGTACTTCATGAGCGTGGGGTACCCGATGATGGACGATAGGATATTATTGAGATCGTGGGCCACTCCACCGGCCATTAAACCGATGGCCTCCATCCGCTGCGCCTGATGAAGTTCCTTTTCTAATCGCAACCTCTCCGATTGCAGGCGATCATTGATCGCAATTTTTTCCTTGAGCTGTCGGTTGCTGTCGGAAAGGGCGTTTTCAGCTCCTTTCAAGGCGGTGATATCCCAGAAGCAGCAGATATTTTTGACCTCTTCCTGTTTATCAGCCGTAACATGGGCGATATTGAGACAAATAATTTTTTTATTACCGTTTTTAGCGGTAAAGCTTAGTTGACGATCCTGAACCAAGGTATCCAAGCTGATCCCGTTGTTACGGCAGGAGTAGCAGAGATCGTCATCGGAGATTTTTTGAAAGATACAGGATTTATTCCTGACATCATCAAGCGAGAAACCGGTAATCTTTTCGGCCGCCTGATTCCAAGATATAACATGTCGGTTATGGTTAACGCTGAAAATAGCAGCCGGACTGATGTCCAAAATATTTTGCAGATCCCTGCGCCGCATTTCTGACGTTTTTACGACAGACCATTTATCGCTGAGGGACACGGCCATCTGCATGAGTTCCTCCGGGTCAAAGGGCTTGCGGAAAAAAAGCAACTTATGGGGTGAACCCACAGCCTTGGCGATCTCGCTCCGCGAGCGGTCGGAATAGGCCGTAACAATGACGATTTCAATGTGGGGGTCAAATTTCCGGATACGGGCGGCTGTTTCCATGCCATCCCAGCCGGGCGGCATGCGAATATCAATAAAAGCCACAGCAAAAGGCTGTTTGTCCTGAACCGCCTGCTTGACCAGCTCGTAACCCTTCCGGCCTTGATCGGCAAAGGAGAGTTCAAAGCTGGGCTCTTCTTCACGGGGTGTGCAGTCGTCTTGGCTCTTCTCTTCTTGCAGCAAGGCGTTAAGCTGGCTTATGCTGGAATCGTCACGTTGATCTTTAGGTTGTAAGACCAACTGGTATGCCTTCCAAATATCATGGTCGTCGTCAATGACCAGTACACGCTTATTGCCGGTTATCACCTGTAAATTTCTCCATAAATTTTATTGCTCGGGAAGAGCGGTCGGTAAGCGTATGATAAACTCGGAGCCCTTGCCAGGGCCCAAGCTGACGGCCTCAATGGAACCGTTGTTGGCTATGAGATAGTTAGCGCAGGAATGAAGCCCAAACCCTGAACCTCTGGCCTTGGTGCTGTAGCCGAACTGGAAAAAATTCTTTTTTTCGTTCGGCGTGAAACCGCAACCGCTATCTTTGATGGATAATATCACATTATCAGGTTCGCTGTCCTTCAGAAATATTGATACTGATAATTTTTTATCTGCCGTACCGCTATTGTCAATAGCCTCATAGCCATTTTTTATCAGGTTAACAAAGATCTGCAACAGGTGACTCTCCTCTGCTTGAATCATCGGCACCTGCTGAAAATCAATGCGAACGTCAATACGCCGCCGTCGCAACGAATCCTCTAACATATTCAGGGCATCTTGAGCTACGCGGCTGATATCAATATATTGAGCATCTCCAGGAGGTTGAGCGTACTGCATCTGTAGGCGGATAATTTGTTCAATATGGGTATGTTTATCACGTATATGTTCCAATTCGATGATGACCTGCTCATACTCTTCGCTGATGGAGCCAGGAATCAATGTAATAATCTGTTTTACTTTAAACCATTGATTGTCATCGAGGCTTTTTTCCATAGACTCCAGCATGATTTGCAAAAGTTGGAGAGCCTGTTGGATATTAGCCTGCAAGGGGCTAGTCCTGAGTCGGGTGATGAGCATGGCTGCACTGATTTTAGCCGGGGTGATGGCATTGCCGATGTTATGCAACACCCCTACCGCCATCTCCGCCATACCAGCCTCATGGGCCTGCTTGAACATGATATCCTGAGCTTCCTTGAGCTTGCGGGTACGCTCAGTAACCTTATCTTCCAAGGATTTACTATAGTCTGCTAGCTTTTTTTGACTTTTTTTGAGGCTATTGGTCATGCTGTTGAAAGAGTCGGCCAAATCGATGAACTCGTTCCATATAAAATTTTTCTTGATTTCATGGTCAAGGTCACCGTCACGAACCCGATGCACTCCCCGGCCAAGGACAACAAAGGCGCGTAGAAATGACCGGGTGAATAAAATGGTCACCAAAGCCCCGACCGAAAAAAAAATAGCCATGATGGTGACGAAATACATTTTCATTTGATCTATCTGGTGTTCCCAAATTTGGTACTCATGGGCGATCTGCTCGTCCAAAAAACTCATGGTGTAGCCGCAACGAAGAGCGCCCCAAAGCCGGTCGCCGTTGTAGATTGGAATAACCGCTTCAAGAATCGTGGTTTGACCTTTTTTATTTTTTATTTTTAAAAAAAATACCTTGACAGTAGCCGTGACAGAAAAAATTTTGGAAATCTCCTTCCGCAACAGTTCAGCACTTTCTCGGGCAAGTTTGTCATCCAGACGACTACCCAGTTCATCTTTGTCAGGATGAGCTAGCACATAGCGTTCCTGATCCATAGCCAGACAATAAATGATCTCCGAGTCGCTTTGTACCACCTCGGCCAGTAAATCGGAAAGAAAAGTGAAGTCATATCCCGCCACCGCTTGCCCCGCACTCAAAGCAATAGTCCGAGCCAAGGAGGTGCCGCGATTTTCCATCGACTTATGCATTTTTTTGATATTACTTTGCAACTGCTTATCACGAAAGGTGGTGTTTTTTTCAATAAAAATGACGGCGAACAGAGGATAGAGTAGGCAGAGCAATACCAAGTTCATGAGAACCAAGTAGTTGCGAATGGAAATCTTGCGAATCTTCATGCTGGATTTTTTTTATATGAAGATCAAGCGCCAAAAGGGTATTGGAGGTATTTAGGCAAAATGTTTATCCACTGTGGCTATCCGGCTATGAATGGGCGGTATTACCTGATCATCAATCCACACATCCAGCACCGTGGGTTCCTGTGCCGTAAGAATATCCTGAACCAAGGGAGCTGTAAGCGGGTGTTTGCCGTCCAGATGAATTCCGCATGCTCCTAAACCTTCTGCAACTTTAACATAATCAACCCGTTCAAAACAAGAATCCATGCCGTCTGGGACAATTTTTTTAAAAAGGTGTCGACCATGATAGACCATGCCGAGCATAGCGTTGTTCAACACAACCCAAGTCACCGGGATCTTGTAGTTGACCGCGGTGGCCACCTCGAAGCCGTTCATCAAAAAGGAGCCGTCTCCGACGATGGCCACCACCGGGCGATCAGGTGCCGCCAAACGGGCCCCTACTGGTGCGGCCACGGCGTATCCCATGGAGCCGAACCCTAAGGGGACGAAAAAAGATCCTGGCCGGTCAATAGTCATGTAATGGATAGCCCAAGCCATGGATGTGCCTATATCCGCAAAAAACATACTATTTTCCGGGAATAACTCTTGAATGTCAAGCACTAACTTTGCAGGATGATAAAGGTTGTTCCGGGCTGTAAACTTTCTTTCTCCCTCGTTTGATCGTCGTTGCCGTAAATTTTTTAAATAATTTTTTTTTCGCAATGTGGAATTTTTTTTTTGTTGGATAGTAATGAGTTGAATCGATTCCGACAACTTTTTTAAATTTATTTTTGCGTCTCCTTCCATGGGTTGAGATACGTCATAATTCTTACCGATTTTCTCCACATCAATATCCAAATGGATCAAATGCTCACTGGGCTGAATATGTCGATCCCAGCCATTGGTCATCATTTCACTGAAACTGGTACCTACAGCCAAAAGGACATCTACTTCATTATCAATGATATACTCCTTGGCCACTGAAGATCCGGCAAAACCCAAAACCCCCAGAGAAAGTTCATGGGATTCTGGAAACACCCCTTTGGCCTTAGGTGAAGTGGCAACCGGAATCCGTAGCAGTTCCGCCAGTTGCCGGAGTTCCGGCATGGCCTGCGAAAGATATACCCCCCAACCGGCGATAATCGCCGGGCGACGAGCTTTAACAAGGAGGTCAGCCGCCCTGTCCACCCGTTCCACATCAAAAAGCCGCGTGTTGTTGGTATTTGCATCAAAGGAGGTTTCCCGCAGTTCCACAGGCCTTTTCATGATGTCGGCGGGCATGTTGATATGCACTGGGCCGCCGGGATTGCTCAGGGCAAGATGAATTGCCTTCAGTAGCATATCTCTGGCGCACTCTTCCGATATCAGTATGGAGCTGTATTTAGTAACACCTCCGAATATATGAGATATATTTATCTTTTCCGGCCCTGACTCTTGGATAGCTCCTTTGCCGAATACCGAAGTGGCGACTTGACCGGTCAGGGCCAGTACCGGAATCAAGTCGGCATATGAGGAGGCCAGACCGGTAAGAAGATTACAGGCTCCGGGACCGGCTGTAGCATAACATACGCCGAGCTTGCCGGATACACGGGCGTAACCGTCAGCCATAAAAGCGGCCCCCTCTTCATGCTTGGTGACAATGGGAAGAATGCCGTATGCATTTTTGTAGAGTGCGGTGTTGAGATCTTCAATGGCGCCCCCAGGAACACCGAACATGTATTTCACTCCGGCTCGACCTAATACTTCGGTGATCATCTCAGCGGTATTCATAAGTTTTCCCAACGGTGTTGTGCCGATGGCCTCCTAAGGGATTAATGAACCGTTTAAAACATAAATGGAAAATTTTCTTTTTCTATTGTAAAAGGTTATGTCATTCTAAATGGGAGTACAAGAAATTTGTAACGTGGTCTGATAAATAGGCACTAGTTCCGTTCGATTCAAAATACATCGCTATGATATTCCGTAAAAAACAAGCTTTCGACCAAGCTGGCCTGTCACCGGTTCCTGTTGTGACCACGGTGCTGAAAGATGCATTTACTGCTGTTTCGGCTGTCGTAGCTGAAAAAGTTAACTTGGAAGCAGGTTTCAAATACTTGCATAATTACAGGCTAATATGTGATAACATGAACGGAGCCAGTGCCATTTTTTCAATTTCAATAAAAAAACTTTTACAGATACCCGGCGGCGGATTATAAAAGAATGGAGAAAGATCAGAATATGATCATGTAACACTGAGAAAAAAGGGCGAATCAGTTTGACTTCTTGGTTTTGTATAAAATAGAATTGAGCCTAAATATGCGACTCCATCGTTGTTTAGCGTTACCAAAAGGGTGTTGAAACAATCAGTGTAACTTTTTGATTCTTCGTCGTTATTCAACAAAGCGTTGTTTTGCGTGGAATAACACTATTCCAAGTAATTATATGCATACTTTTCAACACTCTTATCAAGAGGAAAAAAAATATTGAGATGTAAGCTCAATTTGTAATACAAATAAGGGGACTAAAAAAAAGGAGTCGGAATGCAAAAAAATTATATCGGTATCGCATGCACAGGTCATGACGCTTCAATCTCAATTGTCAACGCAAAAGGAGAAATCCTTTTTGCAGAAGCCGCTGAAAGGTATTTGCAAAATAAAAGGGCTATTTTATCACCCCCTGTTGATATCGTAAGAATTCATGACATTGCAACTAGGTACTGTGACCCGGAAGCAGAAGTGATAATCGCAAAATCATGGGGTAATGTCAAGACGATACAGCAACTTATTGAGTCGTTTGAGTCTAAAATAAATGAAGACGGAGGATTGAATCCGCAATGGATCTTACCGTTCCAAATTCTTTTGAATTTTTTTGATATTGTAAAATATAGTATTTTGAATGGTGAAAAATCCTTATTGGATTATTTTTTAAGGCAGGGAAAAAGTGTAGAAGTAAGATCATATGATCATCATTTGTCCCATGCAGCATCCAGCGCATATACAAGCCCCTTCGATGAGGCAGTATGCGCTTCAATAGATGGTTTCGGCGAGGGAGCTAGTACAAATTTTTTCTACTATAACGAATTAAAATTTATATCGTTAAAAGAAAAAAAGTCCGATATAGATATGGGTAGTCTGGGATTTTTCTATGCTTTGACTTTATGTAGACTTTGTGGATTCAGTGGCCTGAAGGGGGAAGAATGGAAAATTATGGGGTTGGCGGCTTATGGTCGTTTTGATGGAGATATATATAATATCTTTCAAAAAATACTTGCTGTTGACGGCTTGAGACTCTATCATCCGAATGAAGCAGAAAAGGCGTATGGAGAATTGATAAAATATGGTCGTAAACTAGGAACTCCTGCTGAAAGTGTTGCGGATTTTGCCTATACAGGTCAGTTCTTTTTTTCGGAAATCATGACGCAGTTGCTGAAAAATCTCTATCGCATGGAACTTTCAGAAAATTTAGTACTCGGAGGTGGATGTGCCCTCAATTCTGCTTACATAGGTCAAATTACCAAGTCTACTCGGTTCAAGCATGTTCATGTGAACTCAGCACCGGCAGATGACGGCACTGCCTTGGGTGCAGCTATGCTGGCTTTCTATGAAGACAATCCCGATTCAAAAAAAGCGAACTCCCTTGTTACTCCATATCTAGGGTCGAAAATGTCTTCAGAAACGCTAGATAATCTCCACCGTTTTGGTAAAATTGAAGGTCTGAGAATTCTTGAATACGAAACAATCTATTCTGAAACAGCCAAACTCTTAACCGAAGGTAAGATTGTCGGCTGGGTACAGGGAAGGGCTGAATTTGGCCCGCGTGCCCTTGGGAACCGTTCGATCCTTGCAGATCCTCGCAGACCGGATATGAAAGATAAAATTAATGGGTCTGTAAAGTTTCGCGAGGAATTTAGACCATTTGCCCCTTCAATACTTCATGAATTTGGAGATGAATACTTTATAGACTATCAAGAATCACCTTATATGGAACGAACTCTCAGATTCAGACCCGATGTTCATAATCAGGTACCTGCTGTTGTACATGAAGACGGAACAGGCCGAGTACAAACGGTAAAAAAAGAGTGGAATGAAAAATACCATGCCCTTATTTCCGAATTTCATCGTTTGACAGGTATACCGATACTGTTAAATACGAGCTTCAATATCATGGGAAAACCGATAATTCATTCCGTAGAAGATGCAATTGCGGTATTTCACACCACTGGACTTGATGCATTGGTTATCAATAATTTTTTTATTGATAAAAAAAACTCCTTAGTTTAACAATACCTTCGTCAAAATGTATTTTGACCAAATTTTGCCAGAAAAATTATTTTGATGATGACCAAAAATCAGATAGTTACAGGGCAGCACGCCATACATTTTTACCCGTTTTTCTCATTTGGCGAAGGTATTGTAGTTTAATTGACAGAAAAGAATCGCTGTACTGCATTAATTCGCTTGATGGTCCAACAAGGAAATGGAACGCTCTGAACAGAATAAGTTTCGAGTGGGTAACTTCTTCTGGCACATGATCTTGTTCCTTCTTATCAAGAATGAGCAGTTAGATTCAGACAAAATTAGGCAGTGTCAATTATCTATTTCTTGATGGATTCGTAAAAAGTCCCAAATGCCCTTTTTTTGCATCGTAACTCATTGAGTTTTCATTGCCAAAACCGCAAATTCTGACTTTTTACTAGACTATCATTTCTTGTTAGGAGTATTTTTCACAATTTTTTGGGTTATCTTGATTCGTAACCAGAATATCAGCTCCTCCATCAACAACCCAGACACTACCCGTTACATAGGTGGCCTCAAGTTGAGCACACACCACATGAGCAACTTCTTCGGCTTTGCCATAGCGTTGCAAGGGGATATTCCTGTTTATAATTTTTCTACGTGCATCAATATTTTCCTGACTAAGTCCCGATTTTCTGAACAATGGCGTGTCGATAGCCCCGGGTGAAACAGCATTGACTCGAATTTTTTTCGGGCTCAGTTCCAAGGCAATGCTTCGAGTGGCGGCTTCCAGCGCTCCTTTGGTTGCTGCGTAAAGTGAACCATTGAGCAAGCCGTTATTAACGGCTATGGAGGAGATATTGGTGATGCTTCCCTGTCTTTTTTCCAACGCTGGTACCAGTTCTCGTATTAGCTCCAAGGGGCCGCGAATATTGGTATTAAAAAATACCGAATAATTTTCTTTGGATAGATCTGCTAACGGAATAAACGTCGCTATGGCGGCATTGTTAATCAGTACATCAAGCCCTTCGTTCTGAAATGGAGAGGATAGGCGTTTTATATCATCAAATTCAGCCATGTCGGCAATTATATATTCGACATCCAGCGTTGCGGCTGCCTTCCGTACCCTGTCTTTGTTACGACCTGATATAACTACAGAATACCCTTTTTCCTTTAAAAGACCAGCGATTGCGTAACCAATACCGGAATTACCACCTGTAATCAAAGTTTTTTTTAACATTTGATCCTCTTGCAGAATGCAATATATATAATGTACGGTTAGTTATTCAAAGTTGTTCATAATCGGATCACTTTGTCTGTACGGCTTCAATCGTTCTATGGCGTTTTTATGAAATTCAGATTTCAGGTATTTATTTCTTTCCTCTAAACTTCTCCACTTTGAAACAATCATAAATTTATTTGAATAATTCACCTTTGTAAAGAATTGAATACCTAGACATCCTTTAAGATTTTTATAATTATCAATAACTTCTTGATATATTGCTACTGCCTCGCCGGTGAGTTCAGGCTTTATGAAAGAAAAGACGACAGAAATTATTTCTTTTTGCATAGATATCATCTCCTGTATTTCAATACCTTCGCCAAAATGCATTTTGTTCATTTTTATCATGTGGCGAAGGTATTGGTATTTATAATGAATTAACATCTTGAAAAAAATCCGATATGAATCACAAGTATGAAAAGCTGATAAGAAAAAAAGCCTCCCGTTATCACAAAACTAATCCAGAAGAAAAATCAGAAGACTTTTTGATGAATAAAGCATGTCAAGAAGTAGGGTTATATGATTGGGGAGATACGGGTTTTGTAGCGCCGTTACGAAGACTGCTCAACTCCTGCCGTGAAGAAGGGGAATTTAATTCTTTTGGCTGGTTTTATATTCACTCTCTACTGACAAAATACCTGTGCGGAAGATTACTGATTCAGAAACAATACAAACAGTATCCTCAAATTAATGAAGAACAGATACGAAAACCGTTATTTATTGTCAGCCTGCCACGCACCGGCACTACTCTGCTTCAGAGACTATTAGCTCAAGACCATTCCAATCGTTCTCTTCTTTATTGGGAAGGATTATTCCCTGCTCCTTTTTCAGGATTATCTGAACAAGACGCCGATTCCCGAGTACAAGCTGCTGAAGAATTCCTTCGGATACGAAATGCTGTGGTGCCGAATATAAATATTATGCATTCTGCATATGTACGACAACCAGAGGAGTGTTTCCTTCTCCTTGATAAAAGTTTTATTTCTCCTATGTTTCATGTTCTATTTGATTTGCCATCTTATTACAAATGGTTAAAGGGACAAGATATGCTCCCTATATACCATTATTATAAAAAACAACTGCAACTGCTCCAATTCATGAACCCTCAGAATGCTCAACAACGCTGGGTTCTAAAAAGTCCCTTCCATATGTTCGGGATAAACAGTTTATTAAGGGTTTTTCCAGATGCCTGTGTTGTGCAAACCCATAGAGCACCTATTCAAAGTCTTTCATCCCTTTGCAGCATGTTGACAGCTATCCGGAAAAATCTTCAAGAGAAGAAAATTACGGATCAAATGGGCAGAGAGGTTGCATTGTTTTGGAAAGATATGCTGGATAAAACCATTCGATCCCGCCAGGAGCATGCAGCAGAGCAATTCCTCGATATCAATTATAAGGATCTCGCCAAAGATCCTATAAATATAATCCATAATATATATAGTCACTTCGGATTTATTTCAGAAAATAGTGTCACGAAAAGGATGAATAAATGGTTATCGAAGAATCCAAAAAATAAGCACGGTGTTCATAAGTATTCCTCGGAAAATTATGGCTTAACCAAAGATGTTATTAATCAATATTTTGTCCAATATTATCAGTATATTGATGTGTAAATATGACAATTTTATTTTGTCGTACAAAGGTATCCTTTCCAAAATCCAGGGTAAAACATGCTCAACGGCATTGTGCCGTGTTCTAATTTGCTTGTTAGGAAAATTGCGCTAATGAAAACCACCCTGGATTTTGGAGAAGATATGTGAAAGTCAATAAAACAAATAAATACAAGTTGGTAATTACAGAAAGTTACACAGGGAGACTTTTTGCAAATCCATCAACTTACTGAGTTGTCGTTTTTTAATTTTTCACGAGATTGTCAAGGTTAAAAGTGATAGATCAACTCGGCATACATTGCTCTGCTCTCCATCGGTATGTCATTCGGAATATCGGATGATATCGGTTCGCGAACATCTTCATTGAAAATATTACTTACAGAAAAAGCGAGATCAATATGTTGAGTAACATTTTTTCTTTTCAGTATCATATTGGTAACATGGTTGTCCTTAATATCTTCTCGACTGTCACCCTGCGCCCTCTCCCTATCTCCAATCCAAAAGTATTGCGCATTGAGATACCATTCAGGCATAAAATTCCAGTAAGCGTTGAGATATAATTGCATACCGGGCGCGTCGGCGACAACGGCTCCCGTATTTTTATTTTCAGAGTCCTGCAAGGCGAAATTACCGCTAAGGGTTAAAGAAGTCATGGCCTCCCACTCCAGCTCAAATTCAAAACCATGCCCCTTTTGGTTGATATAATTTTGGGCTGTATTGGTAGTGGCCGGTTTCGGATCGGCAACGTAATCAATGAGCCCATCAATATTATAGGCAAAGAAACTGACAACTGTTTTCAGAGAACGTATGGGTCTATAGTCAAAGGCAAGCTCATAAGTGTCAATGGTTTCTGGTTTGAGGTCCAAATTACCAAAAAAAATTGGATTGTTTATAATGTAACTTTCAGAGAAAGCCGGAGGGCGGAATGCCCGACCGTACATGAGCTTGGTGGTCAGGTCATAACGTGTTTCCCATACCAACGCGATGCGCGGATTAATGGTTTCTCCGAAATCACTGTAATTATCGTAACGTATTCCGGCTGTGAGTTCCCATTTTTTGGCAAAAGCCCATTCATCCTGCAGAGAGGCATAGAGGATCGTGCGCTTCTGATCAGACATAAATATGCCTTCTTCCGTACTTGTGACTTCCACTAACGTGCCGTCGGTACTGCCAGAGAGCCCGCTACCGTCAAGAATTCTCGGCCCAAAATTTTTGTACTCTTCGGTATTCTCATCCTGTATTTTCCCCCCCGCAGCGATACGCCAAAAATGGTGATTCCATCCTTCATATTTAGTTATTACATCGAATGTCAGTTGTTGATCGATAAGAATTGGTTTGCCGAAAACACCGTCAGTGAACGTGGTGACTCCCGCGATTGGTGAAATGAAGAGATTCCCGTCAGTACCGATGGCGACAGTTGAGCCGGGCGGTAGAAGTTGATACAGGACATCATCCTTACAGTATAGGTAGGTTAGTTTCATGGTGAGGCCAAGATTACCGGCCAGCTTGTCATCATGCCAAGCTATATCACCTAAAATCAGATCGGTGTTCACTTTGGTTTCCGGGCCTAATGCCCCAGCACTGCCGGTCCCGCCTTCATAATTGTTCAGGAATCCGCCCCAAAGACGGACAGTCCATTGGTTACGGTTGAAGTTAGCAAAGAAATTATAATTTTCAAAATCGGTATGTAACGGGCCGGGAGCCAAAGAAGCATCGGTGCCGAAGGTTTTGTCCAGTTTTGTCTGAAGATCGGCATCAATGACTCGACGATCATCGCTGCCGCCACGCCAGTACTCCATTCCGATGGCGATATCCCATCCCTTGTACTGTCCGCTGTGCTGGGTCCAGACATCCACACCGTCAAAGGAAGCTAGACGCATACCAGTATGCGTCCCGTCCACTTCAAAGCGGTCCTTGGTTATAATATTAATGGTGCCTGCAAAGGCATCAGCTCCGTAGATAGCCGACCCCGGTCCCCGGATCACTTCAATACGTGATATCATTGAAACCGGAAGGCGAAATCCTGATGGACGGGTGCCGTTGTACGGTGTAGTGAAAGGGAGGCCGTTCATCAGTACTAAGACTTGCGGATTCAGGCTGGTATGGATGCCTCGTATGGAATATATAGGATCAAGGTGACCATAAGACGATGCCACATGGAGACCGGGTACTGTCTCTAGCACCTCATCAAGGGTGGTGGCACCAAGCCTCTCAATATCTTCAGCCGTGATGACCGAGGCCACAGAAGGCGCAAGGTGAACCGGTTTCATACTACCGGTGGCGGTAAGCAACAGGCGGTCTGTACGGTAGACATCCTCTTCCTGCGGCTCCCCTTGCTCGAACATTTTTTCAAAATCGTTGATTTCTTCTTTAGTCATCATGGCTTTCACAGTCTCTGTGTCGGCCCAACCCGATGCGCAGTTCAAGAAAAAAAAGATTGCCGCTGTTACGAAAACTTTTTTCATGGTTTCCTGTCAGCTGAGTTTTAATCAATGACCCCTGTAGCCATGTCAATGGAGGATTGGTGCAGTTCCAAACCAATACGTTCAGCCGTCTTGCGATTGATGATGATTTCGGTCCCCAATGGTGCCATCACACCGATAACATCTGGACGTTGATGACGGTTGATGATATTTTTAGCTATTGAGGCTGCTTGTGAACCGATATCGGCCATATCAGGATTGATGGAAAGCACCAGACCTAGCTCGACAATATTGCGTGATTGGCCGATACAGGGTAATTTTCCCTTAACGCAACGTATTTTAAGCCAATCCATATTATCGAGAGTATAGATCACCGGATCGTTCAGGACTAAAAAGGCATCTATTTTTTCGTTCATCTCTTTAAAAAAACGTCTAAAATCTTTGGATCGGCTGATCTCTTTACTGTAGAGTTTAAGATCAAATATCTCGGCAGCTTTTTGAGCCTCTTTCAGCACCTCATAGCTATGGTTACTGTAGATTATCCCTATTTTTTTAATGTCATGAGAGAACACCGTGATGTTGGCGAATTTGGTGCCAATGGCGATTTCCGCAGCGATACCAGCCATATTTTGCTGACTTAACAGTTTGTACCGTTGCCAGTTAAACACCATGGCAAAGAGGACGGCGATATTCTGATTATCTCGGGTCCAGAGTTTGCTGGCATAAGCGGCCTTAGCTCCCAGCGCAAATATTATTTTTGGTTGAATTGCAAGAAGTTTATGCTTTAGCTCAAAATTTTTTTTGAGGTCGCCCTGCAGATTAAAAATTTTAACAGGACGACCAATCTCAGCGCGAAAGGTGTTTACCGGCAGACTGTAGGCTTCTTCACTGTCGGAGAGCAGAATAGCTACTGGAGCGTTTGAGTCAGCGGCTTGGAGCGGTGTTGAGAATATACCGCATACAAACAGGATAACCGACAGTATGCTATAGAGAATAGTTCTGCCACGCATCAATTTGCAACATCTCCATAAGATCAGCGAAATCTTTGGAGTGCTTCGCATCCAGAAAGATCCTCTTTATCTTCATAATTTTTTCTTTGGGAACCATCTCATTACCTGCACATATCACCGGTAGTGGAATTGGTTGCGACTCAGCCAAAGGGCGGACAAGCTGCGGAATTCGAGGGTTTATCTTGCCGATTTTTTGAAAATTATCCTGTGACACCAAAGCGACATCCACCTGTCGTACAGCCAGAGCGAACAGAGCGTCAGAATCTTTTGGCGTCAAAATAATGTTAAATAAGCTAGAATTAAGATTATAACGATTGAATATCAGCTTATTGAGCAGGTCAGGCGTGGCTGGCCCCATGGATGTCAAAGCAATTGTCTTATCCCGCAGGTTCTGCAAATTAATTGGTGACCCTTTAGTGGTCAGCAAAATTTTTCGGTATGTTGACAGATTGTTGCGTACTGGCCGCAGGAGTGGTTTTAGGTGGTAAAGACGCTTGTTTTGTTGAAGATACCACTCCGGCATAAAAACGAATGCGGGTATTTTTTTCCTCATTTCACGATGGAAGTCATGATATTTGGCAAAAGGCTGGAAGTTAACGACAAAGTTGTTTTTGCTCAAAAAAATATCCATCTTCCGCTTAAGGCGCACAAGGTTACTTTGTGAGGAATCTGGATTGAAGTAGTAAAATTCGGTACCGCTTCCGGCTGCACAGCCTGACTTACCCATAAACATCGTTCCCGAAAAGAGGAAAAATATGATCAAGGTTATTTTGATAATTGATAATTGTTCGTAACAATGGTTCGCAACAACCTTTGTTGCTTCAGGCACTTCTCCATACTCCATATGCTTAACTTGTTGACCTTCGGCCTGCGAGTTTTTTTTCAGTTCTTGAATGTAGTCTTCCAAAAATTCAACACGCCTATCCTGCACCTGCAAATTGCCGAACACAAGCAGTGCGTCAACGAGAGCGCTTCGTTCTTCTGTTGAAATAAGTACCTACTTAGAAGGAAGTTCAGGCTTGGTTGAATTCAAAGAATTTATTTTACAACTTTTTTACAATATTGCCTGTGTTTTTTGAAAAGTTACAAAAATTCTCTTCTTAGGGCCGCCTAAAAGGCGGGGCTGGCAGAATATCGTCCTTGCTGTTTTCTTGCCTGACTTGACAGGATTTAGTAAATATGTTTAAAAATATTCCTAATGAATATTCAAGTCGAACAGCCCTGTCCCCAATGCGGCGGGGCCGTCACTCTCTCGGTATCGGACCGTCTGCTGACCTGCCCGTATTGCGGGGTGAAAAATTTTCTCCAGACTTCCGGGCCGTTTCGTTACGCCCTGCCCAACCGAGTCACTCCCGAAAAACAGGATCAGTTACTCTACGCCCCATATCTGCGTTTCAAGGGCAATATTTTTTCCGTGACCGAATCTGGAATTGCACACAAGGTTTTAGATACAACCCAGGACGGCTGCACTATGCCCGGCCTTCCTCCTTCCCTTGGGCTTCGTCCCCAGGCTATGAAACTGGAGCGTCTGCACAGCAAGACAAAAGGTCGATTCCTTCCCGTTTCCGTTAAAATTCAAAAAGTTTTTGAAAAGGCGGCCCGTCTCCAGGCCATATTCAACAAGGGGGAGGAGGTGTATCATCGCGCATATATCGGCGAGATCCTCAGCTATATTTACTTGCCCCTGTTGCCTCGGGATGAAGGATTGTTTGATGCTGTGTTAGGAGAACCGCTGGACGGGGCCGACCCTTCATTTTTCCGTGCTTCATCCGGAACCGCTTTTAAACCGAATTGGCAGATGAAATTTCTGGCCACACTCTGTCCCCGTTGCGGCTGGAATTTAGAGGGCGAGGGTGATTGCCTGGTCTTGACCTGCGATAATTGTGACACAGCCTGGCGAATCGACGGGAACGGGCTTGAGAGGATTCCCTGCGCCGTTGTCCTTGGAGGGCCGGATACAGCCTTGTACCTGCCATTCTGGAAAATAAAAGTCACCTTGCCGTCCGTGGGAATCCTCAGTTTTGCCGATTTTATCAGACGCACCAACCAACCTTTGGTTCCCCGTAAGGAATGGGAGAATCAGGCTATGTGTTTCTGGATTCCCGCTTTCAAGTTGCGGCCTAAGATTTTCCTCCGTACCGGCAAGCAAATCATCATCAGCCAATGGCGGCTTCCACCCGCAGGCCAAGCGAAGAACATCCGGGCCGTCCCAGCTTCCGCTCTCTATCCGGTCACCCTCCCTCTTGGCGAGGCGAGACAGTCACTGAAAGTGATGCTTGCCGCCTCTGCGGCTAACAAACGCGCTGTCTTTCCCCACCTGCCTAGAGTCCGCCCAGAAAATATTTCAGCGAGCTTGGTCTTTCTCCCCTTTATGGATCGACATCACGACTGGGTTCAGGAGCAAACCGGTACCGTCATCACTAAGAGCGTCCTCCATTTTGGCAGGAATCTTTGAATAAAAAACCGTTGTGATGTTGTTGTGATGGGTAGGGGCACGGCATGCCGTGCCCCTACTTCTTTGCTACATCTTCTCAGGCGCAGTCAGCCCGACCAAATTTAGTCCGTTGGCTAGCACAGTTTTTACGCCTTTGCACAAGCGAAGACGGGCGGCGGAGAGCTGTTGGTCTTCGGTTACCACCTTATGCTTGTTGTAGAAGGAATGGAAATTAGCGGCCAGCTCCATGAGAAAAAAGATGACCCTATGAGGAGCGAGGTCGGCGGCGGCATCAGCTACCAAAGCCGGGTATGCGGCCAAGCTCTTGAGTAGCTGATATTCTTCCTGCTCCTTAAGGTACTGTAAATCAGCCTCGGCAAGCTCTGGAATACTGACTTCTTTTTCCGTAGCCATCCGCTCAATGGAACAAAGGCGGGCATGGGCGTACTGAACATAATAGACCGGGTTTTCCTGACTCTGGGTTGTAGCCACTTCCAGGTCAAATTCCAGCTGAGAATCCGGTTTGCGCATGAGAAAAAAGAAACGGAGCGCGTCAACGCCCACCTCATCAACCAGCTCATCCACGGTGACAAAAGTGGCCTTGCGGGTGGACATCTTGACCTGCTTGCCGTCCCGCAACAGCGTAACAAACTGGTGCAGGATCACCTTGACCTTGGAGTTATCCAAGCCCAAGGCCTCAATCCCGGCCATGACATCGGGGACTGTGGCGATATGATCCGCCCCGAAAATGTCAATCATCCACTCAAAACCACGCCGGAATTTCTCCCGGTGGTAAGCGATATCCGGTAAACGGTAGGTGGGTTCGCCGGTCTTCTTGATGATCACCCGATCCTGTTTTTGACCGAATTCGCTGGTCTTGAACCAGGTGGCGTCATCCTGCTCGTACACCAACCCCTTATCCCGAAGCTCGGTAACCACATCCTCAATCATACCCTCCTCGTACAGGGTGTGCTCGTTGTAGTAGGAGTCAAAGGTAATGCCGATACGCTTGAGGGTGGTGTCAATATCGGCGAATATAGCATCCTGCGCCCGTTTGCGAAATACATCCAGGTCAGCATCCTTGAACCCGTCATTGGCTTCGTCAATCATAGACTGGGCGATCTCGTACATATAATCGCCTTGATAGCCGTCTTCCGGGAACTCATTTTCCAGACCCAATTTCTCTAAATAGCGGGCCTGAAGGGAACCGCCCAAAACCCGCATCTGTCGTCCGGCATCGTTGAAATAATATTCACGGGTGACATCATGGCCGGTGGCAACCAACAGACGGGAGATGGTATCGCCGAGGATGGCGTTACGGCCATGGCCTACACTCAGGGGGCCGGTGGGATTGGCACTGACAAACTCCACCATGACTTTTTTTTTGTTGCCGAAATTCGACAGGCCGAATTGCTCTTTCTGTTCGTCAATGGGGGCAAGCACGGTGCTCCAAATCGACGGTTTGAGGAAGAGGTTGACAAAGCCCGGCCCGGCGATCTCCACCTTATCCAGCAGGGTTTCATCCTTGTTGAGCAGTTCAACCAGCTGCCCGGCAAGCTCACGGGGATTCCGTTTTTCCTTGCCCGCCAGGATCATGGCGAAGTTGGTGGCGAAATCGCCTTGGCCGTCATGGCGGGGTACTTCCACGTTGTAGAGCCCTGCGGCGGCATCAGACCAGAGGCCCTGTTTCACGCCTTGTTGAAAGCATTGGTCTACCAGATTTTTTAATTGTGATCGTATCATGGATATAGTTTGCTTCTCTTTTGTTGTAATAATTATTAATTATTTGAGCGGGTTAACTCTTATTAGGGATGAATACCCCCAGCTCTTTAAAAAAAACATCGGATTGATCAGAGCAGGTCAACTCTGTGCGCCGCACTCTCCCGGTCAGGTTGGAGGAAGCAAATCACTTTCCCCCCCTCTCTCTACCTGGCGGAGACAGATCATCGTAAAAATTGCAAGCCCACCGGAAGTAAAGATCATCTCTATCCTTATTTATACGTATCAGTTTCCAAAGCGTTTTTCGGGCCGCCGTCGCATCACCGAAGCCTTCATGGAGAATCTGCGCTTTGAGAAACAGAGCTTCTGAAGACGCAGGAGCCGTTTTCAAAACATTCTCCAGACGGTTCAAAGCATCGGTATAGAGTGCTTTTCTTTTGGCGCACCTGACCCATTCTAAATCGAGACGGATTATTTCCTTGCGGTATAGATAATTCCTTCCGCATCCGTATAATGTATTTGCCAGAAATTTGGGCGCGGAATTGGACAGTCGGAATATACCTAAAATTAAATCCAAGCTGCTGAGAAGTGAACCGGCCACTCCAGATATGCAACTGATACAGAAATCAGCAATAAGGTTTGTGCCGATATTATCAAGTAATTTTCTAAAAGGAGTATGAGTTTTTTTAATCATCTTGATTACCGCCGTGTGTCCCTATAGGAGTTAACTCTCTTGGGGGATCAGTGGAAAAATATCAGGCTCAATAACTCGTCATGTGACTTATAGTCCGTAGACTTTTATTTCTCATACATTTATATTACTCACCGTTCGTTCATTTTTTTTTAATTTGAGAGGATTTGTAACGTCTTGTATTTGAGCGAGTTGTAATGTTTTACACAAAAACGATCTCAGGCGACTTCCCGCTCTACACATGGAAGGAGGAGAAGTTTTATTGTCAAATAAACGATTTTCACCCTCTCTAGGTATTGGGATCAAAATTTTTTAGTCATGTTTGGAGCAATTCTCCGAACTACGTTTCGAAATGAGCGAACGGTGAGATATTATTTTTTATGAAAACAAAATCTTTATTAAATGGAATCATCACTACTATAAAGAGTGAGCGACTAAAAAAGCAATTGAGCCAAGAATCTCTGGCTTCTTTATCCGGGTTGGATAGAACTTATATTTCTGGAGTTGAAAGGGGGGTTCGCAACATCACTATTAATTCTTTGGAGGCAATAATTAAAGGGCTATGTATCTCAAAAAAAGATTTTTTACAGAATGTAATTTCTTCTCTTGGCGAAGAAAATGAATAGTCCTTATAATGGCATTCCAAAAAATAAATGGGAGGACATTACAAGAGATTTAGTTAGAAGACATCCTTTTGAAAATCAGGAAATTATTCAAATTGTATTTCAGTCTTGGAATGCTATATTTGAATCAAGAATAGGTGAATTTCAAATTGGCAAGGAGATGTTCCCCGCCCCACAAATTTTAAGTTTTTTTCTACATGAACTGATCGGACATTACTTTGGTAAAAAATATAAAGGTAAATTTCGCATAGGCATGGAGAAAAATGAAAAAGATATTCATTGTGTGTATAACGAAAATTTTTCAGTAGAAATTAAAGCTTCATCAAGTAAAAATCGTATATTTGCAAATAGAAGTTACGCCCAACCAGCTTCAGATAACCAGAGAAAAAATAAAGACGGGTATTTTATAGCCGTCAATTTTGAGAAAGTGACCAAAAGCAATCCTAAACCAAAAATTTTGTTTGTAAGATTTGGATATCTTGAACACTCTGATTGGAGAGCTCAAGCTTCGGCTACAGGGCAGCAAGCTAATCTTTCACCTGAGACATACGAACAAAAATTTATAACACTATATTCCTAAAAATAATGGCAATATTTTTTCTTTTTGCCTTGCTAGTTTTATTTCTTGGTCTATGCGATTTTTTATTATTTCACAATAATCCTCTCTAACTTCAAATCCTATACATTTTCGACCTAATTCAAGACATGTGACTGCTGTTGTCCCTGATCCAATAAATGGATCTAAAACGATATCTGATTTATTAGTAAATCCTAATACCATCCTTTTAATAAGATCAACAGGAAATTGAGCAGGATGCGGCGTTCTTTCTTTTGAAGATCTATTTTTACCAGATGTAACTTTCGCAATTTTCCAAACATCCGATGGATTTTTTCCTAAAGTATTGCATCGCAGCTTACCGTTTTTTTTCTGATTTGGATATTTTACATTTAGATCTCTTATATCATCAAGATTAAATGTGTAGCTTCTTTCATTTTTTATATACCATAAAACTTTTTCATTTCTTGGCGATAAATATTTTTTACACGCAACACCAGCACCGTAGTTCCAAACAATTTCTTGATTTAAAAAAAAATTATTTTTATTCCAAAGAAGATAAGCAATAGGAACTGCTCTTCCTTTATTTAAGACAGGAATATATCCAATATTCAACAGAAGACTACCATCTTTTTTTGTAATATTATATATAGAATTTATTACACTGCTGATCCAATTTATATATTCTTCCGTGGATAATTTTTTTTCATAATCTTTGCCAATGTTATACGGAGGACTGGTTATTGTAGAATTTATTGCCAAGCCAATATCCATCATGGCTTGAATGCCTTCTTCACATTTCATATTGAAAATAACTATGTTATTTTCATGGTAATAAGGCTTACCAATTTTTTTGATTAAGTTATCGAGATTCATACGATCAAATATATATCGGTGTAGACTATGAGTCAAGTGTATTCTTTCTAAGAGTGCCTAAAAATTAGACCTCCTGCAAGCATTTCAAAAGCAATACTACCTTTCCCAAGCAGATTTGACAACCTACCCTGCCCGATCAGTGCAAATGAGTTCAACCAAAAATTATGAAAAAGCTGGTTCCTTTTTTTGCTCAGATCCCGTGAAAGAGGCTGAAAGAATCGACGGAATAAAGTACAAATGAGCCGACGATCCTGAAAAATTTTTCAATTTTCCTCCCCTGCCCATTATTCGCTATGAAAACAGAACAAAACACCGGAACGCTGTATATTGTCGCCACGCCCATCGGCAATCTAGCTGATGTCAGTTTGCGTATGCGGGAGGTGCTGTCCACGGTTGACATTATCGCCTGTGAAGACACTCGGCACAGCGGCAGGTTGCTCGCTCATCTAAACATCAAAGGCAATCTGACCAGTTATTATCGGGAAAATGAGCGGCAAAAAACGGAATTTCTTCTTCAAAAAATTCAGGACGGTATGAATATCGCCCTGATCTCTGATGCCGGAACTCCGGGCATCTCGGATCCCGGAGCGGTTTTGGTGCGTGCAGTAAGGGAAATCGGGATCGCGGTTGTTCCCATACCAGGGCCGTCCGCCTTGGCCACCGCCCTTTCTGTTTCCGGGTTAGAAGGTGCCGGTTTTTATTTTGGGGGCTTTCCAGAGGCCAAAAAAGGAGAACGGCGCAAGCAATTCACCGCGCTCAAGGCCTTCACCTGCCCACTAATCTTTTATGAATCCCCTCATCGCATCCAGGCGACCTTGCGGGATTGCTTGAAGATTTTCGAAAATCGACAGGCACAGTTGTTCCGGGAGCTGACCAAACTACACGAGGAACATCTATTCGGTTCGATTGAGGAACTCATAGTATTGACCGACGGCAGGGTACGCGGAGAATTGGTGATGATTATCAGCGGTCAGGAACAACAACGAGAAGATCGACCTGACAACCTTGACGAGCTGATACTTTGGTACCGGGATAATAAAAAAACCTCACTCAAGGATGCGGTTCAGCTTATTTCTAAGGATCTGGATCTCTCCAGATCTCAAGTTTATCAACAGGCATTAGCACTTTGGCATACATGATGAAGGTCAAAAGACCGGCTTTCCAATTTTAAAAACTCGTTTCAAAAAAAACTATGAAATCTATAGGCATATGCGCCGGAGCCTCCAGTATCTCCCTGACGGGAGTTGAATCTGATGATTCCGGTTCGAAAATTCTTTTTTCCAATTCCAAGGCCCATGACGGCAATCCCAGAAAAGTGTTGCGGGAGTTGCTTGATCAGATCGACAATATTCAGGACTTCAAGATTGCGGTCACCGGGCGTAAATTCAGAAACATGCTGAGTTTTTCAGGCACCTCCGAGCCGGAGGCCGTGGAGTTCGCTGCGGCCTTTCTTCTGCCGCCGGATCATCCCTATCGGGTGGTGATCAGCGCAGGCGGAGAAACCACTATGGTCTATCACCTGGATGAGGACGGCAGGGTAAATGAAATTCATACCGGCAACAAATGCGCCTCCGGCACAGGCGAGTTTTTCCTCCAGCAGTTACGCCGGATGTCCGTCACCTTGGATGAAGCCGGAGCAATGGATCTGCCGGAAAAAGCGCACAAAGTGTCGGGCCGCTGTTCGGTTTTCTGCAAGAGCGACTGCACTCATGCCCTGAACAAAGGGGTGGCCAAAGATCAAGTGGTGGCCGGTCTCTCGCAGATGATGTCCGGCAAGGTACTTGAACTACTTAAAAAGCTACCCAAGGACTCCGTCATGTTAGTGGGCGGTTGTGTCGGCAACAAGGCTATGGTGCATTATTTGCAAGAAGCCATACCGGATCTGTACATCCCGGAACAGGCGGCTGTTTTTGAGGCCTTGGGTGCAGCTCTTTGGGCCTTGGACAATGAGACCAAGCCCTTTATCTCTATGGATGATATATTTTCAGAACATCAAGCCGGTCTGGCGACGCTTAAACCCTTGGCTGAGTGCAAGGATTTGGTAGATTATAAGCATCAGGAACGGGGTGTCGCTGAAGACGGAGACACCGTTATTCTCGGTTTGGATGTCGGCTCCACCACCACCAAGGGTGTGTTGTTGCGGCGTAGCGATAAAGCCATTGTCGCAGCCGAGTATCTGCGCACCAACGGCGATCCCATCGGAGCTTCAAAGAATGTCTACAAAAGCCTAGCTGACCAGGTAACTGCACAGTCCGGTGCCTCGGTGATTATCGAAGGTCTGGGCGTGACCGGTTCCGGTCGACAAATCGCCGGGCTGCATGCCCTGACTGACGGAGTGATCAATGAAATCGTGGCCCACGCCACGGCGGCGGTGCATTTTGACCCGGAAGTGGACACGATTTTTGAAATCGGCGGCCAGGATGCCAAGTACACCTATATCACCAACGGGGTGCCTAGCGACTACGCCATGAACGAGGCATGCAGTGCGGGCACCGGCTCTTTTCTGGAAGAATCAGCCAAAGAGAGCTTGGGACTGGATGTGACCGAAATCGGCGACACCGCCTTCCGTGCCAAGGCACCACCCAATTTCAGCGATCAGTGTGCCGCTTTCATCGGCTCGGATATCAAACGATCCGTGCAGGAGAACGTACCCTTGGAGGACATCGTGGCCGGGCTGGTCTATTCCATCGGCATGAACTACAACAACCGGGTCAAGGGCAACCGGCCTGTAGGTAAAAAGGTCTTTGTTCAGGGCGGGGTTTGCTACAACAAAGCGGTGCCTGCGGCCATGGCTAGCTTGACCGGTAAGCAGGTGATAGTTCCCTCAGAAGCCGGACTTATGGGGGCCTTTGGTGTGGCCCTGGAAGTAGAATGCCGCATGGAGCAGGGGCTGCTCAAGTCACAAGAATATGATTTACAAGAACTGATTGAGCGGGACGTGGAGTACGGTGAATCCTTTACATGCGGCGGCGGCAAGGATTGCGACCGAGGCTGCGAGATATCCCGAATCAAAATCAAGGACAAGGTCTACCCCTTCGGCGGCATCTGCTATGACAACTTAATCCACAACCGCAAGGTGAACACTGGGGATCTGAATCTGGTAACCAAGCGTGAACAACGCCTGTTCCGTGATCTGATTCCGGCAGATGCTACGGATGCCGCTGACACCCGCCCTACAGTAGGTATGAACCGTTCTTTCCTTATGAACAGTTTTTTTCCTTTTTTCAACAGCTTTTTCGATGAATTAGGTTTCCGCCTGATTCTGCCCTCCAAGCAGGATCTCAGGGGAATGGATCAGCAGGGAGCGGCTTTCTGTTATCCGGTTGAAATAGCCCATAATTATGCGGCAACCCTGATTGCGGAAAAACCGGATTTCATCTTTCTGCCCCATCTGCGGGGTTTAGATATGGGGGAGCCGGACATGACCTCCTGCACCTGCGTCTTAGTGCAGGGTGAACCCTATTATCTGCGCACCGCTTTTCCGGCCTTGGATAAGGAGAACGTGGTTTCTCAGGTGCTGGATTTTTCCAAAGGCTACACCGCCGACATGGAGGCGTTTAAGGAGCTGGCCCAAAATCTGGGTGCTGATCCAGCCAAGGTGGACGCAGCCCTGCAAGCCGCTGAAACCGCACAAAAAGAGTTTACCAAAGATATCCGAGAAATCGGCAAGCAAGGGCTGGCCGTGATTGAGGCTGACCCAGAAAAATTTGGGGTGGTTATCTTCGGACGATCTTATAATAGCTTTGCCAGCGTGGCCAACAAGGGTATTCCGGCAAAATTCGCCAGCCGTAATATCAGCATCATTCCCTTTGACATGCTTCCCTATTGGCAAGAGGAACTGGCTGATGACGATAATATGTACTGGGCCTTGGGCCAGATCATCCTCAAGGGTGCCCGTTTGGTGGAAAAACATCCGCAGCTCTACGGTACCTATATCACCAACTTTTCCTGCGGCCCGGACTCCTTTCTGGTCAGTTTCTTCCGGGAGATCATGGGGCGCAAGCCTTCTCTGACCTTGGAGCTGGATAGCCATACCGCTGATGCCGGTTTGGAAACCAGGATCGAAGCTTTCTTGGATATTATTCGTTTTTACCGGGAAATTCAGAAAAAAACGCCAGCTATTCAAGTACAGGAAGAACAGTTCAGGCCAGCACAGCTTGAGGAGCAAAAAGGGGTAAACGGGGTGCGCACCTCGGATGGCCGCTGGCTCCCCCTGACCGACTCCAAGGTACGTTTGCTCATTCCGGCGATGAGCCGTTATGTCACGCCGCTCTTGGCCGCCGCCTTCGGCAGAGTGGGTATCAATGCTGAAATTTTGGAACCGGCAAACGAAGAAGTCCTCAAGTTAGGCCGGGGCCATGCCTCATGCAAGGAATGCCTGCCTTTGCAGACCACCCTGGGAGCCTTGCTCAATCGGGTCAAACAGCGGGGCGAGAAAGACGATGTGCTGGTCTACTATATGGCCAGCTCGGACGGCCCTTGCCGTCTTGGTCAATACCATGTTTACACCAAGAAGGTGCTTGAGCAGCAGAAGGTGCCGAACGTGGCTATGCTCACGCCCACCTCAATGAACGGGTATTGCAACTTAGGGGATAGTTTCCTCCGGGCTGCCTGGCGGGCCATCGTGATCGGCGATCTCTTTGACGAAATGTGGTCCACGGTGTTGGCCGGGGCTGCAAATCAGGAAACCGGTTTGCAAATTTTTCATGAAGAATTTGAGGCGATCACAGCTGTCATGCACCGACGCTGGCCGATCATCGCTACTCAGCTATCCAAAAGTGCGAAACGCCTGAGCAGCATTGCCCTGAAAATGCCCTATGAGCAAATTCCCAAGATTTCTTTAATCGGCGAGATGTATGTGCGCCATGATCCGATTTCTCTGCAAAATCTTATCGAACGCCTTGCGGATCGAGGGTTTGTTGTGCGCACCGCCATGATTAGCGAGTACCTCAAGTTTATCGACTGGCTGATCAAGCACGATATTGAGGGGGAACGCACTAGCGGTTTCGCTATCAGAGGGCAGGTGAAAAGATTCTTCAATCATGCTATTCGTAAGCGTCTTGGCCCTTCCGGCCTGTTTTTTTACGACGGTAATGCGCCTATCGAACCGGTTATGGAGGCGGGCGGGAAATATGTTTCCCCATATTTTACCGTGGAGACCATCGTCACGGTGGGTTCGGCCATGCATGAAATCCTGCATCCATCCTGCGGAATTATCTCCATCGGCCCCTTTGGTTGTATGCCGTCTCGGGTGGCGGAAGCCGTGCTCAATGAAAAATTCACCACCACGGAAAAAAAGGCTATGCTTGATAACGGGGACGGTGACCGCTGGCAACCCATCCTTGCCAAGGATCGCAAACTGCCGTTTATTGCTATTGAGACGGATGGTAATCCTTTCCCTCAGCTTATTGAGGCCCGCATGGAGGCTTTTTGTCTTCAGGCTGAACGGTTGAATGTGCTGATGTTGGCTTGTCGATAGGGTAGGGTAAGGCGAGGTCGCTTTGGCGGCCTCGCTGCGGATTTTGGTTTTACCCTGTGACACCAGTATCACTACTTTTTTTTGGCAACGACAGTTTTTTGTTTACTTCTTCGACTCATCGTGTTTCATGTTATATCGTTGCGTAACGATCCGTGTTGACTTTTAATGTTGGAATACAGCGGGGAGGGAAAATAGCAAGGGTGTTAGAGGAAGGAACAACAGGCGGTCGGGTGAATTTACCTTCCGGCTTCTCAAGCCGAAAAACGACAAATCAACTTAACAAATGAAATTGACTTTAGAATTTTTCAATCTGCTTCTTTTAATATTACCTGGATTAGTCGCCAGCCAAGTATTCTATTCAGCCTCTGGAAGTGAACAAAAAGAATTACCTGCTCGAATCATCGATTCATTAATATTTAGTTTTATCATTTATATTTTAGCAGGCTTATTCATTCCATGGGAACCAATATTACAAACTAAAGTAATATCTGGGGCCATGCAATTCGTTCTCACGAAAAACAAATACCTTATTTTACTAAACATTATATTAATAATACTCGTTCCATTATCATTTACAGCTCTTCATCATAATGACATTTTGATGAAAATACTTAGACAGCTAAACATCACAACTAAATCCTCACGGCCTAACACATGGTCTGATGTGTTTCTCAGTCAAGATCGTCATATTATAGTTCATTTAAAAGACGGACGTCGAGTCAGGGGATATCCAGAGAGATTCTCAACAGATCCAAAAGAAGGATTCGTGTATCTATTCAACCCTGCATGGATTAAAAATGATAATAATAAATCTTTCTATATTGAAACAGGAGCACATGGTTTTTTAATCAACAGGGAAGAAATTGATTTAATAGAATTTTCATTAAATAAAGAAGAAACCCTTGAAAATGGAGCATAAAAAATGGCAAAAGACACCCCTGACAATCAAAACAACACACCAAGTCGAAAAGACTTCATTAGAAGCGATGTAAAACCTCCTCGATATGAAAAACCAGAAGAGCGACCTGCTCCAAGTCCGCCTCCCCCCTAAAAAGGGGGAATAGATAACAAACACAACCCAATGTCGTATAACAGGTCTTATGTGGAATACTCCAAATAAAAAAGGGTCACAAGCACATGCTAGCGACCCTTTCTTTTTTCGGAATCAGAACGCTCTCTAAAATAACTCCCCATGGAGGAATCGGGGTCTGACACCTATTAACATACTTTATAAAGGCACGCGGGATTAATTTTGAAAAAGCATTAAGTTGTATTGAATAATAAACCGTTAACAATTCAGCTCCTCAAAGAGATCGGCGACAGTATCCGCCCGATGAAGGTTTTTACCGACTTCGGAGTATTTGAGTGTTTTTTGTGTTATCTCATTCGGAATCTTAATTTCAAACGGAATACCTTTATGAAGCGTGATCTGCTTCAGATACAGAGCGATTGCTTCAGAAATCGTCATATGCAACTGACTCAGTATTTTTTGGGCTTCTCGTTTCACTTCGGGATTAATTCGAGCTTGAATGGTCGCTGTTTTTTCCATAATTCGCCTCGCTATATTTGTAGTTACATATGCCATACATTGTCTATACGCCCTAAAATTATTTTTCGCAAGACCGGTACCGCTAGTTACTGAAAAAAAGGCAGATCAACATGATAAAATGCAATAACAAATCCCTTCTCCTTGATTGATGTGGAATTTTAAAGAAATATGCAACATTGAGGCGTGGTTTCAAAAAGAAGGACGGCTGTGGCCGGTTCACGCCATGATGTTGCTGACAGCTGGGTTAGTCTCCATCTCGTTTACTGTAAGCAAGGCTATTGCCGGAGGGATGGACCCTGCCGTTTTGGTCTTGGTGCGTTTTGTCTTAGCGGCTCTGCTTTTTCTACCCTTTATCATCTACAAATACGGACTGCGCCTGCCGGATACAAAGAGCCTAATCGGTTACGCCTGCATCAGCTTTCCTATGACCGGCTTTCTCTGGCTGATGTTCCTGTCCCTGCGCTCGACCACAGCCTTGAACACCGGGGTCATTTTCACCTTGGTGCCGGGCATCTCAGGTTTGTATAGTGCGGTGTTGCTTCGGGAGAGGTTGGGGAAATACAGGCTCGTCGCCATGATTCCGGCCACGGTCGGGGCGATCTGGGTACTTTTTCACGGCAGCTTAGAGCGGTTGCTTTCTTTTGACCTCAATCCCGGCGATCTGATTTTTTTCTGCGGCTGCCTGCTCATGGGCTTTTACCCCCCTCTGGTTAAGCTCTTCCACCGGCGGGAACCCATGTCGATAATGACGTTTTGGATACTGGTCACGGGTAGCGGCTGGCTGCTTCTTTTTTCAGGGTATCGACTGCCGCAGGTTCCTTGGATGGACATTAGTTCACAGGTCTGGGCCGGAATCGCCTATCTCGCTGTGTTCTCTACCATTATTACCTTTTTTCTCAGCCAGCTCTGCACCTTGTATATCGGTCCGACCAGAATGATGGCCTACAGCTACCTGTATCCTCCGTTCATCCTGCTTACGGAATGGTTTTTCGGGTATCCGACACCGTCCGTACAGGTGCTACCCGGTATCGGGCTGATTGTCGCGGCGCTCTTTATTGTCCAACGGGGCGCGGATGAAACCGATAGGTAGTGCTGGTTTGTTCAGCTGTCATTTTTTTGCATTGAAAAGTCGACCACGCCAAGCCTTCTGACCGGCAGGATAGGAAAATTCCAAAAAATCGAGAAATACACCGACTCGAAGTCCTTGGCTCAGGTGTAGCTCACTGTTTGCTTTACCGGTCACAGCGGCCTCGATAATAAGCAGGATGTGATCATATTTGGCTTTACAGCCCAGCCGCCAAAGCAGTTGTTCAACCAGCCGACGTTGCAGGGCTGTATGCAGTGCGCAAAAAGGCTGTCGCTGAATTCGCATTGCAGGAGGTTCGCCGGTGTTTTCGCCGGTGTCGATTTGGCCAATTTCCTGAAAAACTTGTTGTGCAGCGACAGCGGTCAATTCCGCAAGCAACTGTTCGTCTTCGGCCAAACTGGCTGCGGTTTTACGTAGAGATTTCTTCACCCCCGCATCAAAATGTTCCTCAAGAAAGGGCAGTAACTGGTGCCGCACCCGGTTGCGAAGGAACTTTAGGTCATTATTTGATGAATCAACGCAGTAGGGGATCTGTTGTTCAGCCAGCCAGGCCACTAGGTCTGTCTTGCTGGTATTGAGCAACGGACGTATCACATCCTTGCTGCGTATTTGCATTCCCGATATTCCCTTACGACCACTGCCCCGCAGGAGCCGGAGCAGAATTTCCTCAGCCTGATCATCTGCGGTATGGGCGACTGCGATGTATTCTGCCCCCACTTCACAGGCGGTTGCCCGGAGAGCGGTGTAACGCAGATCACGGGCCGCATGTTCAAGGGAAAGATGGTGTTCAGTCGCAAAAATAGCGGCATTCACCTGATGCGGGATAAAAGAAATCCCCATTTTTCTCGCGGCGTCAGCGACAACTTGTTTTTCCTGCGGGGTCTCTGAGGGCCGCAAACCATGATCCACCCAGATTGCGGTCAGGCTGAGTTGTAGCTGTTGCTGAACACCTGCCAAGAGATACAGCAGGGCCATGGAATCCGGGCCGCCGGAGACAGCGATTGCCAGCTTGGCACCTTTGCTAATTCGGCAGGAGGCTGTGAGTGTTTTAGAGAAAATTTGGAGCAGAGTAGTGCGCATGATGTTGTGCGAAGAATTTGTGCGAAGATTTGCGGGATTGTAGGGGCGAATCTTGTATTCGCCCGCAGGGTCGGACAATAAGGGCGATCACAAGGATACGCCCCCTACACCGTCCCTCGAAATTTGCATCCTATTCCTATTGGGGGTGTACTCCGCCGGGACTGAAGAAAAATCGCAGGACACGATACAAATACCAACAGTCCATACAGGCCGCAGTCTCCCGAATGGAGTGCATGGCCAGCGAGGGAATCCCCACATCCACCGTGTCAATGCCGATTTCTGCGGCTGTCAAGGGGCCGATGGTGGAGCCACAGCCCATGTCATTGCGCATAACAAATTCCTGTAGAGGAACTCCAGCCTGTTCGCAGAGCATCCTGAACCTAGCCGCTGTTGCGGCATTGGTCGCATATCGCTGATTGGCGTTATGCTTGATGACCGGCCCTTTGTGCATGAGTGGCATATGCTGTGGATCATGTTTTGCCACAAAATTCGGGTGGGCCGCATGGGCGTTATCCGCTGAGATGAAGAAGGAATTACGCAAAATCGCCTGGCGTTCTCCGGCCTCCGGCAACAACCTTTCTAAGATATTACGTAAAAATGAGCCTTGAGCGCCACAACTAGAAACGCTACCTACCTCCTCGTGATCATTGAGAATGATCAGGCAGTTGCCCGCCATTGCATCAGATTCCACGGAGAGCAGAGCCTGAAGAGCAGAAAAGCAGGACACCAGATTATCCAGCCTAGCCCCGGTGATAAACTGGTTAGTCAGTCCAGTGAGGGCAGGTGGCGCAACATCATACAAAAACAATTCATGATCTGTGACGCATGGTCGCTGCAGATCTGGATACTGGTTGCGCAACTGTTTTTCTAAAATTTTTGAAAAATCCGGTTCACTCTCTTCATCAGTCAATCCGAGAACAGGGACAAGATCTATCTGTCGGTTGACCTCCTGTTTTTTATTGGCCTCATGGTTGAGATGAATTGCCAGATTGGGGATCACAGCGATAGGTCGTTTGAAATCAATCAGGTTTGATTGAATTTCGTTTGCACCGTCCTTGTTTTCGGCATCATGCCAGCAGACTCGACCGGCAAGGGAAAGTTCCCTGTCAAACCAGGGCCGGAGCAGAGCTCCGCCGTATACCTCAGCCCCAAGCTGAAGATAGTTCAGCGTTTTTTGCATCGGCTTGGGTTTGACTCTGAGGCCAGGGCTGTCTGTATGCGCCCCGATCATCTGTATTGATGTCTTTGTTTTCTCGCTTTCATCTCGCCAAATAAAACTGATCAGGCTGGAATCGTTGCGCACGATAAAATATTTACCCGCTGGCGGTCGGCACCAAGAATCCTGCTCAAAGAGTTGGATGAATCCTTTTTCTTTGAGCAGGACGACAGCTGAGGCCGTTGCGTGAAAGGCCGTGGGAGAGGATGTGATGAACTCCACAAGTTGAGTGGAGTATGTAGGTTCAGGTATCATCGGATCTGGCATCAATTGGCATCAATAATAAATTTGTCGATGAGATGTTAAAGGGTTAGACACGCCTGCGTTGCTTGGCCGGTCTTGACGCTTTGTTGTTACCGTCATTTTTTTTGTGCGTATGCGCATCACGTCGCACCGGTTTGCCTGTCCTGCCTTTTGCGGACGGTGTTCTTCGCTGAGATTGGTTGTTGCGTCCCTGCCGAATGGGTTGCGCCGGGATTGTGGGATCAGGCTCATAGCCATCAATCACCTCTTTGGGGATCTCACTCTTGAGGAGCCGCTCAATGTCTTTCAGCAACTTGAGTTCATCAATGCAGACCAAGGAAACTGCCTTGCCTTCACTCCCGGCCCGACCGGTACGCCCGATTCGGTGGATATAATCCTCAGAAACGTTGGGCAACTCGAAATTAACCACATGGGGAAGCTGATCAATATCAATACCACGGGCTGCGATATCAGTCGCCACCAAGACCTGCACCTCTCCGGTTTTGAAATGGGCCAAGGCTCTGGTTCTCGCTCCCTGACTCTTGTTGCCGTGAATGGCGGCCGCTCGGATATTGTTGCGTTCAAGCTGTTGGGTCAATCTGTTCGCACCATGTTTGGTTCGAGTGAAGACCAATACCTGACCCCATTTTTGCGACTTGATCAGGAAAGAAAGCAATTCCTGTTTGCGCGTTCGATCAACGGGATGAATTACCTGTTCAATGCTATCTTTGGCCGTATTCCGTCGGGCCACTTCAATCAAAACAGGGGCGTTGAGGAGGCCGTCAGAAAACTTTTTCATCTCGTTGGAAAACGTGGCGGAGAAGAGGAGGTTCTGTCGTTTTTTCGGAAGTGCGGCCAATATTCTGCGAATATCCCGAATAAAACCCATGTCGAGCATGCGATCCGCTTCATCCAACACCAGTATTTCAACGCTGGACAGATCCAAGGTCTTCTGCTGAAGATGATCCAGCAACCGTCCCGGTGTGGCCACTAAAATATCAACGCCTTGACGGAGTTGATTGATTTGAGGGTTGATTTTAACTCCACCGAAAATAACCGTGGAGCGTAAGGACAGGTATTTGCTGTAGGTTGTTACGCTCTCGTTGACCTGCGCCGCGAGTTCACGGGTCGGGGTCAGGATTAATGCCCGTACTCGACGTTTTCCTGATGATTTCTGTTGATTCAACAGTTGGAGGAGCGGCAGGGTAAATCCGGCTGTTTTTCCCGTGCCGGTCTGCGCGCCGGCCATGATGTCCTTTCCGTCAAGAATGACCGGGATCGCATTCTCCTGAATCGGTGTGGGTTTTTCATAGCCCTGCTCGGCGACCGCTTTCAATAATTCGGTCGAGAGACCTAATGTGGTAAATGGCATACTGCGTATTTCTCCTGAAAATATGTAGCTCAGTCATACACTCGTCGGTACATCGGTCAGCATCTATGTCCGTACAACATATACTGATTTGTGACATCCAGCTATTTTATATAATGATGAATATCATCGTTTGCCGCCGTTTTTTTATTCAGGCGAATTCTGTTAAAGATAAAACAGAATAATAAACAAAGATGCGATGATAAGGGGACATATTAAACATGACGCAGGGTAAAAGTAAACAGCAAAGCACTGTGGGGTGTATATTGTCCGAGGCAATGCTTTGGCTCCATGTCGAGTGGTCGCTGGAAAGGCACTCTGGTGGTTCTGCGAAATATAGGTAGAAAATGGGCGAACAGCCCGTAAAATTGCTTGTTTTTTCAGGATGAAGGTGGCATGGTTCGTTGTGTGGAAAGAGTCGCCTGACATACAGGCGCACCATAACAACCTTATAGGAGAAATACATGAAAACACCATTGAAGCGCATCATTTTTTTAATCACGCTGCTTGTGCTGACAGCAGGACAGGCGCAGGCGGCTTGGCAGCAGGTCGGCGCGGCAGGATTTTCGATATATCGGGCTAATTGGACCAGCCTTGCCTTGGATAGCAACGACACGCCATACATCGCCTATTCGGATGAAGCCAAGGACTTCAAGGCCAGCGTGATGAAGTTTGACGGAAACAACTGGGTGCAGGTCGGCTCGGCAGGATTCTCCCCAGATTGGGCTGATTGGACCAGCCTTGCTTTGGACGGTAGCGGCACGCCATACATCGCCTATCTGGACGGTGGCAATAGCGGCAAGGTCAGCGTGATGAAGTTTGACGGAAATAACTGGGTACAGGTCGGTGCGGCAGGATTCTCCGCAGGTGGGGCTTATTACATCAGCTTTGCCTTGGACAGTAACAACACGCCCTATGTCGCCTATGAGGACTGGGGCAACAACTCGAAAGCCAGCGTGATGAAGTTTGACTTTGACGGGACAAGCTCAAGCTGGCAGCAGGTCGGCACAGCAGAATTCTCCCCAGGTACGGCTGATGACATCAGCCTTATCTTGGATAGTAGCAACACGCCATACATCGCCTATCAGGACGGTGCCAACAGCGACAAGGCCAGCGTGATGAAGTTTAACGGGATAAGCTGGCAGCAGGTCGGTGCGGCAGGATTCTCCACAGGTGAGGCTAATTACACCAGCCTTGCCTTGGATAACAGCGACACGCCATACATCGCCTATACGGACTATAGGGGCTATGGCAACAGCGCCAACAAGGCCAACGTGATGAAGTTTGACGGAAACAACTGGGTGCAGGTCGGCACAGCTGGATTCTCCGCAGGTGAGGCTTATGGCACCAACCTTGCCTTGGACAGCAACGGCACACCATACATCGCCTATAAGGACGGTGCCAACAGCGACAAGGAAAGCGTGATGAAGTTTGACGGAGACAACTGGGTGCAGGTAGGCGCGGCAGGATTCTCCGCAGGTACTGTTTTTTCCGTCACCATCAGCCTTGCCTTGGATAGTAACGACACGCCATACATCGGCTATAAGGACAATGGCAACAGCGGCAAGGCCAGCGTGATGAAATTTACTGCTGATCCTCCATCTGTCTCCGCCCCTGCTCTTGCGCCGATATACCAGCTCTTGCTGCTGAAGGGGAAATGATGATCTGAAAGGTGTAAGGTGGCATTACACTTTGTGTAAACAAGAGCCGCCTGATACACAGGCGCACCATAATAACCATACAAGGAGAAATACATGAAAACACCATTGAAGCGCATCATTCTTTTTATCACGTTGCTTGTGCTGACAGCAGACCAAGTGCAGGCGGCTTGGCAACAGGTCGGCGCAGCAGGATTCTCCGCAGGTGAGGCTAATTACACCAGCCTTGCCTTGGACAGCAACGGCACACCATATATCGCCTATAGGGACTATGCCAAGAGCTCCAAGGCCAGCGTGATGAAGTTTGACGGAAACAACTGGGTGCAGGTCGGCGCAGCAGGATTCTCCGCAGGTCAGGTTTATTATACCAGCCTTGCCTTGGACAGCAGCGGCACGCCATACATAGCCTATAGGGATGATGCCAACAGCTTCACGACCAGCGTGATGAAGTTTGACGGAAATAATTGGGTGCAGGTCGGTGCGACGGACGTGATGCAGTTTGACGGGACAGATTGGGCGGCAGGGTTATCCACAGATCAGGTTTACTACACCAGCCTTGTCTTGGACAGTAGCGGTACGCCATACATCGCCTATAGGGAGGATGGTAATAGCTTGACGACCAGCGTGATGAAGTTTGAGGGAAACAACTGGGTGCAGGTCGGCATACCAGTACCCACCGCAGGTCAGGCTGATTACACCAGCCTTGTCTTGGACAGCAATGGCACGCTCCATGTCGCCTATAGGGCCGATGCCAACAGCACCACGGCCAGCCTGATGAAGTTTGACGGGACAGATTGGGTGCAGGTCGATGCGGCAGGATT
>RCNA010000003.1_pt1 | contig 49546 bp, 40 predicted proteins | sample 2041331 | NCBI WGS metagenome assembly RCNA01 (sample SAMN09708233, study PRJNA481090) | Marine sediment metagenome, whole genome shotgun sequencing project. | reverse complement strand
CAAGGTCGCGATTGAAGCGATCAAGGGCATTAAGACACTTAACGAGTTAGCCTCTTCAACTACCAGCACCGCAGCTCCGGCATCGGCAGCCGCTATTGCCGCACTGGCCCCAGCGCCGCCGAGGCCAACTATCAACACATCTGTCTTTCTATCCCAGTTTTCTATTGCAGAGGCAGACCGCGGCCGACTGGCGCAGGTTCTAGACACAATGATTACCCCTTCGCAATTGCTGCAGCCGATACAGTATCGAGTAGTCCCAAATAAAAGCCAGAGAGCATATCTCCGGCTTCCTGCTCAGATATACTTGTCTCCGCGCCGGTGACCGTCCAGCTCAATCGACAGTTGCTGTAATCCACCGCAGTCACTTTTGGGCTACCCTTGAGATTGTCGATGGGCAGGGGATTGCCGGATACAATCGCGTAGGTAAAGCTCATGGCCTGCGCATCGTAAGCCTCTAGTCTTTCGACCGCTGCCCCCTCCCCCACTATGATTCTGCGTATCATGCCAACGCCCTCGCCCTCTACCTCGACATTGTCCATTCCAGACCAACTGATATCACCGAAGTCGGCGAGTAGCGCCCACACTTTTTCCGCTGCAAGTGGGATATCTTTTTCGACAACAATACTTACCATGCGAGTGTCCTCAGTTGAGTCCTCAAAAATGAATTTGGTTTACGCGGCACGATCATCTCGGGCGCCCTCTTCCACCAGACGCCGCATTCCGTCGCGCCAGTCAACGCGGGTCTCCCCCACTAACTCGTGCATTAAAGTGGTATCACAGGGTGATCCTGGAATCAGCTGGTCGGAGTAAACAAATTTTGGTTCCACTCCCAGCAATTCAGCCATGTACTCACACCACTCCTCAGCACTGACAGTCTGGCTGCCGCACCAGTTCACCACCTGCGGCGGCGAGGCGGCATGATCCAGCAACGCCAACATTTTCTCGTAGTAGTCTTCCTCGTGAACCGGGTTGTAGTAATTCGGCTTGTCGCTGAAGAGATAGATTGGTTGCCCTTTGCGCAGCGCATCCAGATGAATCACCGGCAGGCCACCGTTATGGCCGTAGGATACATTCATACGAGCAATGACCGTGGGGATATTGAACTGTTCGGAGGTGAACTTCACCACCGCCTCCGCTGCCACCTTGGAAAAAGCGTAGGTTGGGCAGTGGCCGCGCATGCTGTCTCCCAAGGGGTCCGTTTCTTTTAATTTATGGGCGCCCTGAGGCTGGTACACGGAACAGGTTGAACTAAAGAAGAAGGCCTTGACGTTGCGGAAGCGGTACATCAGCTTGCCGGTGCCTACTGCATTGACACGGATTGCTTCTTCAAAATCTAATCCCCCCGGCACCTGGTAGGTGGCGAAATGAAGAACGTAGTCGTAGTCGTCATCCAGTTGGCTCAGGTCGTCAGTAGCATAATCCGCCTTGATGCAGGTGGCGCCAATCGACTCCAGCTTTTCTGTGCTACCGGGCGCTCCGAAGCGCGCCATGGTATGCACCGTGTTGCCGGGCGCCAGCTTGCTGACGATGTAGTGTGCCAACTGACCGGTGGCACCTGTGACAAGAATCTTACTATTTTCTAACTGCATTGCTTCCTCCGTCATGGAATAAGTGGGAATAAGTGGGGTCAGATAAGACTTTCTCCACGCTGCGAGATTTTCCGCGAGACCCACAGCGAGAAAGCCTTATCTGACCCCACTTATTTAGTATAGGTGTAGTGTGTCTTCGGAATTAGCCACAACAGTGCATAGCAGCCAGTTAGAATTCGCCTAAATACGGCATTTTATTATCGGTGGAATAGCGGAGAGAATCCTGTCACTAGACTAGACTAGACCAGTTCAAATCTGCCATCACTTAGCAAAACAGTGCGGCCGACAAATTCCGCCGTCATCATCGCTGCCATAACCGCACCATCCTCATTAAAGGCCACGGCACGCTGGCTACTTTCAATATCGACCACCACCACAGCGCGCTGCGGCTCAGCACCCTCAAACAATACTGTATAACCGGCAATACAGCCTCTGCCCTGATAGCTATCCAGTACTTCTTTGGGAGGGTTGGCCTGCTTGACCGCAGTGGTTACATCGGCAAATTTAAAGGCGCTTTCACCGGGCTCTGTGGACCACAGCCCAAAAGCCTGCTTGGTTAACATTCCGGATACTGAGCTGACCATACCTTTGGCGCCCGGATTACTGCGCAGCAACTCAATCATTCGCACGGTTGATTGTAGTACGTAGTTGTTCAGCGGCCCTCCCGCGAAGGGCATACCGCCAGTAATCGTCCAGTCTTTGTCGTGCGCCACGCCTACTTCCCTGGCATAGATTTCCACCGCTACCGGGAAACAGCTGTACAGCTCCCAAAAGTCGATGTCGGCTGCCTCAATACCACCAATCTCCAGTGCTTTGCGTCCTGCTACGCGGGCACCGGCCAGACCGTGCAATGTCGCACGCTGAGACATGGCCTGTACATAATTGGATTCAGTGGAGGCCAGCGGGAAAACCCACTGTTCACGAGGTATGCCCAGCGTCTCGGCCCTGGACACAGAGGTAAAGATCAGTCCCGACGCCTGATCAACATTCCACGAGGTGTTGTGCAACTTGGTGTAAGGGAAAGCGAGCATCGGGTTTTTCGGTCCTGGATTGCGGATTTGATCCGCTGGCACCATCTCGCGCCGCCAGGCATGGGGATTATCAACCGCAATTTCACTAAAGCGCTGATACATAGCCGCAACAGCATCGCGATTTTCCTCAATGCTCTGACCCAGGGATGCCCGTAGCGCGGACGCAATAATTGCGTAGAACCCCACTGGCATGCCCAAACCCGCATTGGACTCGGCCTCAAGCCACAACTCGGCCTCTGGCGCCAACGTGACATCGGGGCTGACGTCCTGCTGCAGGGTCTCACTGACCTCCACCCCGGCAATCTGACCGCGCAGCTGCCGGTATTTGGCCTCGCCACCGGCAACCACGGCTACATCGATTTCTCCTTGGGCGATACGCTCGCAGGCATCGCCGATGAGGGTCTGCTGCAAAATACCGAATTGAGCAAGCACTGTGGTCGCGTCTGGCGAACCTACACTCTGCGCCACCAGCCGGGCCGGGTCAGCATAGGACCACATACCCTGGGGCACATAAAGTCGTTGAATCTCCTCAAGCAATGCCGGGCAGCCGGCATCACCGGCCGCCGCTTTGAGCGCATCGGCCATCATTGCACAGGGCTCCTGACCGGCGTTGGGCTCCTCAAAGCGCTGTTCAACAGCGGCCGACCCGACCAATATCGGCGTACATGAATCAAGCTTACTCATTGCCGGTCGTTCCTCATTGCCCAGAAAATTCAGGTTTGCGCTTTTCCTTAAATGCCCGCGGTCCTTCACGGGCATCCCCGGACATCATCACCACAGCGGATTCGTCCGCCTCAAGCTGAAACGCTTCCGCCCAGGATAGCGTATGTGATTCCAACGCTGTCTTCTTGATTGCCTGCAGCGATAGAGGCGCATTCTTCACTACTTTGGCCGCCATCGCTTCCGCGCTGGCCTGTAGTTCGCTGGCTGGCACGACATCGCTCACCAGACCAATTGAGAGTGCAGTTTGTGCATTGATCGGCTCACCAGTGAGCATAATTTTCATTGCCTGGGTATAGGGGATCTGGCGTGTCAATCGCACCATGGAACCACCACCGGGCACAATACCAACTTTGCACTCCGGTAAACCAAAAACTGCGTGATCGGCTGCGATACGGATATCGGTAGCCTGAATAAGTTCACAGCCACCACCCAGAGCGCGGCCATTGATGGCAGAGATCACCGGCTTATAGAGGTCGAAATTTTTCAGCAACACCCTATCGGAGATAGAGGGGTCGGCAACAAGCTTTTCCTCAATCGTATTTTGCGGCTGTTTCTGGCCTGTCCATAACGGGATAACACCACTCAAGTCACCGCCGCAGCAAAAATCCACATCGCCGCTTGCAGTTAATACCGCGCAGCGAATGGCCGGGTCATCACGAACTTCAACCCAGGCTTCAGCCAAACCAACAAACAGTGCTGCATTCAGGGTGTTCTTCGCCTGCGGGCGGTTAATGGTCAGCCATGCCACCGATCCGCGCTTCTCAAACAATAAATCTGACATGTTGCTACCTCGTTGCTATTGGAAAGACCAGGCTATCAAAACCACCGAATTGGGCGCTGCTAAACTACTAAGCCACGATTTTAGGCGTAATGTTTGCGCTTGCGATATGGAGTTGCATTTGAACTGTGTCAAACAACATTTACGCATAAAGCAGCCTTACGAGGTTACACCATCTATTTATAGGTGCTATAGCCGGTTCGTACGTAGTTTACGTCGAAATGTTGGCCTATGATCACTTCATAGACCCAACCCGGTTGCCAAGCCTCCCGGAATACGGCTGCAGGGAGAATTATTGTGCAAGAAATCTGGATGGAGTACCTGAACCTCATGCCTGAGCAGTATATGCTGCTTGTGTACGCGGTCTTGTCGCTACTCCTAACCTGGCCAGGGTTTTTATTGCTGGAAAAACTCACACCGGTCAATAAGCACACGCCGCGCGCCAATTACTGGTTAAATTGGAAAATCACGCTCAGCAACCTTTTGCTGGGACCGATATTTACCGCCGCTGTCGTCATGCTCACCGTCTATGTAGCTGGCTCGACGGGTCTACCCAGCCTGAATATTCCCACCGTGGATATCTCGGTGGGAATTCCTCTTCTGGACATGTTCATGCAGGGTACAGTGATTTTCATAATCGCTTGTTTTATGGGAGATTTTTCGTACTACTGGTGGCACCGACTGCAACACAAAGTGCCATTCCTATGGGAACTGCACAAGTTACACCACAGTGATGAACACCTGAATACCACCACCATCTACCGCTCCCACTTTCTGGAATATGGTGGGCAAGCCCTATTTCAGGGCCTAACCATTGGCCTGATATTTAATCTCACAGAACCCCCGCAGGTCATGCTCGCCGGGATTGCGGGGTTGTTGAAGGTTATCTGGGACTATTTTATACACGCCAACGTAAAAATTGATTGCCTGAATCGCCTGCTACCCTTTTTCTCCACACCACAATACCACTGGATTCACCACTCCAGGCTGCCCCAGCACCACGACAAAAATTTCGCGATCTGGCTCCCCCTGTACGACATTATTTTCGGTAGCTATTACCACCCGCATGTCGACGAATACCCCCCGACAGGATTATCTTCAGGAGAAAAATTTGAGTCCGTTTGGACGGGACAAACTGCCCCTTTTATCGCTTGGGCGAGAATGTTGAGGAATGAGAAGCCAACCAGAACGTCGACTGAAACTGCAAAAGGCGTGCAAGAATGAAAAGCCGGACACTATTGAAAGTCGCAGTTACCGCTCTGCTGTTATTTGGCGGCCTGACCCTGATCGGTTCCACCTGGGTGCCACCGGCATACACGGTACGCAGTGAAATTACCCTACCCGCCAGCGCGGAACAAAGCTGGAAGGTACTCACAGATTTCAGCAGTTATCCGCAATGGAACCCGTATTTATTAAGGGTCGAGGGTACTCTGGCAGCGGGGAAAGATATCTCATTTACCCTGGTGGACGGAAATTTTTCCGCGCCCTTTGACGGCACTGCACGCATGGCTCGAGTCTCGGAACCTGAAGAATTTTTCTGGATTGGTAAAGCGTTCATTCAGGGCATTTACGATACGCGGCATGTTTTTACACTGCAGCCCCAGAAAGACGGCAGTACCTTGTTGCTGCACTTCGAGGAATTCAGGGGCCTACTTCCGGCCTTACTCCCTGGGCGTGATGAGAGAAATACACATACCCGCAAGGCTTTCGAGAGTATGAACCTGGCGCTGCAGCAGCGTCTCGCGAAAAGTGGGGTCAGATGAGACTTTCTCGCTCTGTGTCTCGCGAAAGATCTCGTAGCGCGGGGAAAGTCTCATCTGACCCCACTTTTCGCCAAGTTTCCATCATGATGAGCCTGTGTCTATTGCTGCTCTCTTGCAGTGATGAGCGACCCCCACTCGTTGATACGACAACACCGCCAGAGATCTTCGCTCAAAGGCCGGACTTCGTTCCCGCAGATACCCGCCAGCCCTGCCGTAACCAAAACCCCGACAACACCGCATACTTCGGCGCTCTGCACATCCACACCAACCTGTCTTTCGACGCCTGGATGCTGGGGAACAATAACGGCCCCGAGAGCGCCTTCGCCTTCGCCCGGGGAGAGCCTATATTCTCAGGAGCAGAGCAACTACGCCTGCAGCTTGAACGTCCGCTGGATTTCGCCGCGGTCACCGACCACGCAGAACAATTTGGCCAGATTGGTATCTGTACCGATCCGCAGGCGGCCCACTACAACCACAAGGTGTGCCGTACCATGCGCGGCGAGGTCTGGTGGGCGAAGCTACTGCCGGACTCCCTGTCTCGCCTGGCGCGCATTTTCTCCTCCGGCGGCCGTGGGCCCACCGCGGTCTATGTAGAGGACATATGCAGTGACGATCCCACCTGTACTCTGGCCTCCCGGCCGGTCTGGGAACTTACCCAGCGCGCCGCCGAAGCCGCGTACGATCGTTCGGAAAACTGCGACTTCAGCAGTCTGGTTGCCTATGAGTACTCCCTCACCACAGAGGGCGCGGGCAACAACCTGCATCGCAATGTAATCTTCAGAAACAGCACCGTCCTCAACCTGCCGGTGAGTGCCCGTCTGGCAAAGCGCCCGGTAGACCTGTGGCGCTACCTGGATAGTACTTGCAATAGTGCCGACAACGATTGCGAGGTGCTGGCCATACCCCACAACAGTAACCTCTCCGCGGGTGAAATGTTCACCCCGCTGTACACCGGCGCTAAATCCCTTGAAGAAGAAGCGGAAATCGCAGCCCTGCGTGCCCGTACCGAACGCCTGGCAGAAATCTACCAGTCTAAGGGCGATTCCGAGTGCCGCAATGGTCTGACTGGCGTGAGTGGAGCACCGGACGAATTCTGTGAATTCGAGAAAGTCAGACGCAAGTCAGAGGTACTCGAAGACTGCGAGGGTGAAATCGGCGAGCGCGGTATGGCCATGACCAGCTGCGTTTCTCGCCGAAGTTTCGTACGCTATGCCCTTAGTGAAGGGCTGGCGGAAAAACAACGCCTGGGCACCAACCCTTTCGAGCTTGGCATTGTCGCCGCTACTGACACCCACGACTCAAACGGTGGCGATGTAGACGAGTACGACTATGACTCAGGTCTGGCACTGGCCGATACGGCAGAGAAACGCCTACAGCCTGAAATTGTCTTGCCCGGGGGTATCGCCTCGATACGCCAGTCGCGCTTCAGTGGCGGTGGCCTGGCGGGGATATTCGCCCCGCAGAATACCCGGGAAGACCTGTTTGATGCCATGCGCCGTCGTGAAACCTTCGGTACTTCCGGACCGCGTATCGTGCCGCGTTTTTTTGCCGGCAACGATCTTCCACAAGACCTGTGTGATAAAACCGATATGATCAGCCAGGCTTATGTCGAGGGCGTGCCCATGGGTAGTACCCTGACCCGCCCCGCCACCGCCAACTCACCCGACTTCCTGCTAGCGGCGACTGCCGATAGCGGCACCGGCGACCATCCCGGCGGTCTGCTGCAACGCCTGCAGGTAATCAAAGGTTGGGTGGATGAGCACGGTGTACAGCAGCAACGCATCTATGATGTCGCCGGCGAGCCCGACAACGGCGCCTCGGTCAATCTCGATTCCTGTCAGCGGCAGGGCAGCGGCTTCAAAAATCTATGCACCGTCTGGCGTGACCCGGAATTTAATCCCGCTCAATCGGCGGTGTACTACGGCCGGGTACTGGAAAACCCCAGTTGCCGTTGGAGCGCTTACCAGTGCGCTGAGTTCGCTGACGATGAACGTCCTGAGACCTGCGATGATCCCGACTATCCAAAAACTATCCAGGAACGTGCCTGGACCTCACCTATCTGGGTTTACCCGGAAATCTCGTAAAGATTTTAAAAATGACTAATATATGGAGAAAACAAGATGTTTGATTTAACAGGAAAGACCGCCCTCATTACCGGCTCAGGCCGCGGCGTGGGCGCTGGTATTGCCCGAGCCCTGAGTGAACAGGGGGCAAAGGTAGCAATCAACGACTACTTCCCCGAGCGCGCAGATGAAATGGTCGCCGAGCTCACCGCTCAGGGTATCGAGGCAGTAGCCGCCCCATTTGATGTAACCGACATGGAGGCGGTCAAAGCTGGTATCGCCCATATCGAAGCCACCCTGGGGCCGGTAGATATTCTGGTCAACAATGTCGGCACCCTGCCCCACGGCATGATGCCTACACCATTTTTGGAAACCCCGGTAGAAGACTGGCCGAAACACGTGGATAACAATTTGTACGGCACCTTAAACTGCTGTCGCTGCGTCGCCGAAAGCATGAGCGAGCGCGGCTGGGGCCGTATCATCGCCATCTCCTCCGACGCGGGTCGGGTCGGCCACTTTGGTTCCACGGTTTACGGGGCGGCCAAGGCAGCCATGGAAGGACTGATGCGCACTCTGGCAAAGGAGCTGGGGGCCAAAGGTGTCACCGCCAACTCGATCGTACTGGGATTGATCAACACGGTACCGCCGGAGTTTTCCAAGGGCGCCGAGAAATACTTTTCCACCGGCCGCATCGGCACGCCGGAGGATATAGGCGCTGCAGCTGCTTACCTAGCATCAGAGGAAGCGAGTTGGGTCACGGGGCACAGCCTGGTGGTGAACGGCGGATTCGTCGGCGCCTGAATATATAATGATGACCCGTATTGGACGTTCACAGATATTGAATACTCTGGCACTGCAACTATCCGTACGGGTTCTGGCTGGCATACTACTGGTTTTATCAGGGCCAGTGTATCCATCGGAGCCTATCGAAAACCGGCCGAATATTCTGTTGCTACTGGCAGACGATATGTCGAGCCATGTTGGGGCCTTTGGCGATCTCGCTGCGGTAACCCCCAACCTCGATAAGCTAGCCAGTGAAGGCGTACGTTTTAGCAATACCTATACGACTGCCAGTGTGTGTGCCCCAAGCCGCGCCTCAATGCTAACCGGTGTTCATCAAATTGCGACCGGTACCCAGCATATGCGCCCGGATGACTCACCCGACATAGCCACGTATAGGTCGGTGCCTCCCGCGCAAATAAAGGTATTTCCTGAACTCATGCGCGCTGCGGGCTACTACACCTACACCAATGACAAACTGGATTATCAGTTTAGCGGATCGCTCAGCAACACCGGCCCCTTTACCATCTGGGACGCCGAAGGAAGTAGTCCCTTTACTCTATGGGATGCGAAGAGCAGGCGCCACACCTCCTGGAAAGGTCGAACCGATGGACAGAATTTCTTCGGACTAGTCAACTTTCTGGTAACTCATGAAAGTGGCGTTTTCGAGCCCTTCGGTGTGTGGCCCAATAGTATTGTTCACCTAATCATGCAGATTATGCATGAGCTCGGTGATTACGAGGTGGGACAGGGACCGGTAACAGCCCAACAAATGACTGTTCCACCCTACTACCCCGATACGGCTACGGTCCGTGATGATCTGGCCCGTTACTACAATAATATTTATCAGATGGATTTGATGGTCGGAGACATCATGGCAGACCTGGAATCACAGGGATTGCTGGAAAACACCATCATAATCTGGACCAGCGACCACGGTGATGGGCTACCGCGTGCCAAACGTTCACTCTATGACACAGGCATCAAAGTGCCGATGATAATTCGCTGGCCAGAAAAATATCGCCCCGCTCACCTGGAACCCGGTGAGTTAGACAACAGAATGATCAGCTTTGTCGATTTAATGCCTACCATACTGGATATGGCCGGGATGAACGTACCCGAATACGCCGTCGGCCATAACTTCCTCACCGCCAAACCAAAACGCGACACAATTTTCGCCTCGCAGGATCGTATTGGTGCGATCTACGACCGTCAAAGAGCCATGCGGGATAAGCAGTATAAATATATTCGCAGCTGGTATCCCAAGCAACCGCTGGGTTACGAGGACGACTTCCGTATTAACCAAAACATGATGCGGGAACTCCTGTCACTGCATGAAGCTGGGAAGCTGAATGAGGCGCAGGAATCGTGGTTCAAGCCGCCGGGGGAGGAGCAACTATATGATACGGTCAACGATCCCTTTGAGCTGAATAATCTTGCGGCGGATTCCCAGTACCGTGCGATAAAGAGTCAAATGAGTAAGGCACTTGAGGAATGGCTGCAGCAGACGGGCGACTGGAGTGAGCAGCACGAAAGCGTCATGGTTGAAGGCTTCCTCAAAAACGGCAAAGCGGAAGTTACAGAAGTGCCCGAAATCGACGCACTGGGTAATACCATCACTATCGCATGCGACACAACAAACGCATCCATCGGTTATCGATTGGACGATGGCGCCTGGCAACTATACAGCGGTCCGTTTACGACGGGTGCTGGCGTGACAGTAACGGCCAAGGCAGTGCGCTATGGCTGGAACGAAAGTGAAGAAACAACAAGGGTGGTGAAATGAATATGTACTCTTTCGCGTTAAGGCCAATGCTAGTGGCGCTTGTTTTAATAGGGGTAAGTCAAGTTCCTGCCCACGCATCTTCTCCCGAACCTGCGGCACGCGACTATTTCGGCCCCGCTGTCCCGCCCGCCTTCCCGGTGGCACAGCAACAACCCTGCCACGACAGTAACCCGCAGCGCAACGCCTACTTTGGTGCCACCCATATTCATACCACCTTGTCCGGTGACGCCAACGCCTTCGGTGTCACCAGCCGTCCGGATGACGCCTACGCCTTCACCCGTGGCGCGCCGATCACCCTGCCCCCTCTGGATGGAGATGGCAAGGCTATCCGGGTACAGCAATTGTCACGGCCGCTGGATTTTGCCGCGGTGACTGATCACGCCGAGTATCTGGGCGAAGTGGTGCGCTGTACCACTCCTGGAAACCCGGGTTACGACAGTAAAACCTGCCAGGTCTTTCGCGGTGAAGATCTGGCCGGCTGGCCGGAGGACCTTGCTCACGTGGCGCGCCTGTTCGCCCTGGTACTCAAGGGCAAGGCTGAACCGCGCAACGAATCTGTGTGCGGCAAGGGCGGCATCGGCTGTCTGGAAGCTATGGCGGGACCCTGGTTGGAAACCCAACAGGCCGCAGAAAAGTGGGACGACAGTAGCAGTAACTGTGAATTCACCACTTTTGTGGCCTACGAGTATTCACTGGCAAGCGACTCCAACAACCTGCATCGCAACGTAATTTTTCGCAATGCCACCGTGCCGCCTTTGCCGGTGAGTGCTCGCGATGCGGCGATACCGCAGGAACTTTGGCAGAGCCTGTCCGAGAACTGCCTGGAATCTGATACTGGCTGTGATGTTCTGGCTATCCCCCATAACTCCAACTGGAGCGCGGGCCATATGTTTGTCTCCGAGTATCCCGGGGCCAACACAACTGAGGAACAAGCTCGCATGGCGCAACTGCGGCAGGACCTGGAACCGCTGGTGGAAATTTTGCAGGTCAAGGGTGACTCTGAGTGCCGCAATGGTTTATTTGAAGTACTGGGCGGCGCTGACGAATTGTGCGACTTTGAGAAACTTCGAGCGCCTTCAAAGCCCGCTGTAGATTGTGAGCTTGGTACCGGCAAGGGCGGAATGCAACTTAGCAGCTGTATCTCCCGCCTCAGCTTTGCCCGTTACGCTTTGATTGAAGGCCTGAAAGAGAAAAAACGTCTCGGCGTAAACCCACTCAAATTTGGCATCATTGCCGCCACTGACAACCACAACGCTACCGGCGGCGCGGTAGCCGAGTCCCGCTTCGAAGGGGCGGCTGGTCAGGATGCATTGCCCCAGGACCGCCTGCAGGGTGAAATAAAAGTAGGAGAAGTTGCGACCAGTTCCCCGGTGCGAACCAACCCCGGCGGCATCGCCGGTATCTGGGCTGAGGAGAACAGTCGGGAGGCCCTGTTTAAAGGGATGAAACGGCGGGAGACTTTCGGTAGCAGCGGGCCACGTATTGTTCCCAGATTTTTTGGCGGCTGGGAACTTCCCCGGGACATGTGTGACCGAACAGACTTCGCGGCAATCGGTTACAAGCAGGGGGTACCCATGGGGGGCGATCTGCCAGCGGCGCAAAAGTCTGGTCAGGCGCCAATGTTTGCCTTCAATGCTCTGCGTGATGCAAGCGAGGATGGTGCGCCTCTGCAACGCATCCAGGTCATTAAAGGCTGGGTTGATGACGAAGGTCGCATGCATCAGGACATCTATGATGTGGCGGGCTCAGCGGATAACGGCGCCAGTGTCGACCTCGATACCTGCGAACGCAAAGGCAGCGGCCACGCTCAACTGTGCAGCGTATGGCAAGACCCTGACTTCGACTCGAAGCGGGACGCGGTCTACTACACGCGGGTGGTAGAAAACCCAAGCTGCCGTTGGTCCACCTACCAGTGTAATCAGTTGGACCACACAGATCGTCCACCCAGCTGCAACGACTCGAATGTTCCCAAAACCATTCAGGAGAGAGCCTGGACATCGCCTATTTGGTATACGCCATAACGGCGACACAGTATTGCTACAACGATACTCCCCAGGGGTAGACGAAAATGGATACATCGAATATTCGCGGGTGTATGTGGAAAGATATTCACGGTGTTGTGTACCCCGATGGAAGCGTGGGAAACTTTGATGAATACTGTACATATTATATTGCGCGGCTTTCAGCCACCCACTGCGCTTATCGTTAATCCAATGGATTTGAGTCAGTGCCAGGCGTCCAAAAACCAGGACAAAACACCATGATTAAAAAAGCCCTGCTCGGCCTGGGCACATTGTTCTTGCTGATCGCGGCGACAGGTTGGCTGATCGGTTCCGCCGTACTGTTTGATAACCCGGTACCGACAACACCAGTGAGCACCCCTCGCCCCCAAAACAATAGTCATCCGATCGAAAATAGCGTTGATAATCGCAAACAGATCCTGTTTGGCGACCTGCACGTGCATACCAGCTATTCGGTGGATGCCGCGTTAACGGATACACCTGCTTCTAAAGGCACCGCTTACACCACACCAGCGGATGCCTGTGATTTCGCGCGTTATTGCTCGTCGCTGGATTTCTGGAGTATCAATGATCATGCCGAGGGGCTGACACCATGGCAATGGCAAGCGACCAAGGAGGCTGTGCGCCAGTGTAATGACGTGACGGATACCGCAAACCCGGACATGGTGTCGTTCCTCGGTTGGGAGTGGAGTCAACTAGCTGAAGGCGGCGACCCGGCCAAGCACTACGGCCATAAAAATGTGATGTTCCGTGATACTGCGGAGGGCCAGATACCCTCTCGCCCCATTTCCTCTGGGGGAAATATTTTTCGTACTCTTAGTCAGTTTCCAACCGCTATACGAGGCCTGGGATGGTTGGCGATGAGTAAACTGGACCTGGAGGGGTATCAGTCCCTGGCGAAGCATTTTCAAACTCTGGGGGACATGGATGATTGCGCAGCCGACGATGTGCGGAAACTGCCTGATGATTGTTATGAATCGGCAGAGACACCCAATGAGCTGTTTGAAAAACTGGACCAATGGGGCTATGACGCGCTGGTGATTCCTCACGGAATGGCGTGGGGCAATACCAATCCGCAAGGATCCGATTTTAACTACCAGATGGACCAGCTGAACAATAAATATCAGCGCTTGCTGGAGGTTTATTCCGGACACGGGAGCTCGGAGGTATATCGTGATCTCAATATGCCAACAGCCACGGATACGGTATGCCCGGCACCGGAAAATGGTTATACCCCCTGCTGTTGGCAGGCCGGCGAGATTATCCGTCAACGCTGTGCAAGTAATGGCAATGACACAGAGGACTGTGCCCAGCGCGCTGCAACAACTCGTGGCATGTATATCAGTAACAGAGGGCTGCACAGCCAGTTCAGCCTGGCCCATGATGTCGTGCCCGATACTCGGCCCGATGACTGGGGCCAGTGTGATCAATTGGTCGGGGAATTTCAGTCTTCGTATTATTATCAGCCAAAACAATCGGCCCAGTATATGCTGACGCTGGGCGAAGAAGGCAAGCGCTATCGAACCGGCTTCATCGGTTCCAGTGACATTCATTCCGCCCGTGCCGGAACCGGCTACAAAGAACAACAACGCATGTATTACACGGATGTAAAAGAGCACCTGCAGGCGCCAAAGCCCGCGCCGGTACCTGCATCATTAAAGGACCAACCCGTGGATCCCAGCGCGCTGAAGATGTTTTCTGATTCGGAAGATTTATCTAACGCATTTTACTTTACCGGTGGCTTGGTGGCGGTGTACAGCGAAGGACGTAGCCGGGAAGCGATCTGGGGTGCACTTTATCGTCGCGAGGTGTACGGTACCTCGGGGCCTCGTATTGGCCTGTTGTTCGAGATGATTGACAGTGACGGTAATAGCCATGCCATGGGTAGTGAAGTCAGCACGTCTGCCGCGCCACGTTTTCGGGTGCGGGGGATGGGCAGCGTCAAGCAACAGCCGGGTTGTCCGGACTATGCTGAGCAGGCTCTGGGCGCAGATCGGATTGAAAGTCTATGCCGCAATGAATGTTATAACCCCGCCGATGAGGCCCATAACATCGAGCGTATCGAGGTGGTTCGCGTGTTACCGCGCCGTTCGACTGAGGAAAAAACCGCAGATCTCATTCAGGACCCTTGGCGGGTGTTTAACTGTGAGCCTGGACAAAAAGATTGCGAGGCAGAATTTACCGATGAATCCTTCGTCGCCGGCGGGCGCGAGGCAGCGTATTACGCCCGCGTTATTCAGGAGGCAACGCCTACCATCCAGGGGGACCCTTTGGGTTGTGAGTATAATGAGGCTGGTGTCTGCGTCAAAACCAATATCTGTATGGGCGGCGGTGTTGAGGAAGACTGTTTGTCACCCGCCGAGCACCGGGCCTGGTCCTCACCAATTTATGTAATCCATCCCGGTCAGTAATAACGGTGGCAGATAAAACTAATTGATAGACCAAATCCAGATAGAATGGAGGCATACCGTATCAACTCAGGATGAGAACTCGGCACTCTCAGAAACTTAGATACGTTACGTAAAAGGCTGGCACACTAGATACTGCAAAGTTAAGGAAAGTTTGGATTATGAATAATAGATATTGTAGTTTGGTCGCGCGTGTCATTGCCCTGTATACGCTAAGCTTGTTCACGTTGTCCGGCTGTAGCAGTGATGCTCCCGAATCAACGTTCGACCACGCAAGTCGCCCGGTTAAAATAATTGACCTCAACGCCGCGGCAACTGATCAAAGCGCCAGTTATCCCGCCATTATAGGCGCGTCCAGGAAGTCTGAGCTCAGCTTTCCGGTCAGTGGACTTATAGATCAGTTACCCGTAACAGAGTCTGATGCAGTTGAGCAAGGAGATCTCATTGCCAGCTTGGATTCACGCGATTTCAAAAGTGCGGTAGCGTCGGCACGCGCAGTATTTACCAATGCCGAAGAAGAGTATCAGCGAGGCAAACGCCTTGCGGCGCAGGATGCAATTTCCCGTAGTGCTTTGGAGCAACGCAAGTCTCAACGAGACGTTGCACAGTCTCAATTGGAAAGTGCTGAGAAGGCCTTCGAAGATAGTGTCTTGCGCGCACCGTTCACAGGCGCTGTCGCGTTAGTACCCGCGCGGCGGCTGCAGGCTGTTTCTGCAGGAACAGTCATCGCCACAGTCATCGATATTACTAACCTAGACGCAACAATAAATATACCTGCCAGTGTCTTAGCGCTTGTACCCACACGCGAGGATGCAGCAGCCACAGTGTTTCTACAAGCCGCGCCAGAACGAGAAATTAGGGCATTCTTTCGCCAAGCAGAACTGGTTGCAGATGCTACCTCGCAAACTTACTCGGTGACTTTCTCATTTGCTTCGCCTGAGAATCTGCTGGTCTTACCCGGTATGAATGCAACCGTGGTGTTGCGTACTAGTAACCCGAGCGGTGATTCATTGTTTCGTATGAGCGTGCCACTTGCGGCAGTGTTGAGTGACGGTGGTGGCCAATACGTGTGGAGAGTAGATCCCGAAACAATGACGGTGTCGCGTCGCAATGTTGAGATTGCACCGGGTATTGGTGAAACGGTAGTCGTCACGACAGGTTTGGCATCGGGAGACCGCATTGTCGGAGCCGGTGGAGCCTATCTGGCCGAAGGTATCCGGGTGACTCAATGGAAAAAATAAGTGCGACTTCCGTCCAGCGTAACGCGGCGGAGCTCGAAACATGAACCTCGCCGAATTTTCGATCAAGAACAAGGTATTCAGCGTCATTGTCATCGTCTTGGCTATTGCCGGTGGATGGTCGGCTTATAACGACATGCCACGTTTCGAGGACCCCGAATTTACCATTCGCACTGCATTGGTGGTCACGCAGTACCCAGGTGGTACGCCTTTGGAGGTTGCGCGAGAAGTTACCGAGCCTCTTGAACGCGCACTGCAGCAACTTCAGGAAGTAGATGATATTGAGTCGACATCTGTTCATGGGCGCTCGGAAATACAAGTAAACATTAAGTACGAGTTCTCACCGAATAAAGCGGATTTACAGCTCATCTGGACCAAGCTGCGGAACAAGGTGGCGGATGTAGCCGCACAGCTTCCTCCAGGTGCGAGCTCGCCGTATGTTAATGATGATTTCGGGGATGTTTACGGGCTGTACTATTTTTTGACGGGCGACGGTTTTACGCCCGCGGAACTGCGTCGCTATGCGAAAGATTTGCAAGGTGAACTGCTACAGGTAGATGGCGTTGCAAAGGTACGGATAGATGGTGCTTTGAATGAGGCTATTTTTGTTGAGGTTTCGAAACACAACCTCACATCTTTGGGGCTTTCACTGAGTAAAATCTACAGCACATTAGAAAGTCAGAATACCGTAGTGGCTTCAGGCGAGGTGGACGTAGGCTCCCAGCGTTTGATTATTCGACCCAGCGGCGTCATTGAATCGGTGGAGGCTATAGAAAACCTTCTTATCGGCAGTTCCCAGGAAGAAGGACTTATCTACCTGCGAGATGTCGCTCATGTCTGGCGAGGCTATCAGAATCCGCCGACAAAAATCTACCGCTACAATGGGAAACCAGCGATTGCGGTTGGTGTTTCCGGGGTATTAGGCGGAAACATCGTTGAAATAGGTGATGCCGTTAATCAAAAACTCATGGAGGCGCAGGCACGCCGTCCACTGGGCATAGAGTTACATCAGTTTTATAATCAAGCAGACGAAGTAAAAAGTGCGGTGGATAATTTCGTCGTCAATGTATTTGCGGCGCTAGCCATAGTGATTGTTACGTTACTAATTTTTATGGGGCTGAGGTCTGCTTTGGTGATCGGTGCAGTGTTGCTGCTCACGATATCTGCGACCCTAGCCACGATGGACATCGTGGCAATCCCGATGCACCGAATCTCATTGGGCGCACTAATCATTGCGTTGGGAATGATGGTTGATAACGCCATTGTTGTAACCGAAGGTATTCTCGTAGGCGTTGGTTCTGGCGTCAGAAAACTGGATATAGCGAAGCGTATTGTTACCCAGACAAAGTGGCCCCTACTCGGTGGGACCCTCGTCGGAATCATCGCGTTTGCGCCAATCGGGTTTGCACCCGGCGATACAGCCGAGTACACAGGTCATTTGTTCTGGGTGATACTTATTTCGTTGCTCTATAGTTGGATATTTGCCGTTACGCTCACGCCTTTATTTTGTTTTTGGGCATTTCCCGAGGCCTCTGGAAAAAGTGTTTCGAACGCAAAAGAAAGCCGATTTCTCTTTCAATATAAAAACTTTCTCCGTCGGGCGGTTTCTGCTCGCGTAGCTGTCATTACAGTGGTTATAGCGCTATTTCTGGCATCAATCTGGGGCTTTCAATTCGTCAAGTCCGGTTTCTTTCCGTCTTCTACATCCCCGCAACTGGTGGTCGACTACTGGCTACCGCAAGGATCAAGAATTGAACAGACCCAAGAGGACATCGAAAAAATCGAGTTCTTTATAAGGAAACTTGACGGTGTGGTAGCTGTGGAAACCTCGATTGGTGCCGGCGGCATTCGCTATATGTTGGTGTATGGTCCGGAGCAACCTAACGCAGCGTATGCGCAAATTTTGATTCGTACTGAAAACTATCAACAACTCAGTGAGCTTCGGGTGATGATACAGAAGCATGTTGACCGGCTCTATCCCAATGCTCAGGGCAAGGTGTGGCAGTTTGTTCTCGGCCCTGGCGGCGGCTCCAAGATAGAGGCAACATTTAGCGGCCCAGACCCAGACACGCTTAGAAATCTTGCCAATGACGCTAAAGCTATCATGATAGCAGATGGGCGAGCGATCTCTATCCAGGATGACTGGCGGCAACAAGTGAGCAGTATCGAGCCAATCTACTCTCATGTAAAAGGGCAACTCGCAGGTATTTCCCGAACTGACCTTGCCCATGCCATAGCCACCAATTTCTCGGGTACATCGATAGGTGTTTATCGTGAAGGTGACGACCTGATACCCATCATCGCGCGGGCTCCGCTCAACGAGCGAGTAGGACTCGATAATATCGAGAGTATTCAGGTTTTGAGTTCTGTTTCCGGTGAAACGGTCCCGATCCTGCAGGTGACCGATGGATTCAGAACAGTCTGGGGCAATGGCTCCTTGAAACGTCTCGATCGTGTCTGGACGATAAAAGCCCAGAGCGACCCATTACCCGGTGAACTTGCTGCCGACTTGTTTGAACGCATTCGGGCTGATATTGAAGGCATCGAGTTGCCGCCGGGCTATAAGATGAAGTGGGATGGCGAATATGGCAATTCGTTGGAGTCAAACGCAAACTTGGCCTCTACAATTCCCTATGGATTACTCGCCATGGTGCTCACGGTTATCGTTCTGTTCGGTACGGTTCGTCAGCCCGTCGTTATTTGGTTAGTTGTGCCGCTCGCTCTTATCGGTGTTGTGCTCGGCTTGATACTCACGAAAACGCCTCTTGAGTTTATGGCAATCCTGGGTTTGCTCTCTTTGTCGGGTCTATTGATCAAGAATGCCATTGTATTGGTGTATCAGATAGACGTTGAGATTAACGACGGTAAGGCGCGCCTCGATGCTGTGGTCGACGCCGCCGCCAGCAGATTACGACCAGTTATGATGGGCACCGTCACAACCGTTTTAGGGGTGCTTCCACTGCTATTTGACGCTTTCTTTAAATCTATGGCCGTTGTCATAGTTTTTGGTCTTACTTTTGCCACGCTCCTAACACTGATTATTATTCCTGTGCTCTATGCACTGTTCTTTCGAATCAACGCGGATGAAATTTCTGATGCGCATTAGAAGTATCCTAATAGCCCTTTCCGTTGCGCTGATATCTTCCTGTGCGGCTCAATCCTCTAAAGAAGTGGAACCTGATGCGGCCTTAGCCAGTAACAACGTATTGCCACCAGTATCAGATGCTTGGCGCTCGGCGACTGCTGACGGCGCTGTGCAGATTGCATGGCTGGAGTCTTTCAACGACGCTGCACTAACGACGTTAGTAAATGAAGCTTTGGCAAACAATTACAATCTGTCCGCTGCGGCCGCAAATGTTGAACAAGCTCAGGCACTCGCAAGACAGGCGGGTTCCGCTTTAGCGCCGAGTGTCGATCTGACCTTGGGTGCGTCACGCAGGGGGGCACTGAGCGATGATGAGTCCAGTGCAGCGAGCTCTGTTAGCGCTGGCCTGCAGGTTTCCTGGGAAGCTGACTTGTGGGGGCGTATTCGTGCGGGTGTAGCGCAGGCGGGCCTTTCTGCCCAGGCTGCAGAAGCAGATTTTCGTTTTGCCCAGTATTCCTTGGCAGCCAATACGGGCGTGGCGTATTTCACGGCAATAGAGGCTGGACGACAACTGCAGATAGCAAACGACACTCTGGCCATCCTCAAAAAAATACAGAGCATTGTCGACGCTCAGTACCGCGAGGGTATGGGCTCGGCTCAGGATGTCGCGCTTTCGCGCTCAGATCTCGCGACAGCCCGGGAGCATGTTGTGACGCTGGAAGGCGCGCGGCGCGATAGCTTGCGAGCGCTGGAGCAGATTCTCGGTCGCTACCCCGGTGCAGACATCTCCGTTGCGACTGATCTACCTGAGGTGCCAGCAATGCCCCCTGCCGGTGTACCTTCGGAATTGCTGCAGCGACGTCCCGATGTTGTGGCCGCTGAGCGCCGTGTTGCTGTTGCATTTAATGCTGTCAATGAGGCGGAAGCAGCCCTGCTTCCTTCAATTGCGCTTACCGGGAATCTTGGTGGTAGTTCTGATGCACTGTCCGAACTATTGAAACCCAGTAATCTCGCTTGGACGCTAGGAGCCAATCTGTTGGCACCGCTATTTGACGGTGGTCGACGCGCGGAGTCTGTAAATGTCGCCAATGCGCAGCAAAAGGCTGCTCTTGCTCATTATGGCGATACGGCGTTACGCACCTTTTCAGAAGTCGAAACGCTGCTAGATCAAGGCCAGATATTGAATGAGCGAGAGCTGGCTTTGCGTGAGGCAGCAATGCAGGCAGAGCGGGCTTATCGACTCGCTGAGATACGTTACAAAGAGGGAGAAACCACACTCCTGGATCTACTGTCGATACAGCAGCGTGTGCTCAGCACACAAACTAATCTGGCTTCTGTTCAACGACTCACGCTTGCGCAGAGAGTTAGCCTTAATCTGGCATTAGGCGGGGCTTGGTAGCGAAATATGCCCAGTTTATCATTACCGATTGGATTCAATAGCTGGCGTGATATCCTTGATTGAGGTATAGCTTGCAGCCAGTCTTCGGTGCCGCTTTTCATACTATGTGGGATAACCTTTAAGAAAGCCACGTTTGGTAAAAAAGGAGAATAGAAGTGGAATTAATATCGGTTATAGTGGAGGTGATTGTTTACATTCCTCTCGTCATAGCGGCACTTATCCCCATAGCAAACCCGTTCAGTACTGCACCAATCTTTATTTCCTTGACCTCGGAGTGTACGCGGAAACAGCGAAGCCGTATTGCGATGCTGTCCTGCATTTATATGGCAGTACTTCTACTTCTTTTCTTACTTACCGGCGCACTTATCTTACAGTTTTTTGGAATCAGTCTGCAGTCGCTACGTGTGGCAGGCGGTTTGATTATTGCGTATACAGGATTTCGAATGTTATTTCCCGTGCAGGAAACGTTGGAGTTAAATTCGGAGTCTCAATCCAACGTAATGTCCCTTGCTTTTACTCCATTGGCGTTACCTATGCTGAGTGGTCCGGGATCAATTTCCGTTGTTATTTCCATGGCAACCGAAGTGCTAAAGAGTGAATCAGCAACTGACCAATTTGCCGGTTATCTCGTAGTGGGCATTGGCATAGTGCTATCTGCCTTTATTTGCTGGCTTGTCTTGATCGGAGCAAGTTCAATAGTCCGGTTTCTGGGAAGCAACGGCATCAATGCACTCACTCGTTTGATGGGCTTCATGCTGGTATGCATAGGCTGTGAGTTCGTACTTTCCAGCTTTGGTTTAAACCATCTTTAGCGGTGGAGTGCTGTACGTAACTAGTTGTAGTCCATGACCGGAAGGTCACTGCTTCTCCTGTATTGGATCGCACTTTCGGGATTTTGACCGGTACCGCTTTGCCATAATATCTAGCAACGATAAGTTGCTGATTTGCTGATGGAATTAGTAATGCGCACATAACAGCTAGTGTTCAACAAGCCTCACCGAAGTAGAAGCTAGGCTAGTGCTGTCATGGTTATACACGCCACCGCCACCTTCCTGGCGGGGCAACCAACAGCTAACAAAGCGGGAGTTGTCAGCTTCCAGGCGAGCTGCGACGCGCATATGGGTACCACTCCTGTCGCGGCGCATATCAACCAGAGCGAGTTCGGTGTCATCACCATAGAGACTCTGAATCTCGGCCTTACAAATATCCACACCCTGATGAGTCTGTGGGCTAACGTGGGTAGATAGTGCCCCACTGGTAACAGCCAAGGTTAACGCCAATGTAGTTAATGCTTTCATGTCATCTGCTCCTTATGAGTTGACGGTGCCAGCTTAACCTACTCATTATTGAAGCGTGATAGCCATTTTTACTCCATTGAGGCCCGCTTTTGGCGGCACCCTAGTCTATCGAATCCTGTCAACCTCCTATTGAATGCCCAGCTGAAGCTCAACATTCAGCTCTTGCGCTCCACTGGGGTTCATCAGCATCCTGAGCTGCCCCGTAGGCTTATGGCCCTGTTCCAGGGCAGACTGCACAAAGTTGCTCCAGGCATCCTCCAGTGCCGACCCGAGCCCTAATTGGGGGCCATGGTACCGCCATTGCATGAGCACCAGAGTTTGTGACTGCTGGTTTGAGCGACGCTTTGGAAATTGGTGTTGCCACTGCTACATTGGGGTTGGTACTCGCCGGCCTCATTGGCGGGCCTATTGCAAAAGATTTGATAGATCGACATAAATTATCAAGCGAGGAACTCGACCCTGTTGTGGGAGTAGCCTACGACGATGAACTAACGAAAAGTATTGCGCACACCGACATAATGGCTTTTATTCTCACCATTCACGTAGCGATTATTCTCGGCTGGTTCGCGAATGAGGCCTTGACTTCATGGGGATATAAATTACCCCTGTTTGTCACCTGTCTGCTGGCGGCAATTCTTATGTCAAATACGGTTCCAAAAGTGTTTACTAAAATATCCTGGCCCGCTCGCAGTCGCTCTTTGGCTTTAGTATCCGATTTTTCCCTGAGACTTTTTCTATTCATGCCACTGATGAGTATGCAGCTATGGTCTATCGCTGATATGGCGGGGCCGCTCTTTGGCCTGTTGCTGTTGCAAACGCTTGCGACTATCGTATTTTTGTTTGCTGTGTTCTTCAAGCTGGTGGGCGGCAGTTACGAAGCGGCAGTGCTCAGTGCAGGTTTTGGTGGGTTTGCGCTAGGTGCCACGCCAACAGCCATTGCCAATATGACCGCCGTAACAAAAAAACATGGCCCTGCTCCCCTGGGTCTTCATGTCCAATCATGTCCACCTGTTGGTAACACCGGAAAGTCGCGAAGGGCTTTCCTTGATGATGCAGGCACTCGGCCGCCGTTACGTTCGCCATTTCAACTTCAAACATCAGCGAACCGGAACACTATGGGAGGGGCGTTTTAGGTCTAATCTGGTGCAATCGAAAAAGTACCTCTTGCACTGTTACCGGTATATTGAACTAAATCCCGTTCGAGCAAATATGGTTGTAAGTCCCGCAGACTATAGTTGGTCCAGCTATCGCTGCAACGGCTTGTGTGTTCATTCGAATCTTTGCACACCACACGAAGAGTACCTCAGACTGGGCGGCGATCAGGAGGAAAGGCTATTGTCATATAGAGCTCTATTCCAAAGCCACAATAACGAGGAAATGACCAAAGAAATCAGAAACGCCATAAACACCGGGCTAGCTTTGGGTAACCTCGGATTTACCGAACAAATTGAAAAATTTTATGGCAGACGGGTGACAGCCGCACGATTGGGGCGGCCAAGGAAAAAGTAGGGTCAGATAAAATTTTCCTCTAGGAGTCTGTCGGGTTTGACCCAAGCAGCGCAGAAATAAATTTCGCCCACTTGCGTGCCAGACCCGAGATTTTGTTTGATAAACCGTTCGCCCCACACGAATGATGGCAGTTTTCCAAGATAAAGCTCCCCTTGGCCATACTTTCAGCCTCCCAGGGCGTACATCCGCTTCAGATTCCATGCCAGGCACACCAGATTCCATTCGCCTTGCGCCGCATCCAGTCCGCGAAGGTGAAATCGTCGAAAACCCATCACTTCTTTAACAATACCAAAGACCGTTTCCACCGTGGATTTTCGCCTGGCATAGATTGCCTTACCCTCAGCGGTTCGCAATCGATGAGCCATCGCCGTCACGGCATCGGCATCCTGTGGGCAAGGGGGAGGTATCTCAAATCGCGCATCCCAAGGAAGGTTGTGTCGTTCCCGGTGGTCCGAGATATAGGGTGTGATCCCCGCCTTGTCACAGTGAGCGACGTTATCAGCGCTGAAGTAACCTGCATCCGCCAATAAAGCCTCCGCTTGGCCCAGATGTGCTTCTGTTTCTTTCAATCCCGTCAAGGTCGGCTCAATCTCCAGCTTGTCATTCGACTGCTGTGTGATGTGATTTTCTACAACCAAATGCGATTCAATATCGACAGCAGCCTGTGCATTATAGGCCTGCACAAATCCTTCCGAAGACAGCATGATGCGTGACTCATCATCTGTGAAATTAACCTGATCTTTATCCCGTGGCCCGGCCACAGGCAGTTTTGGCTTTGGGCCTCGGGCTTTCTTGCCAGTCTTTGCTTCCTTATCCTTGCGCTGTTGAAGCTTCGCCTCATGCTCAGCCTGTTCAGCTTCAAAGCGTTCTTGCGCGCGCCGCGCAATCTCTTCTTTGGCTTTCTTGATGGCATCCAGCCGATCTTCTCGGCGCGCCAGTTCATCAGGGATATCGATCTCTGGCTCGCCTTCTGTATCGGCTTGTTCAGCCCGCCTGAGCAGTTCCTGTACCTCTCGGCGAAGTTGCTCCTCCAGTTTGTTCGCATAACCCCAGCTCATCGCCTTATGCTTGCTGGCATTGGCTTTGATCTTGGTTCCGTCCAGACTGACCTTGCCCAGCTTGAACACGCCCATCACCTTGGCGACCACCAATATCTGTACAAACAGACCTTCCAGTTCCGGCAGAAAGCGTTTGCGGAAGGTGGCGATCGTGTCATGGTCGGGGTGCGCATCTCCGGTGATGAAGCGGAAGGCGACAGAGTCGTGGGTCGCTTGCTCCAGCTTGCGACTGGAGAATACCCCGGTCGCATAACCCTAGAACAACAGCGCCAACAAGACGGCAGGATGATAAGGTTGTTTCCCACCGCCGCCATAGCGCGTCACCAGTTCACTCAAATCAAGTTGATCCACAATATCGACCACGAAGCGTGCCAGGTGCTTCTCGGGCAGCCAGTCCTGCAAGGAAGGAGGCAGCAGGTACGGAGTATCTCGATTGATCGGCTGAAACTTGCCTGACATGGTGACTGTAATCTCTTCTTGGTACGATGGGCTTATTCTATATTAATGCTGTCGCTAAACCCGACAGACTCCTAGGTGGCCGTGTTATGACGATCGAAGAAAAGTCTTATCTGACCCCACTTATTATTGGGGTGTGTACCAGATGGCGGAGGTGATGGCCCGCTCCTGGATTGAGGCCGGGGCCATGGGCTCGGTACCGAGGTCTAGAGCATCAAATGTGGACCAGCGCGGGGTGGGAATTTCAATCACTCTGGCATAGTAGAACGCTTCCTGCGCAGCGTCGAACTCTGGATCAGTCCAAAGCGTCGCCAGTGTTTCATCACCAATACTGTTGTTGTAAGTGGCAGTTTTGATATCCACGGTGTTACCGACTGCAGGCAACTTACCAGTAGCAGCATCAACCGTGCGCCCATCGGCAACCGCGATGTCGAAAACCCTCTCATGACTGCTGCCAGAGGCGTCGACCCAGGCCTTGATAATCTGGACTCTGTCGAGGTTGGCACCTTCAGGATCCTTAATAGCCATTACCAGGAAACTGGGACTCTTACCCTCGGGAGCGGCGTTTATCTGTCCGCCCATGGGTACCCCGGCTGTATAGGCGCGTTCTATGACATCTGTCGCGTCGAGGAAGCTGATGTCAAAGTCCCAGCCGCCAAAGAAACGTACGCTGATACGAGGGCCGCTGGTGGCAAAAGTTTCTTTGCGTGCCAGCGCGTCATAGATTGAGGCGCGGGTATTTTCCTGGGCCCACACTGCGGCCAAACCACCAGAGCCCCAGCGGGGGGCCGGGTTTATACCTGACGGCAGCAGCGTGACTTCATCAGTACGCAGGCCGGCACTGCCATCCATCATGGGTAGCTTGCCGTGGTAGTTGCTTTCATCCGTGGGCGAACTGGCGTTGTGGCTGTCGCTGGAGCCGATGACACCAAACTTATAGGGGTTGAAGCCTTCCTTGTGGGAGAGTTCCAGACCCAGGCGCAGGGCGTCACGAGCATAAGAGCCCTTGATAGTGTCCAGGTCACCGTCCTCCCCCGAGGAAACTAGGCCCGCGATTTCAAAGTTGGCGAATTCATCCAGGCTGGACAAGAGAGGGTGGGTCTCGGAAGAACCCTTAATTTGTAGTATTTCACTGACCGGCTCATAGCGATTACGCATCGCGGCATACTCGGCGGTGAGCGGCTTCCCGTACGAATCCACATCCGGATACATATTGCCATCACTCAGATTTGCATTGTGGGGCATGGCAAAGGCATGGCGCCCTGCCTGATTTTCCGCTTCAAGAAAACTCCACAAATCTTCGGGCCGCTGACTGTCCACATAGCTGAATGGTAGATCGGAAACCTTGTCACTGCGATAAACAACATTGCGATGAATGTGCACTGAGGATGTATCTACATAGGCTGACCATTCATAGGCAATAAACGCGGTAAAGACCCCCGGTTCATTAAACTTCTGTGCGGCATCAATGGTCATTTTCCATGCATCGCGGTTAATGTCTTTATCTACCTTATCCGCGCCAAAGCCAAAGCCGTTCTGGCTGATAAAGCCAACGGATTTGATCCATGCCAGGGTGATACTGAAGGCATTGCCGTTGAGCAAAAGGTCCCGCAAGGGGCGCTGGGTCGTCGGTACATCCAGAATCGCCAGGCGCGCCTGCCCCATATACTCGGCGTGGTCCGTGACCGCAGCAAAGTCCAGCGGACGGGATATCTGTATGGGATAGCCCGCCCCGTGCTCGATGGTTTCCCCGCGTGCGAAGGTATACACATCCTCCGGCACCGAGCGCACACCGAAGATATATGCGTCGGTGGATAGCCCCGTGTGAATATGTAAATCCCCGAACAAAAGATTTCTGTCAGGGTTGGCAGGCACCACCGCTTTGGGCAGGAAATCCCGGACTAGCGCGGGATCAAAAGCAGGCAGCAGCGATGTGTCTTCCAGTTTGGAACAGGCACTGATGGTGGTGCAAAGGACCGATAAGGCGATGAGTGGCAGGCGGTTCATAGGCATTTCCAAAGTGTGGCACACAAAATAAGTGAAGCACCTGATTTATTGGGTGCTCCACTTATTCTAATTGTTTGTGAAGGACAGCGCACATCACTTGGAGTGATCATCCGCGGTGCCGTCGCCGATGACAATGTAGTGAAATGAATTCACAGATTTCCCGCGGCCACTACTGCAGTGGAAAATCCTCCGGGCCCGCACTGCTCGGATTACTGTTGTCGAGAATCCCTCGCATGCGTTTTTCCACTTGTATTTTAGATCCCTCCGGGTGAGTGAGGATATAAAACTGACCCTTGGCGATCGCTTCAAATACCTGTTCCGCTACTGCAGCAGGTGATCGGGCGGTAGTGAAAAACGCTTGCGTAGCTTCCTCTATCGCCTGTTTCTCGGCTAACTGTTCTGCGCTCAATTGCACATCCTGTGAACCGGGACGATTGCGCTCAAAGTCGTGAATTTTGGTATTCACATAGGAGGGACACAACACCGAAACCCCAACCTCTGCACCGGCGTTGCGCAGATCGCCGTACAGTACTTCCGACAGTGCCACAACCGCATGTTTGGACACAGTATAGGTACTGGTTCCCGGAGCCGAAATCAAGCCGGCGATAGAGGCGGTATTGACGATATGCCCTTCACCCTGGGCGATCATTTTCGGCGTGAAAATCCTCGTGCCGTGGATTACCCCCCACAAGTTCACACCCAGCAGCCACTCCCAGTCCGCTTCACTTTGTTCCCAGATAGGTCCGCCACCGCCCACACCCGCGTTATTGAACAGTAGGTGTGTACCGCCGAAGGCCTCTTCTGCCTCGCGCGCCAACATTTCCATCGCTGCGCCGTTCGCCACATCAGTGACCAGCGCCAACAGGTTTTCTCCGCCATCCAATTCGACCACCGCCCGGTCAAGGGCTGCCTGTTCGATATCGGCGATTACCACTTTCATCCCCTGATCCAGACTGTGCCTGGCTAGCGCGAAACCAATCCCACTGGCGCCACCGGTAATAACTGCAACTTTATCTTTGAAATTTTTCATTTTCTCGATCCTATGAGGTTACTTGGGTGAGCGTATTACCTGTAGATTAGTAAACTCAGCCAGGCCCAGTTCAGTGTTTTCGACGCCTATGCCGGATTCCTTCACTCCGCCAAAAGGTGCGTGCGCATTCTTCGCCATATGGTGATTGATCCACACACTCCCCGACTCAATACGCTCAGCGATCTGGCCGGCACGGTAGATATCCTTGCTCCATACCGATGCACCCAGACCATAAGGGCTGTCGTTAGCGCGCGCTATGACATCGTCCACATCAGTAAATTTTAGCAGTGGCAACACGGGGCCGAAGGGTTCTTCCTTTACCACCCTGGCGTCGTCATCCAGATCGACAGCTATGCTTACCGGGATAAAATAGCCTGGCCCTGGGGGCACCTCACCACCACAGAGGAAGCGCCCACCTTCCTCTTTCACACTGTGGAGATAGTCGATGACTTTTTCATATTGCATGCTGTTTTGCAGCGGCCCGAGTAACGTTCCCTCGTCCATACCGTTGCCGACCGGAATGTGTTTGGCGTACTCCACCAGCGCTGCGGACAGCGCATCATAAATGTCCTCATGAATGTACAACCGCTTGATCGATATACAAACCTGCCCGGTATTGAGGAAAGAGAACCAGAACAACGGCCCGACTACTTCAGCGATATCCACATCGGGCATAACGATAGCGACATCGTTGCCCCCCAATTCCAGCGTGACCCGTTTGAGATTGCTCATGGCTGCGGAAGCCATCACCCGCTTACCCGTGGCCACTGAACCGGTGAGGGTAATTTTATTGATATCTGGATGCTCGCTCAGGCGCTGGCCGATTTCATTGCCGCCTGCGATGACATTGACCACCCCGGGCGGAAAAATATCTCGGATGATTTCCCCAAGACGCAAGGTGGTCAGAGGCGTGTACGGTGAGGGTTTGAGCACCACGGTATTGCCCGTGGCGATGGCGGGAAGAATCTTCCACACCGCGGTATTTAGTGGATAATTCCACGGTGTGATTCCGGCCACCACCCCCATAGGCCGATGGTGCAGCTCGGAGCGAAACTCCGCCGTATCTTCCAGTACCTTCACCGGTAGATCGAAGTCGGTTACCGCCCGGCACCAGGCGACACTGGTCATCACTTCTTGCTCTTTGGAATTGGCCAAGGGCTTGCCCATTTCCAGAGTCAACAACTCAGCGAGCTCATCCATGTGTGCCTCTATGGTATCCCCCATCTTGTCGATTAGCTCATTGCGTTGGTTCCGCGACGTATCCCGCCAGGCCGGAAAGGCGGCTCGAGCTGCAGTGACCGCCTGCTCGAGTTGTTCCAGACTCGCCGCCGGGCACTGGGCGAAGACCTTTTCTGTGGCGGGATTGATAACGTCAAAGTGGCTTGTTCCGGCAACACCTTCACCGTTGATCGTAAGCGTAAATTCCATATTGATTTCCGTTTTATCAGGGAAGTGGTTTCAGGCAACTTCCGGGTCAAAGGTAATTGGCATGCGCTTGATACCACTGATGAAGTAGGACTTAACGTACTCGGGCTGGCTCACCAACTTTGGGTTTCGCAACCGCGGGATGATCTCTTCAAACATGACATTCAGCTCCAGTCGGGCGACATGGGAGCCGATACAGAAATGTTGGCCAATCCCGAAAGAGCGCAGCTGATTATAGAGATCCGGCATACGCTGGGCTCGGCGCACATCAAAACTCAAGGCGTCTTCGCCGAACACCGACTCGTCCTGGTTGGCGCTGTGGTAGTGGAGAATAATTTTGTCGCCGGCTTTGATCTGGTGGCCGTCAAATTCAACGTCCTCCATCGCGGTGCGGCGCATACAAATAAAGGCCGTGTTGTAGCGCAGGATTTCCTCTACCGCATCGCCAATTTTATCCGGGTTTTCCACCAGGTACTGCAGCTGTTTTGGATGTTCCATCAGCAGGCGCATGCCCTGGGAGATTACCGTACGGGTGCTCTCGTTGCCCCCCACCAGGGTCAGTAGCCACATCCAGCCAAACTCCTCAGGTGACACAGGCCGACCATCAACCACTCCGTCCAACAGAACACCGGTCATATTGTCCAGAGGTTCAAGCTTGTGTTGCTCCGCCATACTCATAGCGTACTGGATCATCTGGAAAGCGGCAGCGTTGGCCTCCTCGGCCGAGGTGGCCATATCCGGGTCCTCGGCGAAGATCATGGTATTGGTCCAGTCGTAGAATTGCTTGCGCTGCTCGGTGGGCACTCCCATTAACTCGAGAATGGCAATCAAGGGCAGCTCCGCCGCCACCTCCTCTACAAACTCACAGGCACCTTTAGCCGCAACCAGGTCGATTATTTGCTTAGCATGTGCGCGGAACTTGGGCTCGTATGAGGCCACCGCTTTGGGGACAAAGGCACTGCGTATCACTCGCCGCATCTTCTGATGCAGGGGTGGATCCATATTGATCACCGATTTCTGGTGATAAGCTTCCACTATCTCCTGGGAATCTTCCTGGGGCCATGCGGAGCGGGCCGCCGAGGAAAACAACTTTGGATTCTTCGAAATGAAATCCATGGCACTCTGGGAACCTGCTACCCAGTAGGGGACACCGTTTATCGGATCGTCCAGCTTTACCATGGAGCCTGCCTGGCGCACCCTGGCCAATTCCTCGTAGGGCATGCCTTCACCATAAGTGCTGGGGTCGAGTAAGTTTGCGTATGGGCAGCCGGTCATGTGGCAGTCTCCAGAAATTTGGAATTCCATCATAGTGCAGCCCCTCCCCGGGGTGTTAGATGCTCTCTGCCATAGGAGCTATAGCGAGATTTAGGTACTCCGGAGCGGCACAACGTCCTATTATTAGCCGCATGATTAAAAAAATCCTGCTGGCACTAGTCGCTCTTTTTTTATGTCTGCTGGCTGGCGTTTGGCTGGTTGGATCTGCCGTGCTGTTTGACAATCCCGAACCGCAGCCCCCGAACACTATCCCTCGGCCACCGGACAACACTCCGACTACGGTCCCCGGCAACCCCCAGATTCTCTTCGGCGACCTTCACGTACATACCAGCTATTCCCTGGATGCCGCGCTATTTGATACGCCGGCAGTTAAGGGCACCGGTTATACCCAGCCAGCCGATGCCTGCGATTTTGCCCGCTACTGCTCGGCACTGGATTTCTGGAGCATCAACGACCACGCCGAGGCCATTTCCCCCTGGCAGTGGCAGGCCACCCGGGAGGCTGTGCGCCAGTGTGACCAGGTTGGTGACCCGACTTCTCCGGACTTGGTGTCGTTTCTGGGCTGGGAATGGACCCAGGGTACAACCCGCCCCGATCCTGCAACACACTACGGCCACAAGAATGTAATTTTTCGCGATCTGGGTGAAGGCAAAGAGCCACTTCGCCCCATAGCCGCAGGTAACGATTCGGTGTGGCGCCAGATGACCCAGGCACCCACGCTGTTACGGGGGCTGGCACTGCTGGGGATGAGCAGACTGAATCTGGCGGGCTACGAATCGGTGGCTGCCCACCTGAAATCGGGCAGCGAAATGGCCGATTGTGAGCGGGCAGACGTGCGCGACCTGCCGCCCGACTGCTACGAGTTTGCCGATACTCCCACCGAGTTGTACGACAAGCTCGACCAGTGGGGTTTCGAGGCTCTGGTCATTCCCCATGGCCTGAGCTGGGGCACCACCAACCCGGTGGGGTCAGACTTCGCCTACCAGATGGATCAGCACAACGCGAAATACCAGCGCCTGCTGGAAATCAATTCCGGCCACGGTAACTCGGAAATCTACCGAGATATGGCGATCACCCTGGCTGGCAGTACCAGCTGCCCAGCGCCGGCCAACGGATACACCCCCTGCTGCTGGCAGGCTGGAGAGATTATCCGCCAGCGCTGCAGGACAACCGGCGGCGCGGACTGCGAGAGCCGGGCCGACCGCACTCGCAAGATGTATCTGGGCGCTCTGGACGCCGTCAGCATGTTCAACAAGGCCCGTTCGGTAGTTCCGGACACCCATCCTGACGACTGGGGCCAGTGCGATCAGTTAATCGGCAGTTTCCAACCGGCCTACAATTACCAGCCAAAACACTCTGCCCAGTACATGCTCACACTCGGGGATTCACAGAACCGCTATCGCCCCGGTTTTATCGGCTCCAGCGACAATCACACCGGCCGGCCTGGTACCGGTTACAAGGAAATCTCACGTCGCTACATGACCGATACCAAGGGCACCGGCCTGCCCTTCGCTGCAAGCAATCCCGCCGCTGACCAGCCAGTGGAACCCTCAGGCCTGCCCTTCATAGACGACCAGGAAGACGCGGTCAACGCCTTCTTCTACACCGGCGGCCTGGTTGCGGTACACAGCAGGAACCGGAGCCGGGAAGCGATTTGGGACGCCCTGCAAGCGCGCGCGGTATACGGCACTTCCGGCCCTCGCATCGGGCTGTGGTTTGAACTGGTCGACGCAGATGGCACCGCGCACCACATGGGCAGCGAAGTTGAACTGGCGAGCAACCCAAGCTTTCGTATAGGTGCTACCGGCAGTATTAAACAGAAACCCGGCTGCCCTGATCATGTGCAGGCCGCGCTGGGTGCCGAGCGGATGCAGAGCCTGTGTCGCAACGAGTGCTTTAACCCTTCTGATAAAGCACACCGCATCGAACGACTTGAAGTGGTGAAAATCCTACCCCGCAGTTCAGCCCTCGAAAAACCCGCGGACCTGATCCAGGATCCCTGGCTGGTATTCGACTGCACTGATCAGGGCAGCCACTGCAGCGCCGAATTTACAGATCCAGATTTTGCCCGCGATGGGAGAGAGGCTGCTTACTACGTGCGGGCCATAGAAGAAGCCACCGAGACGATACAGGGCGATCCCTTTGGCTGTGAGTACGACAACAATGGCAGCTGTGTAAAAACCAATTACTGCGTTGGCGTGGACCGTGAGGAAGATTGCATAAGTCCTGTTCAGCACCGAGCCTGGTCCTCGCCGATCTATGTTAAACCATAAAAAAGTGGGGTCAGATAAGACTTTTTAGAAAGTCTTATCTGACCCCACTTTTTCTATCATTAGGGAAACCAAGAAGGTACCGAATGTCGCAAATCAACCGTCAGTGGCTGCTCAAACATCGCCCCAGAGGCATGGTCGGCCTTGAAGATTTTGACTACCACGAGGCTCCCATGCCCACCCCCGATCTTAGCTCCGGGGAACTACTGGTCAAAAACCTCTACCTCAGCTTCGACCCGGCCATGCGCGGCTGGATGGACGATGCCCCCAGCTACCTGCCGCCGGTGGCTTTGGGTGAACCCATGCGGGCGGCCGCTATTGGCCAGGTAACCGAGTCCGGTAATCCGGATATCCCAGTGGGCGCTCTGGTCCAGGGTTTCTTCGGCTGGCAGGAGTATGCGATTTCCAGACCTTCTGACCTCATCCCCGCTACTTTGTTACCCGAAGGGACCCCGCCCACCATGTCACTTTCGGTGTTTGGCGGCACCAGCCTGACCGCATACTTTGGCCTGTTACATGTCGGCAAACCCGTGGCTGGCGAGACGGTTCTGGTTTCCGGCGCAGCTGGCGCAACGGGTTCGGTGGTCGCACAAATTGCGAAGATCAAAAGTTGCCGTGTAATCGGAATCGCCGGTGGCGAAGACAAATGCCAGTGGCTAAAAAACGACTGTAACCTAGACGAAGTAATCGACTACAAAAACCAGAATGTAGAGCAACGCATTGGGGAATTGTGCCCCGACGGCATCAATGTATTTTTCGACAATGTGGGCGGCAGCATTCTGGAGGCCGGTATTGAACATATCGCCGAAAAAGGCCGCATCGTCTTATGCGGCCAAATCTCCGCCTATAACAATGACGAACCCCAACCCGGCCCGCGTAATCTGATGCACCTCATCACCCGCCGTGCGCGTATGGAAGGCTTTATCATGATCGACTTCATTGAGCACATTGGGGATGCCACCGCCGACCTTGGAAACTGGGTAAAGGAGGGAAAAATCGCCCATCGAGAAGATATTCAGCAGGGCTTCAAAAATATACCAGCGACCTTCCTCAGGCTTTTCCAAGGCCGGAACGAAGGCAAGCAGTTGTTAAAACTAACTTAAAATCTTGCGAAAGTGGGGTCAGATAAGACTTTCCCCTAAAGTCTTATCTGACCCCACTTTTTCGACTGTACTCTAAATCAGCTCTGGCTCAGCTGGTCGGTAAATACGCTGAGCATACCGGCACCGTTGGCCGCAATAGCCTCTTCCAGAGGCATGGCACGCAGGTTCTTGACGTCATCACGACTCTTGGGCCAGGTTAGCCAGCCGGCATGAGTGCCCAGTGCTGACATGGACTCTTCAACACAATCCTCTACCGTCTGCACGCCATCGTCACCCCAGATGGTCGGATTTTTCGACAGGTAGCCTTCGGTAGCGGTCTGGTCAGGTTTCACCACGACGACATCGACTTTGGTATCTCTCAGTTCAAACCAGATCGCCTCGGTGAGAATGCTGATGAAAGACTTGGTGGCGCAATACATGGCAAAATAAGGCATCGCGATCTCGCCGGTGCGTGAAGATACGTTGATGATAGCCCCGCGATCGCGATCCCTCATCAGCTTGCCGAAGTGACTTGTGAGCATGGCGACAGTTTCCACGTTCACATAGATCTGCTTGCTCAGGTTCGATTCGCTCAAATCAAGAAAGGGGGCGGGCTTACTAAAAGCCACATTGTTCACCAGGAAACCAATCTCGATATCGGCCACAAAATCTTTTATCTGCTCAATGGCGCCTGGTGCTGTCATATCCAGCGCCAGGGTTCGTGTCTCAACCCCAAACTCATCGCTTAGCTCCTTCGCCGTGGCCGCCAAAATCGCCGGTCGCCGTGCCGTCATTACCAGGTTGAAGCCCTCGGCTGCAAGGCGGCGGGCAAAGCCCTTGCCTATACCTTGGGATGAACCCGTAACCAGCGCCCAACCGCCGTACTTGTTTACCAGTTTTTCCATGATTTTCACTTTCCTCACTTTATTTAAACAATGTAATCAATGCTAAAGACATTCGACCTCTCTTCCTACAGTCGAAGCGCTATAACACCCATAGAAAAAATTACCTAATGGCTCGACTCAAGTCGGCATCACTCCTATTCCCAGATTGCCGTTCCCGCCGCAGGCACCATGTCCTACCATGTGCTTATCAACCTAATCTAACAGCCGGAGGAAAGGCAGATGACATATCGAGTAATACAGTGGGCAACCGGCGGTGTCGGTAAGGCCGCAATCGAGGCCGTACTGGACCACCCTGAACTGGAACTGGTGGGCTGCTGGGTCCACAGCGACGATAAAAATGGCCGCGATGTGGGCGATATCCTCGGTATGGATCCGATCGGCATTAACGCGACGTCCAGCAAGGACGACATCCTGGCACTTGAGGCGGATTGCGTGGTCTACACGCCGCTGTTCCCCGACGAACAAGTGGTCATCGATATCCTGGCTTCCGGCAAAAGCGTGGTCACCTCGGTGGGCTGGGTCTATCCTCATGACTCACTGGACACCAGCGCCATTGAAGCGGCTTGCAAAAAGGGCAGCTCCGCCCTGCACGGCACCGGTATTCACCCCGGCGGCATGACCGAGCGTTTCCCGCTAACTCTGTCGGCGCTGACTCGCCGCATTACCCACGTGCAGGTCGACGAGTACTCAGACATTCGCACCTATGGCGCACCCAACGTGGTCCGCGACATGATGCTGTTCGGGCACAGCCCGGAAGATGCACGCAAGAGTCCCATGGTCCAGTTTATGGGGGGCGGCTTTAAACAATCTATCGACATGGTGGCAAAGGAACTGGGCTTCACGCTGGACCCGGAAAAGCGCACCATCCACGATCTCTCTGTAGCCACTGCCCCCATCGACTCTCCTATCGGAATTATCGAACCGGGACAGGTGGCAGCGCAAAAGTTCACCTGGCAGGGCCTGGTCAACGGCGAACCGGTGATTACTGCGACAGTCTGCTGGCTGATGGGTGAGGAAAATCTCGAGCCGGGCTGGGGCTTTGGTCCCGAAGGCGCGCGCTATGAAATCGAGATCAAAGGTGACCCGGACATGAGCATGACTATCCACGGCTGCCACCCCAAAAGTGTCGAGGAAGGTCTGATACGCAATGAGGGCGTGGTTGTAACCGCGTTACACTGCGTCAGCGCCATTCCCTACCTGTGCCAGGCGGGCCCAGGAATAAAAACTTATTTAGACCTCCCTCTTATCAGCGGCCGCGCCGCACCGCAATTTCAGGAGTAAACCAACATGATTCTCGATCTATTCAAACTTACCGATAAAGTCGCCATTGTTACCGGTGCAGGCAAGGGCATTGGCAAGGGCATTGCGCTCGCCTTTGCCGAGGCCGGTGCCGACGTGGTATGTGCAGCGCGAACCCTCGCTGACATCGAGGCCACAGCCGCCGAGATTGAAAAACTCGGACGCCGTGCCCTGCCGGTGCAGTGCGACGTTATGAAAACCGCGGACCTGGACAATCTGGTTGAACAGAGCATGGCAGCCTTTGGCAAAATCGACATCCTGGTGAATAACACGGGCGGTACCATGCCCTGTCCGGCCATGGACACCACCGAAGAATTCTTCGAGGAAGCACTGCGTTTCAACGTCACCACTGCCTTTTTGCTAAGTCGTAAAGTGGCGGTGGAAATGATAAAAACCAGCGACATGAGCGCGATCGTCAACATCTCTTCCCGCTCGTCAGACATGGTACAGACTTCCTTTGTTGCTTACGGTGCCGCCAAGGCCGCGATGAACATGATGACGCTCAACATGGCACCGGAATTTGCCCCGAAGATCCGGGTCAACGCGATTTCTGTAGGCGGCGTGGCCACCGATTCACTCAAGGTGGTCCTGCAAAACGAAGCAGCCCGCAAACAATTCAACGAGGGCGTGCCGATGAAACGGCCCGGAGAAGTCGAGGACATTGCCGCAGCGGCGCTCTACCTGGCATCCCCTGCCGCGTCCTGGGTAACGGGTAAGGTATTCCAAATAGACGGCGGCGTGAGTGCACCGGCAATCTGGGTACCAACCCCTCCCCTTTAGCGGCATGTCCACCTGTAATATAGTCATTTCAGCCCCGCTGCTAATCGCGGTGGGGCTTTTTTGGCTGTGCCACACGCCCATAGGCTTTATCGGACTCAAGCCAGCCTGGCCTCTAACTTCACTAGCCTGTCAGCGGCAGAGCTGTCGCCCACGTAAAGTTGGTAATCCATTTGTTCGAACTCGAATGCCCGCTGTTCCGAGCAGTAGTATTCCAGCTCCGCGAGTTGCACGTCCACGCTCACCCGCCGCGTCTCACCGGCTTTCACCAGCACTTTCTCGAAGCCTTTGAGAAGTTTCTGGTGGCGCTCCACCGATGAGCCCTCAAAGCCCGCGTACACCTGCACCACTTCCTTGCCGTCTACCGAACCGCTGTTGGTGACATCGACAGTCACCCGAAAGCGATCCTCGAGCAGCTCGACGCCGTGACCGGACAACTCGAAACTGGTGTAACTCAGACCGTGACCGAAGGGGTACATGGGTTTGATTTCATTCTTATCCAACAGCGTGTAGCCGTGATAGTAATCGTAGTGGAATGTGTTGTCTTCATTGCTGAAGTACGGCAGATCGTCTTCTCTGTAGGGGGTACTGAAGGGCAGCTTGCCACTGGGGTTCACATCGCCGAACAGAATCTTCGCCAGGGCGTTGCCCCCCTCCATACCCGAGTACCAGTTATACAAAATGGCCGGTACTTGCTCATCCCAGTCAGCGGTCATGATCATGCTACCGGCGACGAGATTCACCACCGTGTTGGGGTTGATACGACCAATGGCCTTGATCATTTCTGCCTGGGAAGAACGCACACCCAACTTGACGCGGTCACCACCGACACCCTGCCCCTCTTCGTCCGAGGCCTCGATGTGCTTCTGGCCAGAGCTTACCAGTTTGGTAAACAGCCAGGCTCTGAAGGGGCGACCGGTATTCTTGTAACCGCGTGCCATGATGCTGTAGTCAATATTGTCGTCCGGCACCAGGAACTCCCCCTCGTCCGTCGCATCGCAACCGGCAAAAATCAACACGGCATCCACGTTACCCGCCAGTGAGCTCGCTTTATCCAGTTCATGGTCGCCACAGTGGGTCAACTCCACCGAGCTACCGAGGTAGTTCTGAAGCCCCTGCATCGGGGATACACTATAGATGGGTTCAATGGTGCTGCTACCGTTGTCGCCGAGGTTGGGGGTCAGGGCGAAATCCCCCACCAACAACAACGTCTTTACAGTTTTCGACAGGGGCAGCACTCCGCCCTCATTCTTCACCAGCGTCATTGATTCCTCGGCGACCCGGCGCGCGACCTGGGCGTGCTCAGGGCAGGCGACCAGCGCCTTACCATACTCCTGCTTGTCTGGGTTCCCGGTAAAGGCCAGAGTGGTCTCCAGCACACGCCTTGCGCACTCGTCCACCACGGAAATATCGAGCCTGCCGCCCTGTACGTGGTCAATGATATTCTTGTGATAGTGAATCGGGGCCGGCATCTCCACATCCATACCGGCGTTGAGCGCTTTTACGGCATCGCGGATGCCGAAGAAAAAGTCGGAGATATGGAAACCTTCGAAGCCCCATTGTTCCCTGGCAATTTCGGTGAGTAACTTCCGACTCTCACAAGCCTGTTCTCCCTCGAAGCGATTGTAGCCGCCCATGAGGGAAGCGGCCCCGCCCTGCACCACGCATTTTTTGAAATGGGGTAGGTAGACCTCGTGCAAGGTACGTTCATCCGCTTGGATATCCACCCGGAAACGGGAATTCTCGATATTGTTAAGCGCGTAGTGCTTAACACAGCCCATCACGTTGTGCGATTGCACCTGCTCGGTAAGAGCCAGGCCGAACTCTCCGACGTGGTAGGGGTCTTCACCGTAGGTTTCCTGGGCCCGTCCCCACGCAGGATGACGCAGCAGGTTGATGCAAATTCCTGCAAAATAGTTGCCGCCCTCGAAAGCGCGCACCTCCTTGCCAATTACCTCGCCCACCGCTTTTTCGATACTCCGGTCGAAGCTGGCACCACGGGCCATAGACACGGGGAAACAGGTAGCAAAACCCATAGTGACGCCTCGGGGGCCGTCGGAAAACCCAATGGGTGGCACCCCCAAACGTTTGCAGCCGAAGGTTTGTATCGGCCGCGGATTATAGACGCTGCCTTCCTTCTTCACACTACTGAGCCAGATGTGCTTGAAGATATCGAAATCACCCGTAAGCAGCAGGGCCTTTTCCCTCAGGGTCATCTGCGTCAGGATGTCGGAGGATTTCTGTTTGATGGTGTCGCGGTCTGCGCCAATTTTCTGATAGAACATGATCTAAGCCCTGATGGTCGAATTCCAGTTATATTAGGAGTTCTGCGCCACCAATTACAGATCAACGGGGTTATAACACTTATAGGTAAATACACCAGAGCGGCATCTCAATACATGCCCAGACGCACACTCACTGCTTCAAGCTAGCGATCACCTCGGCGGCCTGCGCATCATCCGCGGGATCCGAGGGTATCGGAAACGTGATGCGGCGAGCCAGGCCCGCATAGCGTTCCCGATAGACCTGTGCAATGGTCTTGTAACTGCCCCGGGGTACGAACTTCTCCAGCATCTCATCGGTTACGATTTTCGGCATATCATGCCAATTGCCCGCGCGGGTGATGTCGAGCAATTGCTGCCCCTTGTCCTGCCAACCGAACAGTTCCAGGCTGGGCCAATAGGCAGGAGTAGAGTACAGAAAGCCCAGCAGCTTACGCTGCTTTTCCCATTCGACCGCCACCGCCTGCTCGTCCTTACCGGTTGCAGTTAAGGGACCCAGGATCAGTTTAAAATCCCCGTCATCTCGGCCGACCGATTCGAAGCCGGCTTGAAGGCGCGGCAGGCATACCTGACGAATGTACTCAGGAGGTGTGTTGGTAGGATGGGTAATCATACCGTCCGCCACCCGCCCCACCATGCGAGTCATGGCCGGACCCACCGCGCCACACAGCACTGGGATGTCCGGGTGATCGATTGGCCCGGGATTATAGAAGGGCTGGAGTTTGGTAAACCGGTAGTGCTCGCCTTCGAAATTCAACCTATCGCCGGTCTGGAAACTGTGGAAAATCGCCTTCAGGGATTGCAGGTACTCTCGCAATTGAGGTACGGGCGAATCCCATCGCGATGAATAGCGCTGCTCAATGTTTTGCTTGATCTGGGTACCGAGGCCGAGCTCGAAGCGGCCACCTGACATTTTTTGCAGGTCCCAGCTGGCTACCGCCACCGTCATTGGGCTGCGGGGGAAAGCCACCAGCACACCAGTGCCCACAATCAGCCGACTGGTCGCGTTCAGCGCCATGGCCGACAGTAACAAGCCATCGTGAATCGCATCGGGCACCTGTAATCCGTCGAAACCCATGCTCTCTGCTCTGGCGGCGTGAGCCCCAATTTCACCCGGCCCCATATTCTCCGGTGTGGCTGCAAAAACCTGAAACATGACTTGACCCTCTAAAATATAAGCAGTTAAACTGATAATAAGTTTACCTTACCTTATTCGAGTAACGCAATGGTCAAGCAGCAAAAATATGAACTCGGTCAAACCCTGATGCTGGCAGTGGGGGATTTCCAATACCGTCTGGACGCGGATCTCAAATTTAGAGGTGTAGTGGGTATTCAGGCCAGGCATAGAGCAGTTTTCATTCACCTGGATCGATTTGGTGCGAGCCGCAGTGTCGAGCTAGCGACAGCAGCTGGTATACGCCCGCAGTCGATGATGAAGATCGTGCACGAAATGGAACAGCTGGGCCTGGTCACGCGCAGCGCCGACCCCTGCGATTCCCGCGCCAAACTCATCGAATTCACGCCAGCTGGGCAGAATCTGATCGAGGAACTGACACAATCTACGGAAGCCGTTTGGGGTCAATACTCCCAGTTGGTAGGCGAAGCGGAACTTGACCGAACTCTGGACTCACTCAAAAAACTACTATTGGCGAACAAGCACGGAGAAAATCAATGAGCAAGAAAGTGGCATTTATCACTGGCGCCAGCCGCGGGATCGGCGCCGAATCCGCAGTTGCATTGGCCCGGGCTGGCTTCAACGTGGCGATCACGGCCCGCACCCTGGCCGAGGGCGAGAGTCATGACCATGTGGGCAAGGCTGCTCCCCTGCCTGGCAGTCTGGAGGCGACAGCCGCCGCGGTTCGTTCCGCTGGCGGTGAGGCGCTGTGCCTGCAGGCCGATATTCTGGACGAAGCAAGCGTGGTCGATGCAGCGCAACGGGCGATCGCCCACTTTGGCCGGGTCGACCTGCTGTTCAACAACGCCATCTATCAGGGCACTGGCAACCAAGAGCCGCTGCTGGAAGTGACTCGCGCCCAGTTTGACGCCATTTACCAGGGCAACCTGTTTACGCCACTGGCGCTGGTGAAGGCCCTGTTACCTGGAATGCTGGAGCGCCAGCGGGGCACCATCATCAACATGGTGTCCTATACCGCTTTCAACAACCCCCCCGCCCCTGCTGACAAAGGCGGCTGGGGCTTTGCCTACCCTTCCTCCAAGGCGGCTTTAGGCCGCATGGCGGGCTCGCTACGAGTTGAACACACCGACAGCGGCCTGCGTTGTTTCAACCTGGAACCGGGCACAGTGGTAACAGAGGTCATGAAGGCCGCCGGTATCACGGCGGAGGTGATGAAGCGCTTCAAGCCCTGCACTCCGGCAGCCATCGCTGCCGTTGTAGCCTGGCTTGCCGAAAACGAGCCCCCCGCCGACTGGCAGCCGGAGGAGGTTCTACGCGGGCCAGCCATCGTAAAACAACTCAAACTGTTACAAGCACCCTCACTACTGGAGAGCTAGATGAACACGGTACTACTGGAAAAACACGATGCTTACGCGATCATTACCCTAAATCGCCCGGACCACATGAACGCCCTATCGCGGGAACTACGCCAGGATTTCGTCCAGGCATTTGACGAATGCACCCAGGATGACAGTATTCGGGTAGTGATACTCAGTGGCAACGGCAAAGCGTTCTGCGCCGGCTTCGACCTGAAGGAACTCGCCTCCAGCGACGGGGACGCATCCCAGGAAGCTGACAATAGCGTCGCCCGGGCCATGGAAGCCTTCCGTGGCCCGATTATCGGCGCCATCAACGGCCACGCGATAACGGGTGGCTTCGAGATGGCTCTGGCCTGCGATGTCCTGATCGCCTCCGAAAATGCGCGCTTCGCCGACACTCACGCCCGCGTGGGCATACTCCCGGGGTGGGGCCTGAGCCAGAAACTACCGCGGCTAATCGGCCTGTCCCGGGCCAAGGAAATCTCCTTCACCGGTGCCCCTGTCTTCGCCCAGCAGGCCCTGGATTGGGGGCTGGTCAATCACATGGTCGCGGCCGGGGAACTGCTCCCAAGAGCCATAAAGATGGCGGAGGATATGTGCAAATGTGTGCCCCACATTTTGGCTCAGTACAAGCCCTTGATCGATGACGGTTACTCCATGCCCTACAAGGAAGCGCTAGCCTGGGAAGAGGAACAGGCCATCACGTCCGCAAAGCAGGCTTTTGCATCGACCATAGCCAGTCGCCGCGAAACGGTACTGGCACAGGGCAGAAACGAAAAAAGCGAAGACGGCAACTAATACCCCTTCAAGCTGATATTGCCTTGAAGGGTATCAGGAGAACCGCGTAGCGATGACCGGCGGCCCTCAGCCAGGCGGTCTGAGATCGCGAGGGTATTTCTCTTCCATGTATTCGATCAAGAGATCGAGGCACTGCCGCGCCAGCGGGGTGAAGTATTCCCGGCGATAAAGGGCCGTGACTGGCATGCGATGCAGTTCCTGCCCAACATCCAGCTCCACCAGCGTACCTCTCTTTAGGGCCGATTCCACCATGTATTGAGAAAGAAACAGGATGCCCAACCCCGCCTCGGCATGTGCAACCAGGCACAGCCCCTCGTTGCTGGTCAGTTCCCACTCCCAGGTCTGGACGGGCAAGTCGCCCAACATCTTTTCTATCCAGGGGTTGGCCTGCGACATTCGCGCACCAATACAGCGGTGGTCCCGGGTGAGTTCTTCAAGCGTAGAGGGCGTACCATATTCCTTCAGGTAATTGGGCGAGGCATAAAACCCCAGCGGGATTTCTCCCAGGGGCCTGGCCGACATATTACTTTCCGCGCCCTCGCCCTCCCTGACGAAGAGGTCGTACTCCAGTTCGAAGTTCCGCTGGTAATAACCCGATGGAGTGGTGTCTTCCACCCGAAGGTGGAAACGGGCCTCGGGGTGTGTACGGGTCAATTTTTCGAACACTGCCGGCAAGACGTGGGTGGCCAAAGCCGGCGAAGTGGCAATGCGCAGCAGAGACTCATCCACGTTGGATATATGCTTGATTTCGTGCTCTGTGGCCGTAACCAGCGCATCAATTTCCCTGGCTCGCTCATAATAACGTTCACCGGCTGCCGTGAGAATGAGCTTGCGGGTACTGCGCTTGAACAACTGGCTGCCCAGTCTATCTTCCAGGCGATCGATTTGTTTGCTGACCGTCGGCTGGGTGATGCCCAGCTTCTCCGCCGCCTTGCTGAAGCTCCCCTGCTCAACAATTGTTATATATAGTCTGTAATTATCCAAGCCGTTGACTCCTTAGAAAGCGGTAATACTGCAAACCATCACACTACCATGCCAGTGTACCCCAGCCGTAGCCACACAGTGAATCGCCCCCAACTCTCTAGACACTCGCCAGCCGTTCTTGGCACTGCGCGTAATACTCTACCGGTGACAGCTGGTTATTGGAACCATGCCGCATCCGAGTATTGTAAAACATCTCAGTATAACTGACGACTACAAGTACTGGTTAATCACGTTCTCATACCACTCCTGCTTGCCACTACGCGCTTGCGGCTCACCACCGCTTTGCGCCAAGTCGCGCAACGCAGACAGATCCAACCGCCCCTGCTCAAAGCGTGAGCCATCTCCTTCGTCGAAACTGCTATAGCGCTGCTGTTTGTGTTGCATCAGGCCAGAGCGTTCACGCAATTGCTGCGCCACTTCCAAGCCTCGGGCAAAGGTATCCATACCGCCTATGTGACCGATAAATATGTCTTCCATATCGACCGACTCGCGTCGAACTTTGGCGTCAAAATTAAAGCCACCGTTGTCGAAGCCGCCATCTTCCAGTACCACCAACAAGGCCTGCACTGCGTCGTAAACATCGGTAGGGAACTGGTCAGTGTCCCAGCCGTTTTGGGGGTCGCCGCGGTTGGCGTCGATACTACCCAACATCCCAGCATCTTTACACATCTGTAATTCATGGGCAAAACTGTGACCCGCCAAGGTAGCGTGATTGGCCTCCACATTAACCTTGAAATCAGCAGTCAGGTCATAGTGACGCAAAAATCCGATGACGGTTTGTGCATCGAAATCGTATTGGTGCTTGGTGGGCTCCATCGGCTTGGGTTCTATGAGGAAGGTTCCCTTAAAGCCGATACTGCGCCCATAGTCGCGGGATATTTCTAAAAAACGAGCCAAATGATCCAGCTCTCGCCGGGTGTCCGTATTCATCAAACTGGCATAGCCCTCTCGTCCTCCCCAGAACACATAGTTCTCGCCTCCAAGTTCTACCGTGGCCTCCAACGCAGCCTTTACCTGAGCTGCGGCGTGGGTCACAACTGCAAAATCTGGATTGGTAGCCGCACCATTCATATAGCGAGGATGACCAAATAGATTGGCGGTTCCCCACAGTAATTTCATGCCGGTCTCACGCTGGCGCTCCTTCGCTAAGGTCACCATAGCAGCGAGATTGGCCTCTGAAGCCGCTACGGAATTACCCTCTGGCGCCATGTCTCTATCATGAAAGGAATAATAGGGAACCCCCAGCTTGGTGAAAAACTCGAAGGCCGCATCCATACGTGCTCTGGCAGCCGTCATGGGGTCTGAAGAATCATCCCAGGGGAAAACTTGGGTGTCCACTCCGAAAGGGTCACTGCCCTTGGCGCAGAAGGTGTGCCAGTAGCATGCGGCGAATCGCAGATGCTGCTCCATGGTCTTACCGCCTACGACCTTGTTGGCGTCGTAGAACTTGAACGCCAGGGGGTTATCCGACTGACGCCCCTCAAAAGGGATGGATGAGATATTGGGAAAGTACTCCCGGTCGCCGATGAAAATCTGTTGTGACATGACTTACTCCTTTGAATTTAATCTAGCTATACAGCGGTAAAATTGCCTTCACATGCCGTTGATAGTGTTCGTAATGCTCGCGATATATACGGACTGATGTGGCATTGGGCTGACAGGAACGCACCGGGTCAATTTGAAGATGTTCATCTACCAGGTTGACGATGGAATCTCCGCAGCCCTCTTTTGACTGATGCATCCACAGCGCCTGTAACGCAGCACCCAGTGCTGCACCTTCGGCCACGCTAGGCACAACAACCGGCATATCAAAGACGTCGGCCACCATTTGTCGCCATGGGGCACTGTGTGACCCGCCGCCCGTCAGGCAAATTTTTTCTGGCGCACAGCCAAGTTCACGAAACACATCCAGTCCGTAGCGAAGTCCATACACCGCCGACTCCATTGCGGAGCGCAACAAATTATCGGTCGTGTAGTTCGAATCATCGAGACCGAGAATGCAGGCCTTACCCCTGGGCAGATTCGGCGTTCGTTCACCATTGAAAAAAGGCAAAGTCACAACGCCATTGGCACCCACTGGTACTTTCGCTATACGTTGGTCCAGGTCGTCAAGCGAGACGCCTAACAAATTGCGGGTCAGTTCCGTAGCCACCGTGCAATTCATCGTACAAAGCAGCGGCAACCAACCGCCGCTGGAGGCGCAAAAGGCAGCGAGTCGGCCACCCTCATCGACTATAGGCTTGTCCGAAAATGCGAACATCGTACCGGAAGTACCCAGACTCACCGTCATATTGCCAGGGGTCACATTGCCGGTACCTATGGCCGCCATCATGTTATCGCCGCCGCCACTGGCAACCGGGATACCCGAGGGTAGGCCCAATTCTGCCGCCACTTCCGGCCGCAGTTGCCCTACTGCGTCGCGGGGTTCAAGCAACGGAGGCAGGCATTGGCCAAGATCGCGCTTATCATCCACTGCAGCCAACATTCCCTTATGCCAACAGCGCGTGCGCACGTCCAGTAGTCCAGTGCCCGAAGCATCTCCTGCCTCCATGGCGCGCTCACCTGTTAAGTAGAAGTTGATGTAGTCATGTGGCAGAAGAATAGTGTCCAAACGCTTGTAGGCTTCAGGCCTGTGGTTTTTCAGCCATCGTATTTTTGGCGCGGTATAGCCGGGGAGAATCGCATTGCCCAATTCCCGAATACAGCGCTGTTCACCGCCAAAGCTCTCGGTAATCTGTTCACATTCTGCGATTGTCGTTGTGTCATTCCACAGCTTGACCGGGGCCAACACACTGCCATCCGCCGCCAGCGCGACAAAACCGTGCTGCTGGCCAGAGACCCCTATGGCCACAACAGCCTGCTTAATATTTGGGTCGATTTGCGCGAGGCAGTGCGCAAGCGCTGTCAGCCACCATTCGGCCCGCTGTTCGCGTGTGCCATCGCTGTCGCTGATAAGCGCCAGCGGAGAACTGGACATTGCCACTACGTCGCATTGCGCCGCGTCGTAACACAGAACTTTTGCGCTCTGTGTGCCAACATCTATGCCAAGGTAAATACTCATTAGCGCTAATGTAGAGCGCGCACCACAAATGCACTACTTCACAGTTACCGACACACTGATAGATTTTTGACGGCTTAGTCGCTGTCCCGTTGCGAATGTAATTCGCGGTATTCTCGAGGGGTGGTCTCCTTCAACTCGCGGAAGTGGCGATTAAAGTTGGATAAATTGCCGTATCCGCAGCTGAAGGCAATTTCGGTTATGTCCTGCTTTGTGTTCACCAACAGGCGACACGCTTCCATGATGCGCATCACATTGACAAAGGATACAAAGGTACGACCGGTAGAGCTTTTGAAAAAGCGACTGAAGCTCTGGGGATTCATTCCCAGCTTCTGCGCCACATCAGTTTGCTTAATCTCTTGCCCCAGGTGGGCGGTTACATAGTCCACAACCCGGGTCATACGCCCGCCGTGAAATTCACTGGTATCTATTTGGTAAAGGTCGCTGGTCAAGGGCTTGGTGGCCTGGTTCGGAAGCAATAACTCCAACACGCGCAACAGTCTGCCAAGCCGGGAGAGGCCAGTTGTTTCAACCATCTCCCACATCAGCTCCTTTATCTCTGCCGCCACAGGCCCGGCACAGTCCAGCCCTCTTAGCGAGCGCTGGAGTAAAGCGTGCACTGCGCGCCCTTCAGGCATCTGCGGAAATTGTGAACCGAGAAAGCTTTGCCCGAACTGGATGACCACCAGTTCATTATTCTGCCCGGGCACATCGTCATCCACCCAGCAGTGAGGCAGGCCGGCGCCCAGCATGACCAGATCACCTTCTTTGAAGCGCGCGACACTATCGCCCACAAATTGCACACCCTGCCCCTTCACGATATGAGTCAGTTCAATTTCCGGATGGTAATGCCAACTGTGGTCTTCACGAAAAGATTCGCAACTAAAATGCAGCGCACGGAACGAGCTGTCACCATCGAGTTGTACCGTTTCTAAGCGTGGATCCATTTAACCTGCAACCGATTAAGGGTGATTGCTGTAAGCGTCGATTTCATCATCCGCTGACATCAGGCGGGATGCTGGATCGTTTCCGGGATACTCATCGAATTCGATCACATTGCGGTCTGGGTCACGCACGAACACCGAGTTCATATCCTTAAAACTAAAGCGCCCGGTAATCTCGATGTCACTGTCCTCGAGGAATGCCTCGAGATCCGGCAGCGATTCAATTTTTAACGCCATATGCGTATAGCCCGCGTGTTTCTGGTCAATATCCATCAGGACATTTTCGTCGTTGGACTCTGTGCTAGGCCCCAGCAGATTCAACACAATACCCGAAGCATGCCGCATCATAATAGGATGTCCCTGCTCAAAGCCTGTATCGACGATCAGTTCGAAACCAAATTTTTCGTAGAAATCAATCGAGCGTTCTTTCTCTTTGACCCGTATGCCAATGTGATCTATTTTCAATATAGTAAGCATAGCGGCGTTCCTTTAGTGTCGGTCCAGTATTAAAGGCCTGGTCGGCGAGGTGAGGGAACATCCGCACCACCCGTACTCCTGTTATTGAACTCTTTCTTTATGCTATTTCCATTCCTTGCCCGGATCCATCTTAAACAAGGCTATATTGGCCCAAACCCCCGAAAAGGTGCAGTAGCCAAAATTGGCGTCCCCTACTCTTCTTGCCGCTCCTCCAGCTTGGCTTGCATTGTGGCGACAGCCGCCTGGAGGGCTCCGAGATCACCACTGATCTTGTATTCGTCCTTGTAGGCGTCGAATTTGCTCTGTATCGATGATGCTTGTGTTATCTGACCTTCGACGGCGGCCGACAGTTCCGAACACTGGGCCGTCACTTCAGTTAGATTTCCCTCCAGTTGGCAGTTCTCCCGCTTCAGCTCTCTGGTTATCCCTTCAAGTTCAATGACCTTCTCACGATTGGATTGGGCCTTATCGCTTTTCTCAGCCAGCTGGTTGGCCAACTGCAGTGTGGACTCTTTGGCCGCCTGCCGCTCCTGGTCCAGGAGCACCATCAGCCGGTTTTCTGACAGCTCCGTAGCCTCTACCAGCTCCTTTCTTTGGCCAGTCAGTGCAGCCGAATGTTCATCACTGACCCGCGCTCTTTCACGTACATGTTCTTTGGCCAGATCCTTTGCGTCGGCATGCAGTTTTGCGAGAGCTTCCTTATATTCGACCTCCGTGCGAGCGACTTGACCCCGATAGCCATCATTTTCGGTCACTAGCTGCGTATGCACCGTCTTTAAATCATTGAGCGTTTGTTCACCATCGTCCAGCTGTTCAGCCAGTCTCGATCGGTCCGCAGCCATGGCCTGCAGGTTTGATTCTTTTCCCTCGAGTTCACTTTCCAGGGTGGCTAGCCTCTCGGACAGTTCCGATACAGCAGCATTGAAAACCTGCTCGCTTTCCAGCTGCCGGGATTCGGACTCCCCAATAAAGTCAGTGATATGTGATTCCAACGTGGTAGCCACCTGGTGGAGTAGCTCTGCCGGCGTGGTCGGTGCCGCCTCTCTTAGCGGTTTGAGGCCACGCCAAGCCTTGATCAGGGGGTCAATGACCACATACCCGCCCCCACCGACCTCGGCACGCACATCTTCACGGTTCCATCGCTCATTAGCGGCATCCAATCGATCACAGGCCGCAAAAACAGAGCTCGCTGTCGCAATTTTCAGTGACATTTTCAAATCTCCGGGGCGAATTCTAGACCACAATTTCCCAGCCTATGTCCGCCTTTTATTTAACATAACACTATCATAGACCCCTAATTCACAGAATAAAAGGTGTATGGTGTAACGCAAACCTTACTTTATTGGTAAATTACTCCGTAAATTCATGATTAACCCTATAATCATGAATATATAAACACTATAATCAAGATATTGCCGATTTAGCAGTAGGAGACCTCAAACCGTGGATTTAGTG
>RCNA010000002.1_pt1 | contig 54541 bp, 69 predicted proteins | sample 2041331 | NCBI WGS metagenome assembly RCNA01 (sample SAMN09708233, study PRJNA481090) | Marine sediment metagenome, whole genome shotgun sequencing project. | reverse complement strand
CGCATAGGGTTCTACATTTATGTGAGCAACATGTAGTCGGCTATAGAGCGTACCCGGACGATTTTTTAGTGTCAGAGATTAAGGCCATATAACGACCTTGCGTCACCGGAGCGAGCGACAGCGAGTTTCCGAGTGGACGTGCTTGTTAGCCTGATTTTATGAGGAAAGTAAATTGAAAACTGGTGAAGAAATAGTATTAGCTGCAATAAAGAAAGAGTTTAGATTGCTTTCAAAAAAAGCTGATAAAGCAAAAAAAGAATGTGATGAATATTTTTCGGTTGGTACAGAAATGCTTGCAATACATAAGGAATTTGCAGAAATAATTAAATCTAAAAAGCACGGGGATGAAGTATTAAAAAAACTAGATTTATTAAAAAAGCGATCTGATAAAACTGAACAGATAAGAAAAAAAGATTACCTAAAACTATCAGATCGTGAATTTAATTCAAAGATGGAAGCTGACAAGTTAATGACTGAGATACAGAGAATTGAATTTAGAATGCAAATTAGGAAGCAAGGCTAACGCTTAAATAACCGGAAAACCCATAGCGTAGCGGCGGGTTTGTCCGAGTTGATTTATCTTGTTAGCCGCTACATTTTTAAAGGTAATTATTATGCAATTATATCAGCAGCGAGTAGTAAATGAGAAGAATAAGCTTGATAAGAAAGCTAAAGACCTAAGCGAGTTTATAAGTAGTAGTCCATTATTTGAGTCAATTCAACCAGACGAACAAGAGCGGATGAAAGCGCAGAATGACATCATGTGGCAATACTCAGAAATATTGGGATCTCGGATTTCTGCATTTTAGTTTAAATAGCCATACAAGTAGAAACCTGTACGGCTAACGTGAGAGGTAACGGGCGATGAGCTGCGACAAGAGATGTTTTGATAAAGAAGACCCAGAGTACGGGAGAGATGATTGCCAAACGTGTGACGGAGCCGACAGCGGCTTATGTCCCGTTGACCGTGTTGTTATGTGTGAGATTACACGCGAAGAGATTTTAGAAATGAAGCCGCCAGTGCCTTACGCTGTTCAGGTTAGAAATAGACTGAATATAGCTGGATTTAAATTCGAAGATGACGGGAAGTTAGGTCTTATAGCAAACGAGAATCCAGTACCGCTTGGGACAATGTCATCATGGACGGACTATGAAACTGGATCTATTCACTACCAACAAGTGCTGACCATATAACGCAAGCATAACCTGAAACCGTAGCGGAGCGTAGGTTTTCAGCCGTTGATGCTCTTGTTATGTTAATTTTAATTTGGAGATTATAATGGAAAAATATTTAGTTTTATATGCGCATAATTCAGGAATAGCAGAATTAAGCAATGCAGGGTTGTTTGACGGAAAAGACAAGCAAGAAGCTAAAGAAAAAGCAAAAAAGCAATGGAACACAACTGCCGATTTATTCGTAATTAATATTAATGATTTGCCTGATGGATGGAGCTATTACACATAACAGGGTGTTAACGGGAACGGATTCCCGGTATTTAGATATTAAGCGTGAAAACAGGAATTAACCGAGATTAAAGCATAGGATTAGTTTTTGACCTATAAAAACCTTACAAATCAACAAGTTGCATTTTATTTGTTTTGTTCGATACTCATTCAAATACTCAAATAATTTCAATTCCGTTTACTTTTGCAATTAAGTGATATTTAAACCATACTCAAAAAATGGATTGTACATATTATGAAAAAGGCGGCTATTCTTCAATAGCTGGCTGCATGAGAGATCAGAAGCACCTCACCACAATGAGTGAGGGTGATTACTCACAGTATCAATGCTCTCAAGGCGCGCTCCCATACACGACCATAGTTGTTCTCAGCTTTTTTGTGTTAATTGCTGCGCTCTACCTTTCGGGCAAGTTTTTCAAACTAATTGAGCCTATAAACCAATGGGCAAAAACAAAAGATAATGCCTTCATATTATTATCAAGAACGATATTTGTACCATTCGGTGTTTTTGCTGGGTTATGGTTAGCACTGTTTTATCTATTAATAAATACTGTCCTGTCTTTTTATTGCTAGCCAGACTTATTAACTTTTAGATCCTTAGCCAGCCCCTTTAAGTCATCAACCTTGCTCATAATAGACTTCTTTTTCAAGTTATACCGAAAATTAATTATTTTCCCCTGTTTCTTCTGCTTCTCTAGTTGCTTTAATTGAAATCTCAAAGCCGTAAACTCTCTCTGAATTGCCATTGCCTGATAAGTGAAACCGGACTCAACATCAACAGATTGCAGCTTTACTCCGAAAGATGATGCTAATGTTTGTGGGAAATTCCGCTCAATGCCTTTCCAGTTAGTGGCCCCCATACCAGCTTCAATAAGCTGGCTCATATAGTGCGACCCAGGAATCCAGGGCGCAGAGGGGATCATTGCTTGAATGACGTATGCTGCAGACTTTAAAGCGGCTTCTGTTTTAGTGTCAGTAATATCATTATAAATTTCTTTATCAAAATAAGTATTCTTGTTAGCTACAATTTCACCGGCAATCATTAGTGGTCCACCCATTTGCAACCAGGCAGGCAAAAACGGCACAGCCCCCTGATTCATATCGAACACATCACCTGCAGGAATCCAACGGCGAACATCTAGATAGCCAGGGTTTTGATTTTCATCCTTCCAAGGCATGCGTTGCATGCGCGGAAACCCTAACCAGGTTAACCCCTGTTTAGATTCATCCATTGATGCGCGTTCACGATCTTCTTCATCTTCATCACCAGTTGCCATATAAGCCAGAGCATTCAGCATATACATCACCGTAATATACTTGGCAGCTTTCCACGGTCTGTGTGCTATCGATGCAGAAAGAGCAGGGATAGCCCTGTAACTATAGGAAATAAATGGTAATACCGTTTTACGGGCAGCATTCACCCATGGAGCGCGAATATCATAATTAAGAAACTGATCCCTTGCCAGTATCGCGGCTTCTTGTGCGCTATCTCCGAGACTACGGCGGCGCATGTAAGTAGCCATCCTGAATATTTCATCCTCTATTTGATACTTATCAATTATCCACTCATCACCTTTTTTGGCGAGTCTGTAAGCTTTGTCAATAGCGGAAAGAACCCGACTAAACCCGACAGCGTTACCGGCTTCAGTGTGCCGAACTTCCTCCTGTTCCAAGATTTCTTTTAAAGCCGGATCAAGTACCTTGTCTCTAATTTCCTGGGAGATAAAGTTATGACCAAAAGCACCACTATCTAAAGCTTCTTTATAGTCCTCACCCTGACTCATATATTCTTTATATCCATCCACAAGATCTGTTGCGCGAACATCGATCAAATCCATTAATATCATATTCGACATGACGTTATTCATATGGACGACAGGGTTTCTCGCAGTTTTCGATAGCTTAAAAAACGTCATTATCTCGCGCCAGTATGACGGAGTATGCATGCTTTCCAGGCCTTGAATATCACGCCATAACTCAGCTTTGATATATTTACCGGCCAGGTTGCCATAAGATTTAACCTTTGTGCCTTTGACAATAGTTTCAGGAACCTTTACCCAGTCAACATCGGCATAGCTGTGAATCTTCCAGCGCCCCGTTGAATCCTGAGAGTTCGGTGGAACATCATCATCGTGCCACGTCCATTCATCATGCTTTGCAATATCATCAAAGAAACGAGCAGAGGCGATATCGTGAGCCAGTACGTGGAAGGTTTTAGCAATAACATAACGAGCATCGAGTATTTCACCCATGCTCTCGCGCTCTGCCTTCGTGTAGTCGCGCCACACTTCCAGCTTATTACCAGTGGTTCCAGTAACCTCCCAGGTGCCTTTGTTATCGTACTCGGCGTATTTACCAGGGATAACCTCACCAGCAGGCAACCAAACACGATGTTTCAATTTTCTTAATTTACTACCTTCGCCAACATCCAACTGGTTGTTCTTTTCTCCAGCATCGTTATATCGCTCCAGGAGGACAAACTTTTGTTTCACTAATCGTTTATCTGGAAATTTTAAATGCTTTTTAATACCGAACCAATCAACAGGCGTATCACGAAGCAGTCTTTCCTGTTCAATTTTAAAACTCATTCCTCTACGTTTTAGCGCCGAGCCCTGAATTTTCTTTTTAACAGAACTTCCGATATTTTGAGTTATTTTCCCTATGCCAGTAGTAGCGGCTTCGTGCTTTTTATAAACCCTGTGCAGATACGAGCCTTTATTCTTCTCATAGGTCTCTGCAGTAATTAATCCAAGATCAACAGCATCACGGCCCATTTCATCGATAGCGCGACGAACAGGGACAGCAAGGTTATTCCATGAGTTTATGCCAACGTCCTCGCCCTCAAGCATTGCCTTAACCAGTTTCCACTCTTTCGGATCCTGTATCTGTTCAGCCAGGTCTTTTATGAATTCAATTGCCTTTGCTTCGTGCTTACGCTGTTCCCTGATAGATTCTTGCTCTCGGTCAATAAACTCTTGTGGAGTCTGGTACCGATCAATCACACCATGGCGAACGGTTTCTAATCCACGATCAATAAAGTCTATGCCGGTTTTACTGTTCTTGATTAAATGCTCCAGCTTTTCTTCAGCTTTTACACCAGGCTTAAACTTTCCGTGATCATCAATCAATAAAGTAAACGGAGCGCGAAAGATTTTATCTACCGGCTGTGCGTCCAGTATTTTCCGGACTATGGATTTTTCACCAGGGGATTGTCCGGCAGCAGGTCTGCGGTTAGCCATCAGCTTCGGGCGAATAGCCATATCCTTGCGTCTTGGCTTTTTACGGCGATCATTGGCGGCCACATCGTCAAACATTTTATTGACTCTGCGCTCTGCTATTATTCTTTTGTCAACTCGTACAGCCATTGGTTTAGAGTCTGCATCCGGGCGTAGGTTAAACTTTTCAGTTATTGAAATATCGGAATCATTGAAAATAACGTAGTTAAATGAACCACCGTCGCTAAACCGGCTTGAGCCATCAATGAACCTGATGCCTCTAACGCCTAATGAATGCAGATACCTTGATGCAAGCTCATCATTATTAATTTCATTCGCTGCCGCACTATATGGATCAACATTTATAGCTTTGAATGCTCTACGAGATTGTGGGCTGTTCTCACTTACCATCCGGGTAAGCATGTTATAAACCTGACTGCCATCCATTTCAAGACCGTCGATGTATTCCGCACTCTTGCCGGTAGCCTTTGCAACTGCTTGTCGAACCCCTTCAGGCTGACGGTCAAACGTATCATCGTGTCTCAGGTATTCGTTTTCCTTTGGGGCTAATTCTACTTGGTAGAGCTTGCCAGCCTTTCTTACTTCAGCGTCAGAATGATTGATTTTATCAACCCACTCTATTGCTGAAATAAAATTATCATAACGAAGCATTTCCTTTGCGTTATCTGGATATGCCGATATATATGCTGCTGCTTTCTGCTCATTACTCATAGTTCCTAAATCCATAAAGGAGCCTATTTTTTTATTTTTATAGTAAATTTCTTCTCCTGCTTTTCCGCCAGAAAGATTCTTTCTATAGAACTCTCCAACCTCTTTCTTGCTAGCAAAATATATTCCCCATCCATAAACCTGAGCGCCTTCACCAGTACCAATTTTGTCGGTAGAGAATTTATCAAAGTCATGTGGTCCACCATGCCAAGCAACCATAGCCCGCAACTGATTACTATTAGGCTTGCCAGTCCTGATACCGTCAGCCAGGGTTTCAATCAAAGCCTCGGTTTCTTTTCTGGTCATTGTGTTAGTGATAAAGCCGATTCCACGCAGAGCTTTAATAATTAATTCTCTTATCTGCTCCCAGATAGGTATCTTCCTGTTTGGAGTCTCCGCGATCCGGGCAATAACTTCCTCTGCTCGATCATTTAAACTATCTCCCTTATAGGTCTTATTAACTTCTTTCCAGATTTCGCGCATACCGGGCATGAACTGGGATTGCTTAACCTTGGCCAGTATCTCAGCTTTGATAGCAGGGTCGATGATATCTAGCCCATAGTGAGCGAATAATTCATGACGTAGCGTACTGTGTAGCTCTGTGCTGGAGTTTATATTACTGGCAATGATGTAGACGTGGTTGCCCTTGATGTAGCCAAGAGAGTCCTGTGCGTCAGCAGGATCAATATTTAAAGCCGTTGCAAATTCTTCAGGAGTTTTGAAGATGGTGTGCTTTATCGGTTTAAACTGGATTAAATTCATAATGAAGTTCTGAGTGAACTTCTCTATGCCTTTTATTCCGAACCCGCTTGATGATGCTTCTCTTTCTGGTTTGCGGTTGAATCTTCCCTCGGGTCGTCTTTGAGCATTTGTTCCTTCGCCAACATAAGGTCTTGCTTTATCAGTATAGGATTGAGGCGCGTATAGCCCTGTTTTACTCATAATGTAACGCAGAGCATCAACCGCAGTATCGCCTCTAACATCAACAGACATAAGGCTTGATCCTCTTTCGGTAATGAAATCACCAGTAATCGAGGTCAAAGACTCATCAAGATACCACTTCCCTCCACGCGCTTTTGCTTTTGGAACTTGTATTCTCACGCCTCGACCATCAGCAATAACCCTGATGACACCATCTCTTGAGGCAACACCTTCACGGCTTATTTCTTTATCGCTTGAGAAATCCCTAAGAAAATTAATAACAGCACTTGGTTCGCGCATCGATACATCCTGTCTAACGCTTGTTTCAGCATCAAACGAATGCGGCATTAATATTCCCTGTTTCACATCTCCATCATGATCATGAAATGAAATAACCTGCCCAGCTGTTTTAAGTTCTGAATAGGCTGATAACAAATTACCAGTAACGATATAGCGCTCTTCACGACTGTTACTCGCGGCTTCAGCACTAAAAACTTCTTCCAGTGATAAAAGTCTTTGCTGCCCTTCGTAAATTGCGGGATCACCGTTCCATAATTTCGATAATGGAATCCTTAAAGTTCTGGCCGCGTCATTTACATAAAAAGTTACTTTTGTTTTGCTTTTAGAGTAAGGAGATCCACCTTTATGTTTAAAGGTTACAGCACCAACAACACCAGTATAAACCTGATCAGCAATTCTTAATCGGGCCATGTTTCCAATCTGCATGTAATTCCCAAGCTTACTGGTCATATCTGCACGATCCATTTCAAGCCGACTAATCGCGCCCAGATGACTGTCTATAGATTTGCGAATTGCAGCAACTTCTTTTTCATCAAGAGAGCCATTGTTTTCAGACAATTCCTTGTTTAAGTCAGTGACAGATTGATTCTTTTTAGCTATCTGCTCAAGAGCGATAGTATTCATTTCTCTTAATATTGATTCTGCATAAACCTCTTTAGTTTCGCCGTTAAGCTCTTCCTCTATATGCTTATTAATTTCAGTGTAAACCATAGGCTTACCCTGTTTTTTAACATCGTACTTAACAAGGTTTGACGACTGCCCAAATACATTACTTTCATCCTTTGCCGCCGATAACTCAGTAATTTCAATTTCTTTTGCATCGAGTGGAATAGTTTTAATTTCAAGTTCGTTCTGCCCGGTACTATCTAAGAACTCAATTAATGCTCGATACTCCGGCTCAATCTCATTATAGAATTTAACCTGATCTTTTACCGGCAGTAATGCCATGCGCCCTGTTGCCTTCATAGCGATATCAGGCATCGATATATCACCGCTGCTTAAATTCAACGCAAAAGCCACTTCCATATTTTCAGAAAAATACTGCTCAACAACCATGTCACCGTACTTATTAATAATATCCAACGTTTCAACACTGGTATCTGAATCAGTATTTGAACTGGTGTTTGCGTTAAGGCTTTTCATTTTTTTGGACAATACAGAGGTTGGCCTAATCTCTGCCGGTATATCCAGATTTAAGATACTATATTTAGGGACGCGAACCTGACCAGTACGATGAACGCGCCCTAGCATTTGCATAAACACGTTAATATCTAAGGCTGGCTGTGTAACAATCATGTGCCTCAATCGCTGGTCCTTAAATTTCTCGCTCGCATGCAGGCTTATGCCGGTTGATCCAGCAACATTTAATATCATGGCGTCCAGTCCACCATTATTAAATTCATCTCTAGTTTTAACCCGGTCAAGCTCGTCCTTTTCTTTTTTGATTAAAACGCTTTGGCCGTTAGAGTAGTCGACCATTAATTCACGCCCGGTAATTTCTTTAACGGTATACCCTGCTTCATTTATCCTGTGCCTAATCCAGTCAATAGGAGATACAGGTATTTCAGCAACATCCATACTGTCGATAGCGTTCTGGGCATCGTCAAATAAACGCCTTATTGGTGGTGCTAATTCATTTAACGGAATATCGACTGTCCTTGACCCACCTCTTTCATCTTTAATAGTGACTCGTCTTGATCTGGCCAGGGCGCGAGACAATACTGATCGATAATCAAAGTCAGACAAATCCTCTCCAACCTCAACACCCATATCCTTCTGATAATCTTTAAGGAATGACCCCATAGTATTTTCTAACGCTATAACAGGTTTCTCGCCTCGCTTAATAGCGGCTATAGCTTCTACAGCGGTTGTTTCTGCCTTTAGTGCCAGTACAAATTGACGAATAGCATTATGAGCAACAGAACTAAACTTACTATGATCAACACCAGCCTCCGACTTATTGCCAGCCCCTACAATTCTTTTACCATCTTTTTTTGCCTGCTTATCCATAAAAGCAACTTGCAATGAATGGAAGGCTTCGTCAGCCTGTGTAATTAACCTTAATTTGTCAGTCACCCTATCCGCTAACCGGGTATGCTTCTTTTTATTGATAGTATCGGTTTTTGTTTCAATCTCAATACCATTAAAACTTCTTTCGCGTCTGAATAATTGACCGGCCTCAGTCAGCATATTAGAAACTACAGTTTGAAGCCCGAGCCCACCAGATGTTACTGCATCAACTAACTCGCTTAACCCGTCAACAGCTTTTGAGATCGATGTTTTTAAATACAAAGGAAGGTTATCAGGGCGCTTTGCATAAGTAGCCGAAAGGTAAGTAACGCCTTTAGACTCTTCCAGAACGCTTTGCATAAAGATACCAGTGTTTGAACTGCCACCGGCATTATGTGACTCATCAAGAACAAATATTGCATTTGGAGCAATACTTCTTAGCACTTGCTGCTGCTTGTTACCAGCTTTGTTGATCTGGCTATACGTCAGGAAGAGCATATCTTTCCCGGAAGGTAGTTCGCCAGACTCAACTATTCCATCCAGTGTTCTAACGTGCTGCGCTGCTTTATTTTTAAATAAAGACACATCACGAACTCTATCAGTAATAGATGCATCGGCATTCATTAACAATGGTGAAGCATCGTTAACCCCGATATCCTGTGCATCACCATACATATCGGTAAAAAGATCAGCTTTTACTGTGACAAATACGGGGATTTTTCCTTCTTTACGGGCATAACGGAGTATGGCTGCTGCCTGCCTGCCTTTTCCTATCCCTGTCTGGTCGGCAATGATTATGCCCTCACCGTTTTCAATGTTATAAATGGCCGCCGCTACCGAGTCTATTTGTAAACCCATTAACGCTTCATTCATTTCCTTGTCGGATTTATAGCCTAATTTTTCACGAACGTAGTTATCAATGCCGCCAACCGCATCATCTATTACCTGTAACGCCTTTTCCATTGGCGTGGACATATTGACAGGCACTAAAACATCAACAGCTCCAGCTTTAGATTTAGCTTTGTACTCTACCTGAAAGCCTGACCCTATGGATTCATCAAGCTTAGAATGTCCATCAGGTCGGCTTTTTCCGCTTGCTGCGTCAGTCGGTACTGGTTTTTTACCGGGTTGTCTGCCTCCTTGCTCCAGTTGATTCTGTTCAGTAGGTACATTGCCGAGTCCGTCTGAATTATCTGGCTTGCCAGTGTTCCTGGTTCCTGTACTTCCTGGCCGCTTAGTTCCGGTATTGCTTGCGCTGCCTGTGTTATTAGACCCTCCCCTTTCTCCAGGAGACCGAGTATTCGCATTTCCATTTGATCCCGGTACAGTGTTTCCGTTATTAGTTCCGTTTCCAGTATCTTCACTCCCATTAACGCCTGTAGTTCCGGTTTCACTGTCTGTGGAAACCACCACTTCATCGGAGTGTTTAATTGATTCTTCATATCTTGTGAAAAGTTCATCCCAATTACCTACCCTGTCTATGCTTGATGCTGCAGGAGAAAGCTTGTTACTGGCTGATCTACCGGCGATAGTGATAACTCGTATCGGCCAGCCTGCTCCCTGTCTATTATAAAGTTTACCATCTATTTCAAAATTATCAGAGACATTGTAATGACTATATAACCAGTTAAAGAATATCCTGTCAGTTTCGGCCATTGTTTTGGCTACTTTATTAGCTCCAATAATCAATGTGGCACGTCCATCATCTTTCATTGCTTCGAGTGCTTCTGCTGCAATAAGATGATCAATCTTTGTTATTTTGTAACCGTCCTTATCGGCTTTTTCTTTCAAACCACCGAAAGGGGGATTAGTGACAACAGCATCAGCACTTTTTGCTTTAATAATTCCATCTTTAATAGCGGTTAACGCATCACCTTGTGTTGGCTTTAAACCCAAAGCTTTCAGATTGACTATCCGATCATTGTTTAACTCATTAGCTTTCACATTCTTTAATGACGCACCAATAGTTAGCATGCCATTACCGGCTGTTGGCTCCCATAACACTGACTTATTTGTAACTCTGGATAATTCGCTGGCCAGGTATGCGATAGGCGCAGGCGTAGAATAAGCCTGGTTAGCTACACTGGTTGATGTTCTGATATTCAACAAAGGTTGATTATTGTAAAGCTCAACCAGTTCATTGTAAGTATCTTCAACCGAGTTACCTTTTTTAACTACATCACGAGCATAACGAACCATTGCTAACTCAATACCCTCTTGAGCTTCTTTCATTCTGGCTTGTGTCGCTTCTTTGTTATCCAATACCCGCAGAAACTTTCTTAAATCAAGATTATTTTTTGGTGCATTACCATCAAGTAAAGCGTGGTAATAAGCATCAGGAAAATCTTTAGCGGCTTCAGGTTCTGTTTTTTCAACTTGGTCCAGGTGATCCAAATTATAAAGACGAACTTTCCTTGGGTCGTCCATTTGTTCGAATAGTTCATCATCGACATTGGCCTGAGTAGCCAGGTACATGCCTTTTAAAGCAGGCTTGATTTGTTTAGCGTCAACTCCATGCTTTTTTAGCTTATTGATAATAGCTCTACTGTACTGAGCGAACGTCACCGCACCCTTGGCAATATATAAAGCACCAAGCTTTGCGCCAACTTCCAGAATTTTAGGATTAACGCCTGAGTTTAACTTTCCAGATTCCGCTTTGAATAAATCAGCCAACTCTTGAGAAAGTGAATCTATTTCAGCATCGATACCTTCAAAAGTAAACCTACCCTTGTCGTAGTCGCCAGCTTCCTTTTCTTTATCGGTTGGCTGGTCTTTTGTATTGAGAGGGCTGGTCGCTGCCTGGTGTGCGGCAACGTCGATACCATTGGCAAGGTCAGGAAGTTTATCAGGAGAAATAATACCGTTTGTGGGTTCTTGATCCGCTCTTGATGGTTTATCAACAGGCTTCGTTATTTTAGAAACACCATTTTCCTCATACTCGTCACCGGCTTTATCCTGCCATACATTATCCTCATCGGTTGCGATAACCCTGGTCCCATCAGCTAACTCGTGGGTTGCGGTGAATTTTCCCGCTTTTACTGTACCTGCGTCATACGTACTCTTATCCGGTTTTTTCTGATCTGGTATTTTTACCCCGTTTGCTTCTGCCTGCCCTGTACCAGAGACTCCATTTTTCGCGCTGCCCGTTTCGCTCCCGATATCACTTTCTGGTTCGGCTGGTGCTTGTACCCCGGCTGGCTCATTTCCTGTTTCACTTTTTTCTGGAGTTGGCGCGATAGATAACCCATTTTGATTCCCCTGGTTAATTAAATTGATTAGCTCTACCGCTACGGCAGAATCTTCTTTTGAACTATCGGTTATACGCTCAACAGCTTCAGGATCAATATTATTTCCTTCGCGTATCAGTTCTTCCATTGACCGAGCATTGAAGTGATCAGCTGTTTCACCGAAGTATTCTGATGCTATCGCGTTAAAGTCTTCAGCATTGTTCAGTATTTCATTAACTCTAGCCTCGCTTTCATCGGCGCGCTCACCGTCTAACCGTTGATTTTCAAGGGCTGATTCTTCCGCAACAGCATCCTCCCTGCTTTGCTGCTCAACTAAATTTTTCGGATCAGTTGTGTTCAGCCATACTTTTTCACCGGACTCAAGCTTAAAGAGATAATCCTGCATTAACTGGTTATCGTAGTTTCCATACTCATCTTTTAAAGCAAGGATATCATCCTGTGCCAAAGCTTCAGTTAATTGCTCAACGGTTAAACCTTTATCGCCTTTTTGTTCGATACCGGGTAAGCCGAAAGTATTATTACCTTTGTTTAATTGGCTCAATCGACCGAACCAGTCAGAATCTTTTTCGGTATTAATGCCGCCCATCTTGCGGATGACCGTTGCCAGGTCATCATTGCCCCAGTCAATCGACCTGTTTTGTCTTGCTCGATTTGATGCTGTGCTGGCTGGCTTCTTTTTAAAGTCAGACAGATACTTTTTCTCAACTTCTACACCATCGTTCCAGCCCACTGAGACCTCTGTAGGCGTGATATCGCCCATAGGCACAGAATCTATAACCTTTTGATTTTCGCTTGCCTGTGCCTGCTCAGGATTTAACTGTAATCCGTTTTCTGCTTGTTGCTGTCCATGGTTGACAACTTCAGCAGGTTCACCCCACTCTTCATCGATAATTTGCTGGTTTAGATCTTGAGCTTGATTAATGTCAAGACCGTTACGGCTATTATCAACAGGCTGAACGGTATCGTCCGGGCCCAAAGTATCTTCAGCATTCAGGGCCCCACTATCTACACCATTTTCACCATCAACAGCAGGCTGATCTTTATCAGGTCCATTAGGCGTTACACTGGCAAGAGAAGATCCCACAGCCGCACCCACCAGTCCGTTATAACCAACTTTCACCCAGTCAATACCGATAATTGCATCAACCAAAGTCATGTCTTTTAGCTCTATAGCGTCATAGGTCTGCTCAATGGCAGCCATCACACTCTCCTGAATACCTTCGGTCACACCCGCATTAAGCAGTTTTTTGGCGTACTTACCGCCTTTCTTAAGTATTGCCGCAGCAGGTATGGTTTCCGTTAAGCCTTCTGCTATGGCAGCAAATTGAGCGGCACCACGCGCCAGTTTATCCGCAGCTTCCCGGTCAAGACCTTTTCCGCCTTTATCGACAGGAGCTGTTAATTTAGTTTGGTACTCGTTGTATTTGTGGCCGTAAACCTGACCACCCATGACAGAGGCTGCAAGCTTTGGACTCTTGGTGGCAATGCCCACCAGTATCGATGCACCAAGATCCGTTATACCGGCAGTTACATCAGTTGCAAATCTTGAGTATTTTCCGGCAGGGTTCGCGCCTTCTTCTTTGATTGTGTGCTCTGCTTCGGATGACAAAGCTTGTCCGGAGCGAATCAGTTCTTGTTTTGTTTCATCAGGGGTAACTATGGCGCCAAGTTTGCCAAGACCATAACTTGATGTGTCAGCGTAATATTTAATTAATTCTGATGCATATCGAGGAACTGCAAGGGTACGATTAGCAATACCAGGCAAAGCATTAAACCTTGGTGGTTGCGGTCTATCACTAAAGTCATCGGCATTATTGCGCCCGTATGACTCCATAATGCCACCAGCAGCTCCAAGTAATCGTTCTGGAGTCACATAAGCAGTTTTTCCAATTGACGATAATATACCGTCTTTTTCCTTTTCAGGCTGAAGGTCCAGCCCGTTTAATGCAGTTTCTTCAACAGATGAATTATTAGAAACCTCGACCAGTTCACCCCATTCTTGGGGATCACCCCAGGATTCGTTATCAACTTCAACCGGATCACCCCAACCAACAGAATTGGCCATATTTACACCTATTTAATTAATTGAATCGTACCGTCAGCACTCTTCGTGATTTCCAGACCTTTGTACTGTCCAGCTGTTGGAGAATAAACCTTACCGACAGCCATTTTATCAGCATAACCTTTTGGCACCTCCTTTGTGATTATATTTGGTTTAGCTTTTGCAGGATTTTTTGCAGGAGCACTATCAGCAGCCACGCCATTACCTTGTTGCTGTTGAGGCTGAATCACGCCTGTTGGAGACTCACTTTTACTAACAATTGCCTGAACTTCATCCATATATTTCTTTTCTTCAGCTTTTGATGCAAACCATCCAGGCTTTTCAATATTCATTTCACTTAGCTTTTTAACGGCCTGAGCTTTTGTTAACGCAGGGTTATCGCGAGTAATTTTTAATGCGCGACTGAAATACTGTAGAGGTGTTAACGCATCACCATGTTTCCGATACATGGTCGATGCCAGTGTTTCAACCTTGGACTTTTGAATGCCGCCTTTTTCATCAAGCATGATATTCCCGTTAGCATCAGGCGAGCCGAATTGCTTTGACGCCAGCTGTGCAAAGAATTTATCCATATCAAGTTGCTTCTTTGACGAATTACCCGAACCAGATCCTTTTGCTTGAGCCCTTATATAAGCGTCACTTTGCCCAATAGTCGCGTCACCATACTCTTCACCAGCTTTGAATAACTGACTTTTTACCTGCCCATCACCTTGATTTGTTTCTATCTGAGTAGGATTTCTTAAATTGGCAGCATGATCAGCGACACCTTTTTGAGCAACCGTTTTGTTTTTAAGATCCTCTTCACCCTGCAGCATAGCTCCAAGGTTTTTATCGTTAAGCTGCTCGCGTACCATTCCTTTAAATTCATCAGGTTTGAATACTTTTCTATTTCCATCATCGAAAAATAAAACAACCGCTCCTTGCTCATCAACAAAAGTATCTTTGATGTTGGCATCTTCGTCATTGTCCCATTTTTGCATGGCCGCCGTTAAAGCCGGTGACTTAGCGCCTTTGCGAGATTTCATCCAACTGCCGTAAACATCCGTTACAGCCTGCTTTCTTGCCACATCCAGTTGAGTTTTATCATACGCCGCATCATCCCTTTCCCATTGAATGCCGTTTCGTTCACGGACTTGAGCCTGATAAGCGTCATCGGTCTCACGCTTGCCTTTCCGATACTCCCTGTCCTCACGAACCCCGTTATCATGTTCGGCCTGTTGAAAACCCCGAACACCATCCATTAAAGCATCACCTACGCCATACATTAGAAATTTCCTCCATCAACATCGCCAAAATTGTTATTGTCATAAACCCCATTAAAGCTCGAAGTATTGCTAGATCCTGACCCACCAGAGTTAGACGCCAGATTCGCAAAGTAACCCGCAGCTTGCAGCCCATTACTGGCTGATTGCGAAGCCCTGTCAGCCAGGTTGCCGTAACCGCTTGCCGCTGAACTCGTACCACCCATAGCTGAATTGCCAGCACTGATAGAATTACCAATAAACCCTTGCACTGTATTGGCTCCGGTTAACAACCTGGCCCAATGCTCATCATCCTCATCAACACGCGCCTTGTTTCTGACATCAACATTGGTAATAGCCCTATCCAGCCCGTTACGCCGTTGCGCTTCTTGTTGTTTTCCGGAAGAGGGATTGACACCGTATCTGAAATTTTGTCGATTAGTGGACTCTTCTCGCTGATCAAAGACTTGATTTACATCAGCAGTCCGCTTGCCCATTTCTCCCTCATAATCAACAGGCCTATCTATTTCAGAAAATAGCTCATCAAACACATCACCGGAATACTGATCATATAATCCCTTTTGATCCTGACTAATGCCGTTAAGGTCATCAGCAATACCGGCTTGCTTTACTAGTAATGCTTTTTGCTCTCCTGATAGTTCATTGGATTCTCCTGCTCCCAATAGTCCACCGACCGCACCTACTGCTGCTGATATACCCGCTACTGCTCCCCAAGACATGATGACTACCTCAAATTTTTACTTAGATTAAACTGACTCACGCTTTCACGCGGTAATCAGTAGGTTTAACTGACTTTTATCTCACCGTTATCACTCCAGACTATCCCGGTTGAAGCCGGTTTAGTTTGCGGAAGCTTGGCAGGGTCAATAACCTCAACCATTTGATCGATAATGTTTTTAATTGGCTCTAATATTTCCCGTATTTCTACGGACAATTCGAGAGGGATATCAGGAATTGATGGAAGATTACTCATTGCTTAATCTCATAAGCAGAAGTAGCAAAATCAATTTGACTGATAATCAAAGGGGTTTGTACTTCGTATTCAAATTCGTTACCCCTTGACTCATCACTATCGGTATTCATTCTGAATATTTCACCGGCAACTTCATTGGATTGATGAACCAGTACACCATCAGCATAGAACTTAACGGCCACTGAATTAGAAGGTGGAATAGTCGGCAGGTCTCGCATATCACTACCACCGATTGTATTACCCCCAATTTCATATTGTCCGATTCCATGGTTTAGGTTACCCAGGGCGAACGCTGCGACATTGGCAAGCGAGATAGCGTCATAACTGGCTTGAGCTGCTTCGATTACCGTATCTGAGAAACCGTTATCTTTTGCATAAATTTTACCCGCTGAAAATGCTATTGCGTCCGGGTAAAAATATTCCTTCGATTTCCAGATTAGAATTTGTTTAATACTGTTCGCATGGAATCGATATATCGCGTTTGATGATCCTGAGAACTGATTAAAGTGTAGATGCTTGTTATTGTCATCAACATGAACAGCTGTGGCCGCATCACTTAAATAGGTGTGTTCATCAGGCTTGGCCAGGTCGAAGATATAACCACCAGCAGAAGTAAATGCAACATACTTTCCATCCCATTGAGTTGCACTGAACTCTTCCGGCAATAATGTTTTCCAGTCCTCTTCAGTGTACATCTCATCAGTGAGGTTTTTAGTGCCACCAGATCCAACGTAGAACAGTCCTTCAGGAGTCGGGAACACTACGCCACCAGACATTGAGACAATCCCCGCAAACGACACACACGGCATGATATCGGGCAGGTTTGTTACTGACATTGAATCAGGATGGTTTCCAACAACTGTAAAGGGCTTTCGGTTCGTGCAGATAACCAAACGGTTACCAAATGCTCCACCACCTATAATCTTATCGACAGAAGCTAATTTATACTTTTCAGGCCATGAATGTGGCTGATATGGCTCACTAAAGCAGACCTCGTAATCAGTAAAACCGACCATGACACCATTGGCCATGCTGATTAATCCAAACAATGTTGCAGGAGGCTCCTGATAGTCCAATGTTTTGATTAAATCGCCGGGTAAGTCTGCATCGTTTATTGTGTCAACATAACTCAGTGTCCCATGTGGAACTTCGGCGACAAACTGTAAAGCTGTTCTTTCTGTGCCACTAACAGACCGATAAATGTAAATCTTGGTTACAGGGTTGTGATCAGTATTGTTCGGTGATTGTGGAATACTGGATAACGTTACCTGGCTGCTGGATCCAGCACTAACCACCACACTGGCATCACTCGGGGCAGATTCTTCGCCCCAGGCTGTCAAGTGTGTGACAACATAGATTCGCTCAATTGGCAAAGTGCCGGCACTATCGACAACCGGTACCGGGGCAGTAACCGGAAATGGTACTCCGAGTAAATAATAAGGCGTAGGTTGCAGCAATTGATCTGTATCAGTTGCCTTTGGTGCGCCATCACCTGTGTAATAAATCTTATTCGTAGTGTCGTCAGATATAAAAGCTCTCTCTACATTCACCCGGTTGTTAAAACTTAGCCATTTGCGTGTATCAAACTTATCTGTGTACAGGTAGATGGATTGAACTTTATTCGATGAAGAGGGAATAGAAACAGATACTTTGTCTCGATACGGTTTAAGACTGCCAGAGGATAAATCACAATCAATAGAAGTTTGCGCGAAACCATTAGGCAAGAGCCGTGGTGATATCGACGGCCTTAAACCTCTGAATGAATTTGTGGATATTTTAGGCATTAACTAAAAAACTCTTCAACTATGACTATCCCTGCCGCTCCATTTGTTGGCGACACTCCAGATTGACCGCCTTGACCGCCTTTACCAATAACCGGCATAGAAGAGTTACCACCAGCCCGAGCGACAGGGAGTGAGTCATAATCAAATCCAGCCTCACCAGTAATAGTTAAATCTGCAAGTAAAGCCCCGCCTCCAGCACCTCCTTGGCTTGCAACTGCATCAACCCCTTTTTGCGCTGTTACGTGAGCGCCAAAAGTGGTGTTTGTTGCAGCGCCCCCCACTATTATAGACTCAGTAGCACCTATGACTGATGCTACAAGATAAATCACAGCTGTTCCGCCGCCGCCGCCGCCGCCGCCATCATTAGCGCCTCCCCATGCACCACCATTACCACCTCCACCAACAGCAGTTATTTTTACCGTAACTAATTCAGCAGGTTTTGTGTAAGTTCCGTTTACAGAAAAAACTTGTATTGTAGGTTTTACATCTGCTCCAGTATGATTTGCCTTGCTTAATATATACGCTAAGTTCTGCCCTTCAAGGGTTTGTGCGTCACCTGTAATATCAGCAGGTAGTTTTGCAGTAGCATCCAGTGCCAGCAGTTTATTCGCTGTTGCTGTAGTTGCCGCCTCAATACTATTAACCTTCTGAGCATTCAGACCTGTTTGCAATGTACTGTCTTTTTGCGGGAAACTATTGATAGCCCCTGAAGTTAATCGAAGCTCGAAGAAATCACCGATAACAAAAGCCTGTTCGGTTGTTCCTTCCTGGGCCCGGACAATCGTTAGACTCCCGGTTAAAGGGTTCGCAGTGACCTTGACTATCTCCAGTTCACCTGTTGATTTTTGCAGGTAAGCCATGAAGTAATCAGCACCAGAAGGGACCGGGAATTTACTGGCATCTGAAGGCGTTATCTGTGCCGTTAATACACCGGTACCTAAATCAGCAGTTAATACAGAGGACGCGTTATTTGCGAATTGATAAGCCATTTAGTTAATCCCGTTTGTTGATCTTAATATTTGACCGTTGTCAGCTACTGCTATGAATACAGTGTCATCTTCGTCATAGTGGACGTCAGTGAAATTTGCGAGAGGATCCAGCCCGTTTGAAACTTGGATGAAAGTGTCCCCACTATCAATGGAATAAGCGATCTTTCCGCTATCACCAACCGCTACAAACAGTGGGTACAGAAGATCAGAATGTGTTACTCCAGAAATATTAGTAAGTCCGAAGGATGGAGTAGCTGTCAGTGACCATCCAAAACCCAAGGAAGCAGAGGCAGCATTCTTATACATAGCTCCTCTATTACCAACTACTACAGCTGATCCATCTACCGTATTTTGTGTAGCATCCCTTAAGGAGTGGGTTATTCCAAAGCTTTGATTGAATAAAAGAGTATCGCCAAAGGTCTGCCCTCCCCATAAGAACAAATCCTCATAATTTCTAGATGATAAATATATGTCAGCAGTAGGAGCATAGTATAAAAAGACTCTACTTAATTCGTCTTGTACAGCCGTATTCTCAGTCCAAGTTACACCAAAATCATTAGTAAAAGCGAATGCATTTCCAGAGGTGCTTTGCGAATAGAGCACAGAAAACCCATCGCTAATAGTGGGACTCCACGTTGTACCAATAACATTCCCTGACCCACTGACATCCAATAAAGCCAAGGCAGCTGTATCTTGCGCCCACGCTACTCCATCGGTAGATGTTAAGATCGTCCATGCATTTCCACCAACCATGAACCTCTGATTAGTTGTATCAAAAGCAATGCAATTAAGATGCTCGGTTGTACCACTTGTTCTGGCTGTCCAGGTAAGTCCTTTATCCTCAGAAGTAAATAGCTTTCCACCGTCACCTACGGCTACCCACCAAACTTGCAGACCAATCTTGCCTGATAAAACAGCATTAATACTTGTTCCTCCAAATTGAACGCCAGCAATAGGGCTCCACCCGGCTGTTCCGGCAACCAAGCAAACCTCAGTCAGTCCAGCAGTCAATAAAGCAGAATCTTCCATAACTACAACAATAGTTGAGTTTCCTGTCGATGTGATATTGAAATCGCTGGCTGTTATCGTCCCGTACATTGTGCCAGCGTCAACAGTAAATTTTAATCGCCGACCAGGATTAAACAGGTTTATAACATTAAAACCATCGACTCTAAATGTGGTGGTATTAACAAAAGTGTAGGTGTACCCAGGACAAAATCCATTGCCAGGGGTTGATCCGTAATTTGTCCATACACCAGAATCATAAATTCTAAATAATGCTTTTGGCCTACTGTAAAATAAGTGACCATCTTCTAATGACTGTCCCGAGTTATCGGTTACCGGGTCAATATCTTTAATGCCAAGGTAAAGTGCCATCACAAAACCCTCATCAAGAAAATATTCAAAAATAGGATCAATATAATTGACTTCAACAACAGCGTCACTTGTGTTGTTTTCTGGTATGACTTTTTCAGTATTATTGTAAAGCACATCAAAAACTATCCCGAAATAAAAAACCCAACGTGTCGTAAACTGTCAGCACTGGCCCACCATAATCAAGGTTTATTTCACCCTCGTAACCACCTGCAATGCTGGCTGCGGCTGTAGCAGTCATAGTAAAAGTAACCTTTCCATCAGTCCCATCCGTATCAACCGAGCTGCTTAGCGTATCTATAATTAAAGCAGTTCCTTTCTTTCTGAAAGACATTGTTATTACTATCCCGCCAGAAACATCTAACGGCAACCATGAATCAGGATCGTGCGGATCACCCGTATTTTTATCCTTAAGAGTGACTTTAATAAGAGGGCGAGTATTACCTGAAACCCATTTGATAGTCTGGCAGGTCATTATGCGGCACCTCTTATTCTCAATCTAAAACTGGCATTTGTTCTATTCTTGCTGGCCCTGATCTTGGCCTCATCGATATCAATACCAAACAATCGTTTTGCCTCAACGGAATCATTGGGAGAGTACCAGGATCGACCTTTCATTGAATGCAGCCGGGCTTCAGCACCCTTTGTTATTGCATCGTAGTAATCGTTATAAAGAAAATCAGGTAGAGATTTACTTTTTCTATGAGGCTTAAACACTCCAACAAAAGTCATATCACCGCTGGCTGTGTCTGTAAAATTTGGAAATAGAGTTACCTGGGTAGGGGTAGAAAAATAATAGAACTCAGGTAAATCTGCTACCCGAGTGCGCCAGTCGTTAGTAGTCCGGCGAATATTCGATAGTGATTCAGGCTCAATTTGACGGCCATTAACAGTAAATTCCTTCAGGGTGATAATCACCCTCGTCACATCATCAAAGTCAAGACAATAATCAGATACACCAGGGGCAATAGTCAGGTTGTTTAATGGCTCTTCCCATGCTCTTGTTTTATCGCAAAACTCAATGGCCGCGCCCATAATTGCATTATCAATAATAGGCGTATGAATATTACCAACAGATAGAGAGATATCAGGATAAAAAGCTTCAAGTGGTTGCATTTTTTACCTCTGGAGAGTTTAGAACGTCAGACTTAAACTTTACGCCCAGGCCGTTGTAAAATGATTGCATGTGAGTATTGGCAGAGGCGATACTTGACTGAGATGAGTTTTCGGTTGAGTACGCTTTGTAGAACATCCACTCCATAACCGAATTAGAGTAAATATCCTTTAGCCCTGTCACTGTCAGTGGATCAATAAATGTTGCGTCACCCATTGCGGTATCGAGAGCTGTAGGCAATCTAACCACTTTTATTTCTAACTGGTTACCGGCTATAGCCGGAGGATAATTATAAAAAACATCTGGAACACTTTCGTCATAATCATACGACAAAGTTACTGCTTTTGGTGTGCTACTGTGCCAGTCAGCCTCAAAAGCATCCAGAATATTGCTTGAGACAAATTTGACTATTTTTCCAGGCGTTGCCCCGGCTGCACCCATATTTCTAACAACATCCAATAAGCGTAAGCCACCAACAGGCAAATCCTGCTTAGTGCCTGCTACCAAAGGAAAGTTTTCAGTAGATGAATTTGAATCAGGCCGAACTAAAACGACCTGCTGAACAGCCTGATTCAAAAAACCGATCAATGAAGAGCGAGTCCACGCCACCATTGTGATATCACCCAACTCCTTGGCAACATCATTAATAATCGTGGAAACTAACATTTAGCCGGCCCGTAGCTTTGCTTTGATTTTTTCCGGGTCAACCATATGACTCACTTTAATATCCTGGTTTTCACCAGCTACATGAAGCTGAGGCACAGTCATGTTGTCGTAGTTGTCTGTTACTGGAACAGTATCGGTTTTTGAAGTAACACCCTCTGCAATAACTTCTGCCTGAGCCTGAGCAATAATTTCAGCCTTTTCTTCATCAGTCAGATTATCCTTAAGTTCCTGAATGATAGCGGCTCGTACCTCGTCTTTTGTCAAGACATCAGCTTTAACCACTTGCTGAAAAACCGGTTTACCACCGGGAGGTTCGTAGCTTTCAGGCAGTAATTCCATGCCGCCTTTCGCGTGTGCCTGTGGAGTCCATAAAAACACAGCTTTGGTTTCATTGTTTCGTAGATACCGGCCTTTGTGTTCTTTAGCAATTTTAAAAGCTTCTTCCATTGCTCTCTGCTGTTCATTAATAACAATGTCGCCTTTCGTTGTTGCCATTTTTATCACCTTTTAAAAGTTTGGCGGAGTATTGCTGCCCCGCCATTATTGTTACACCTTGATTTGAGCGTGCATCATGGCTTCAGGCTTAACTACTTTGTAGCCGTACACATTCAAACCACGAACCAGTTCACCGAAATCAACAGGGTTTTTCAAATCTTCCATCTTCACCATCTGTGAAGCGAAAGTCAGGGCTGATTTATGCCCTGCAATAACCTGATAAGTCGTATTAACATTCGTTACCTTGAAAACCTGGTTAGATCGATAAATGTTCAGGTCGCCAATTCTTCCGATATGACCACTACGAATAGTTGACTGAGAATCACCAGACAATGAAGCATCCTTTAATTCTGAAGTCTTGATCAGGTTGCAAATATTGGAAGGCAGAACAATCCAACGCCCTTCATCTGGGTAATCATTTTCATCCATCATGGTACAAATAGTATTGATGAGAAAATTAATTACGTTTGTATCAGTGATGACCAATGGCGCGGCATCAGTACCCAGATTGATATTTGAGTTTAAACCCGCTGTAGCACCTGTATTAGCCGCCGCAACATCCAGATAAGTCGCTGATAAAACATCAGAGTCAACTGCAATCTTCATCTGCTCTGCGGCATCCTTAGAAAAGGTTTCCATCAGATTAGGGTTAGATTGGTACTCTTCAATCTCGTTACATTCAAACGCAAAGTACTTAGCCCGGTTGATCTCCAATAATACTTTTGGAGAAGTCGGCTTTTCGTATTGTAATGCGCCAGGGATAACACCGGCTGCACCATTAACGGCACCGAAGGCATAATCACGAATTGTGATAGAAGGGATTGTGTTGATAATTACACTGTCACCAGCGTCCTTAATTTCACCTTCATAGTTAGTGTTAGCGATCTCGCCAAAAACGGTCTTGGTATAAAACTTCTCGACCATTCGAGGCGACCACAACTGTGGAATAAACGCGGCTGAACCGCTGCTTTGATAACCGGTAGCATCACCACCGGCTCTTGCTAAAAGTGCCATTGTTGTTCACCTAAGAATCAGATCAGGCGAAGCCACGCAATTACTGTCGGATATTTCCGGTACGCATTGCGTGATCAATCTTCGCCTGAATTTTAATTGCTTCTTCAGGTTCAATTTTTCCCAACGCTTTTTCTCGGTAAAATTCTGAGATCTCTTTAGCGTAGATAATTTCATCCGCCTCAAGGTCAGTTCCACCGGGCTTAGTGTCGGGTAAAATATCTTTACCTGAAGCCTCGTTTCGGTGTGGGTTTTCGTCCTCAAACTGGTAGAAAAACTTTGCAACTGCGATAACATCATCTCTACCTTGTGCGGCCTTAAGATGATCCTGTCTGCGTCTACCGTCTGATTCCAATCCATCAAGCCAGGTATGAAACTGTTTTGAGTTATTAATCTGAGTCCAGTTTGGCACCAGGTCAGCAAGGCGAGATTGAAACGTGTAACCATTGCCTTCTGATTCACCGGCTTTATCGTTATTCGCTGGTTGCTCTTTATGACCTGCTACTTTCTTTTCAATCGCGTCGATACGAGATGTCAGTGCTGCGTTATTACGTATTAATTGACCTTTTGAAAGATTGCTTACGGCATCAACAAATTCAGATCCGAACTTAACGGAAATATCTTCCAGTGCGGCATCGACATCGCTGTCTGTATCGCCCTGCTTTGTTGTGCTAGCGTTAGCTTTTAACCCTTCAATTTCAGCATTCAAACGGGTGATTTCACCGTCTTTAGCTTCAATATCGACCCTGGAACTATGAACGTGCTTGTCATACATTTTTTTGTAAGACTTAAACCGTTCTTCGCTTTTTTCCAGTTGTGCTTTTAACTCATTATCACCAACTTTTTGTTGGGCAGTTTTGACAGGCTCCGGCTTTACAGCTTCGGTCTTGTCGGTATCAAGTAAACTCTTCTGAATTTCATCAGCTTCTTTCACTTGATCTTGTATAGCTTGTGGTATTCCCATCCGTCTCTCCGGTTATCAGGCACTTAACAGTGTTAGTTACGAATAGCAGGCACATTAAGTCTTACTGCTAACGCTGAGTCTGAAATAACTCTACGGGGAATATAATTAAATTGGTTTTGTGGTGCGGTGGTTCGTGGTTTTATAAATACTTATTTACGCTTCGAGGTTTTCAATAATTTCATTAAGAACAATGGACTTACCTTGCCCTCTTTGAAATGTATCAACTGGTGATGACCTGTTAGCAACGTCCTGTTCGTCCAGTTCAGAGCTAAGGTAATCCATTAACACCTTGCCATCGATCGATGCGGCAATTCTTCTAAAAGCATTTTTCTGTTGATCGTTTGTGTTGTTCATATTTTATAATTCATCAGCCAGTAAAAGGATCTCAAGTAAATCCATATCGTTATTGAAGATTGTTTTTTGATGGTCCATAGAGTGCTTGATTTCCTTTTTAGCCCTGTCCATTAGCATCCTTTTTGCTTCCTGGCGCATAACATCAGCCTCTTGCATGACTGATTTAATCTTTTCGTCCAGATCATGAGCGGTATTAACCAGGGTTTCTATATCATCCGGCAATACTTGAATACCGTAATCCTGATCATCGACTTCAATAACTTTATTTGACAGGAAGTTTTCAGTAGCTTCAGCAACCGGCATTCCGTCAACATCGCTAAACTCGTTAACCAGGTTAAAAACTGAGGCTTGATTTACTTTGAATGTGTAATCCTTTAAAAAGCTGTAGCTTCTTTTTATCTTCTTATCGTGAAACTGTGAGCCACCGAGATTATCATCCTCAATAATTTGAGTGATTAAATCTTTAAAGCCTAATCCACCAGTCACCAGCAGCGAATTACCGCCCATCCCCCGAGTAACTAAACTCATGCAAGTCGGTCTCTTCGATTAATGCCATTACCCTGATACGGCACTGTACCGGCTGTATTCTCCCAGGCATCAGCCTGAAGCAATGGTGTTATATTGTCATCGTCGTAGATGATCTGCTTACCTGTTACTGGGTCTGTTATGTTTTTGTTAATAAGTATTTTTTTAAGAAATAAACATTGATTTGATAGGTCGGTAATTTGCGCATGCAAATCTTCCATCGACACAGTTGTTGGAGATGATAAATCAAATGCAGTATTTATTTCATACGCAACAACCAAATCACCAACGACAGGAGATCCGTCACTGAGATTAAATGCAGTGTTTATCTCGATAGCTGGCACCAGGGATATTGGGCTGGCATCGGTGAGATCGAATGCTGTATTTATTTCTAATGTAGGGGTTAAATCACCGATAACAGCCGTGATATCGACCAGGGCAAAAGCGGTATTTATTTCAGTCGCTGGAGTTAAGTCACCAATAACCGGGCTTGCATCAACAAAGTCGAAAGCCGTGCTGGTTTCTGTCGCTAATATTAGTTCCCCGGTGGATGGCGAGCCGTCAGTCAGTGAAAAGGTAGTGTTTGTTTCTATTGCTGGAGTCAGGTTACCAACAACCGAAGAGGTATCAGATAGACCGAAAATAGTGTTTATTTCGGTGGATGGAGTCAGATCGCCAATGACTGGAGAGCCATCAACCAGGTTGAGAGTAATGTTTGTTTCTGTGGCTACTACAAGTTGACCAACGACAGGGGAGTCGTCCACCAGGTTAAATGAAACATTGGTTTCTGTTGCAAGGGTAAGATCACCGACTTGCGGTGAACCATCAGTTAAATCCTGTGCTGTATTTATTTCTATCGCTGGTGTTAAATCGCCAGCAACTGGCGGTAGTGAGCCATTTTCTGGATCGTAAAGCCGTAGCCCTGTAGCACTAATATCTCTAAAATAAAGAGCCATAACTACACCGACAAATCCACAACAGAAACAGATTCATCGTAAGTTGTTTCATTAGTAGTTGTGTTCGCGGCGGTCAATAGAATCACACTACCCGCATTGCCTATGTTTGGGCTACTAATCTCAAGTTGCCCTGCTCCACCAGCTATAACACCTATCCCAGTGTCTAAGACAGTCCCTGCATTTAATGCTGCACGATTCGCAAAAGCTGTCCAATTTACCGATATCCCATTAGCTAAAATAACACCAGAGCTGTCGTAACAAATTTCCCTTATACCATCAGTATTAAGCAGTAGCTCTAAAGCTGCCGCATATTCATGACCTTGTACTCGTACCCCAACAGCGTCAAAATGAGTCCCATCAAAGAGTGTCAACCCTTCTAGCGTAGCCACTACTGAGTTAGATAATGTAGCCGAAAAGTTATCTATTGCAGTATTAACCGCAAGTATTTCCGATGGCGTTCCGCCGCTAGGAATATGACCAAAAATAAATGGTGTATCAACGGTCATGGATGGTATATCGACTACCAGTTGAGAATGAGTTAGAGCAAGATTAACTTCATAGGTAATCGATCCATTTGCCGCATCAGTATGACCGTGATGCATGAAAAATCCTTCCAACACATTATTGACGTTACTAGCCATCGCCGCATTTATACTAGCTACTGCGCCGTTATAAACTCCCGCTCCTCTGTGCCAGTTAAATATATCAGCCGAGCCTTTCCCGCAAGGAACAAATAGAACCGGCTTGTCAAATGTGTTGTTGGACACAAAATCATTGACCGCTGTTAACCACATACCCATGTCACCATCAATACTGTCCTGATGCTTTAGGGTATTAATTGCGTCTGTCAGCGTCTGAGTGGTGAATTCCCACTGCTTCGCTGTGCCTGTGCCTGTATAGACGTCATCTATCCCAGGTACTAAGTCAGCTCTATTTATGATGTCACTTTGACCAATAAGGGGTATGACGGAATAACCATCAGCTAAAGTAGAATTATTGGTGATACCTGCGCCTGAGAATGAGCTAAGATCATTCCCTGCGCTGGTATCTTCCCACCCATCCGTGGGTTGCGTATAAGCTAAAGTAGGCGTGGCGGCTGATAAAACTCCTGGGCTAATGGAGTAAACGACAGAAGCTGAAGCATCACCACTAGAGTAAGTTAGAGTTTGCCCGGTGGATAAAACAAATCCACCGCTCCCGCCTATACCTATACTTATACTTTCGTCAGCTGTGAGGGTTAAAAATGCACCATTAGAATCAATAACTGACGTTGTGATATTAGGAGGTATAGCATCGCCAACAGGAGCAGGAGCAATAGCGAATGTAAGCGCGGCACCCCATTCACTCCCCAGCAAATCTGCCCAAGTTTTTGTACCTGAAGCACCAGCTGTTGCCTGCCCAACATAAGCGACGCCGTGAGTAGCATCAAACCCTAGTGTGTTATCGTCAGCATAAATCCCTGTCATTCCGGCAGGATAGCCAACATCAGCAGTTGCCCACTGATTATCTCTAACAGCTAACATACTAAATACTAGAGCATCATCAACAGTAGTTTCTATCGACGGACTAACTTTTGATATAGTATTTTCAACAGTTACTGAAGCTACTCCTGTCACAGGACTTATTGAGTTATGACCTGATATCCTCAGCATTCCGCCGAACAAAACAGATCCTGCGATACTACCGAAATCAAAATCATATGTTGCGTCTGGAGCTGCTGAAAGATGCTTATAATAAACATAGCCTGATGCTCCTCCAGCTATGCCATCCCCGACAATCGCCGTCCATCCAGCGATTGTCATAGTATCTACATTATCGTCAAAACCAATAGGAGCTACTAATAAATCACCAATAACCGAACCAGCCGGTGTTGTTAATGTCAGGATTGAGTCAGTATCTTGCTCAAATACTGGCCCGGTAAAAGACTCGACTACTGGAAATGTCATCAGTTAATTACTCCTGCATTACCCAGCGCTATGGAACCCATTTGGGTTATCGATAACCATATCATTACCATCAGTGGTTTTGACATAATCATTGGCACTCAATGGCACTAATCCACTATCAGGCGTACTGCCAGTAGAATCAGGGTCATAGCAAAAAACAGCTTTTACGATGTTATTGTTTGCGGCTCCACCAGCTGCTGTATAAGTGAGCTGAGGTAGGCTTGAAAGCTTTGTATTAGCAGTGTCATCAACAACCGGAGCTGATAAATCAACGTCAGATAATACTTTGCGAGCATAGTTCGTAAAAGTTGCTTCAGTATTACCCGCTGCTGCTAGTAATAAAGCTAGAGTATCGTAATCTTCCAGCACAGCATCCAGTTCTGATGCTTGCAGCAATACTACTTTTAAAACAGCGTTTGCGGGATCGTTATTAACGATACGTTTGATATAAGCGGATACTTCGCCTTTTGAAATATTAAAGCCTGTTGACATGATTTTTTCCCATATTAAGTTTAAATTATTTTTTAATAACCCAGAATGTAATACCGCCAATGATTAAAGCGGTAGCCATTGATTGAAGCCAGCCAAGCACTACACCTCTATTGCCTGATATGTTTTCAACAGCACTTACTCGATCCTTAATTGAATCAAAAGATGCATCTAATTTATCAATCTTATCCCCGCAATTAGATTTGCTTACGCGCATCTCAGCACCAAGCCTCGATATTGCATCACGATCATTGACTTGACGCTCTTCAATTCGAGCCAGTTTAACCAGCGTTTCATTAATTTGATCAACTTTTATAAACAGTGCTTTTTGACCATCGAGAAGTTTTTTTATTAGCGTTTCGTCGTTCATATCGCCGCCAGGTTATGCTCTTTCAGTATTATAAATAGCGGTCACTGTCCCGGTCACTGCCGCTGCCGTGGTGCGCGCTGATAGATACTTCCACGACTCATCATTGGCATAACCGCCAGCATCGCTGGCCCCTGATAGCGTGATAGTGCCAATGACATGGAAATGAAGATTGTCGTTACTGGCCAGGACTTCAACGACTGCCGCAGCTCCACCAGTAGCATCCATAAATGCTGATACGGTTTTACCCCTGGTACCGCAGTTAACCGATAAACCATCGGTTGCTGCCGCATTAGTTTTTAATATCTCATTCATTTTCGTTGCTCTCTTCTGTAGATGTTAATGATTCGATATTGCCGCCATTGTCGCGCTTATCGACCTTGATACGTTTGGTTACATTGCCTGTTTTACTGTCCAGGTGAACGTGAATCTCTGATGGTTGTTGATATGTAATGCCCTGCATTTCAGGCTTATCCTTATCTGGCTGTCCTTTTTTAAGATCAGCTATAGCCGTGAGAATGTTTTTAATATCGCCTTCACGGTTTCTATAGGCATCATCTGTAGAAGCCGAGTCTTTGGTTTTTTTATCATTTTCTTTGATGTGAGCCAATTGCATTTGAATGACTTTCTCCTGTGCCAACTGGCTACCGTGCATCCTTTCTTCGGATTTGATTTTTTGCTTGTTAATTAGCCCTTCAATTTGATTATTGTTTTCCTCGATTATTTTCTCTAAGTGAAGTTTATCAAGTTCGAGTTTATTTTTTTCCTTACCGCTTGCCTCATCTACCTCAATTTTCTTTTTATCAAGCTGAAGTTTTAATAAAACAGGGTCTTGGGCTTGCTGCTGTTGTAGTTGTTCTGCCTGCTTTTCCTGATCCTTTGCCATCTTTGCTTTAAATTCATCGTCCGTGGGTATCAGGTTCGGCATATCAAGTACTTTGGCATGTTCACGCAGCATCTTGGCCCTGCCCTCAATGCCAATAATCTGCATGTCCATTTCGTTATTCGTGAGCTGTAGAAACTCAAGACGATCATTATGGGCCTGCTCTTTAACGATCAATGCCGTTGCACCTCTGGCCACTACATTGACATCACCTTTTATTGAAGGGTCTTTATCTTCAAGCATGTTGATGAAATATAGTTTCTCCACAATCTTACGAGTAACGTATAAATCAATCTGACCTATTGCCGCTTTAACGCCACGACTTGCAGAGTTCATCAGCATAGCTAAACCTGACGAAGTTCTGCCTGCGCCACTCGCACGATCTGAACCCATTGCATAACGAGGTATACCCGTTGAATCGTCGGCTCTGCGCTCAAACTCTTCGTACACGCGCAATAATTCATGAGCGTTAAGTTTGGGTTGGTAGAAGTGAACGTTAGGAGAATTACCGGTTAGTTCGCCCCTTTTTGTTTGCATGACCTTCCAGGGATATATTTCAACCTGCTCATCGGCGTGTAATCTGTCCGAATGAACTTCGACCATGGGCCCTGAAGCCATGCCAACATTGTTAGATATAGCACGAGCTGTCGCATTACACATCGATTGATTGTCGCGCATGAGATAACGCAGAGAGTTGCCAGCGAATGAACCAGGTACCGGGTCAAAACAGGCTTTTTGATAGGGTCGACGACTTAACGGATCTTTATTAACTTTGCACCGGATGATATACCGGCCGATTTTAATAGCATCAATCTCATACTCGGCGTAACGATCAATGCCTTTTAGATTGCTGTCCCATTGCAGAAGCATCTTGCCCTGTACTGATCCCCAGAAGTGAACACCGTCAATAACGTCCTCACTTGAGCTCATCCACCAGTGGTCTTTGCCTTCCAGGTGCTTTCTTTCATGGTCAAGCCACATCCATTCCCGTAGACCACCAGCGCCGTAATCCTCAAGCACATCGGATATTGATTTATTTGAGTAACCATCAACATCAAGAAATGATCTTAATTCTCTGCGTGACAGCCTGATATGCTCAATAAATTCACCGTCATCTGGAGTTTCACCCTGGGGAGAAGGGTAAACGTCGAAAGGAGAAATGCGTTTAACTTCTTCCTGAATAATATCTTCGGCAATCGGCGTTACGTTTGATTCCTCATCGTGCTGCCATTTAATTTTTTTCCTTCGATGTTTTATTGGTCCTTTTATAATCGCATAACTGAACGTAGAGAAATCATCAAGGAATTGATCAAGCGCTTCATCCCAGCCACCTTCGACTAACTGATCTTCAATCTTTCGCGACATCCTGTCAGCCCGTTTTTTAGCATCTTCACGCAAACCGATTAATACCAGGTCCCGCAGCTTTCCTACCCGCTCCATGACTTGCTGTTGATCCATTTGCTGAGGGTCGAGTGTAGACTGTATTCTATTAGCTATTTCGCGTTCAGCCCAGCCAGGCAGATCAGGCATAGGGGTTGGTTCGATTTCCCAGGCCTTATCACCTGCAGGCATGATAATGTCGCGAATCCATGATTTAAGCCCACGAATCTTTGCATTCGTCAGCATCATGTATATTTCAGAGCCGCCCTGCTCTCGTATTTCGTTTAATATCTTTGGTTCGTACTCACCACGCTTTGCACGTAGATCGTTTAGCAGTTCCTGCTCAATGACTTCACGCTTTGCATTCTTGTTACGCTCCCAGCAGTTAGAAATATGCCCAGCTAACGCACCCTCGACTTGATCAGTCTTAAGGTTAACTTCGTCTGGTTTAGGTATTTGATCTGCCGGAATAAAGGCGAGGCCGTTAATCATTTGTCATCACGCGCACAATTAAGTAGCGTGAAATATATATTGATGTTGTTTTTTATGTAGTGGTTAGTGGTTTTAAAGGAGGGAATAAAAAAGCCAGTTCACTAGACTGGCTTTTTACTTAAATTTATTCTGCAATCATATTAAAGTTGCCAGCCAACCTCATTACTGGAGTATCCAGTTTGATGACAGCCATCCATACAAGAATTAGCGGTGATTACATGATTGGTCTCAGGTTTCTCCGATTGCGATTTATAGGCTACCACCGATGTTCGCCTGAATTGCGACACAATACCGATATCGGCACCCAGGTCTACCGAAATAACTACAGGGCTATCTAAAGCCTGATAACTTACAAAATCTGGTGCTGCATTGGTTGCTACTGCCATTGTCGGCACTGCGAAAGCTGCAGCAAAGATCAGCATTACTGAGAATAATAGTTTTTTTATTTATTTATCCTTTTCTAGTTAATGGTAATTAGAAGCCTGATATTAATGCTTTTGATTATTCCCCGTCATGGTTTGTAGGTTTAAGCATCAATCCCAGACTACTTTGACTGCTCGCCCTTTTTCACCAATTTGCAGGCACAATCGCAAAATACTCCCATCTGGATAGACTACGTTCCATTGATCAATTATACCAATCTTGTCAATCATAAAGAAAATAACACCCTCACTCCCTGGACCATATGCAGGATGACGTATTAGGTCTCCCACAAACAAATCATTCCCGCCAATATCCTTCCATGGAGCCTTCATTCTATCGGTTTTTTCAGTTTGATGGCGAGCATTTGTATTTGCTTGACTCTGATAATATTCACTACTGAATACAGTATTATTAAATCCAAAGTTATCTTCCTTATATCTATTGCTAAAATCATTCCATTTAAATACGGTTTCAACGATTTCAGCAAGAAAGTCTATATCAGGAAGATTTTCCCATCCAACCGGATCAGGAATATCACTAACACCAAACATTTTTCCTCCCAGTACAAGCGGCGTCCTGATCGACCATTTATTTTCAATCCATGACCATAACCCTGGCCACCAAGTAGCCGCTGATGCGCCAAACTCTGGAACATATAGTAAAATAACTCTGTCTTTCGGTGCTTCGTTTATGTTTTTCATGATTTCAATTAACTCTTTTTAGTTGCTTTAACTTCTGCTTAATTGGATAAAGTCATCTTTAGTGAAAGGCGACCCGTTATCCCATTCAACAAACCCTGTCGATTCTGGTTCAGTTCTCGATACCTCAATACCCTTTTGATCGTAAGTAATGGAACACCCATAAGAAACCATCCTGCCATTCTCAAATTTATTAAACTGTTTTAATTCTTTATAACCATAAAACGCACTACATTTATAATCGCCTTCCCATGTATGGTCGTATTCTTTAATTAATTCACTCACGCCCCAAACCTCCGCCGAACTACCGGCCTTGCTGTAAATACTTCGACCTTTGCAGGCATATAGGACAGGTTCATCATAATCGAATCGGCCATATTAGGGCTATCAATCCCCATGTCCTTCATTTCCTTCTTGTTACAAATCTGTATTTTATTCAACGAGTGATACTTTTTAGGTATTCTACAGACTTCAGCTCGCAATAAATCAATGTGCTCTATCTCACTGGAGAATGATATTAGTTCGTCCGGATTAAAATACTGACCTTTTACCACGGCCAGGTATGTTCTACGGCAACGGTCCCGCAGCTCCCAGTAATATTGGGCGCGTTGATTAACGAATGTTTCTTTGTTTGTTCGCTTGTTGCGCGGATCGTCAACACCGTCCTCATAAATATCATCAGGCCTGGTTGCTGTCTCAGCTCCGTTAAACATCTGTGTTTGAACTCTCTTGGGGCCCAGGGCATCATTGAACTGTCTACGCAGAGAAACGCCCATGCCGCCACCATCCCAGATAAAGCAATCCGGTTTAATCTGCTCGCAGTATTCTATAGCCCAGTCAGCACCCTCGTTTACATCACCTTCCTCACTCTCCTGAACATCGAGGAACACAACGCCCTTACGATATGCGAGACCTTTTATATCAAAGCCCAAGTCACTTGGATCATGCGATACAACCTCGACACCTTCAGCTTTGAAGCCTAATTTCAAATGTGAATCTATGCAGGCATTGAACCAATCAGGTGAAATGATAGCGTTTGGTACAGAGTCGTTATAACCACCGAGCCACTTATGATAATACTCAGCCTCAGACATATTTTTTTCATCGTCTGCGCGCTCTGATTCCAGTCCAGACGCGAGAAACCATTGCCGAGGTACATCTGTGTAATTAATCTGCACGATCATTACATTATCGTCTTCATAAAAACCTGTTCTAGCCAGGTCTTTCTCTGCTCTCTTCAACCATTTTTTTGATATCGGGTCAGCAGAGGAACCTCTATTCATCGTAATCCATACCTCGGGCATCTTGATATCTTCACCAGCAATTTTTCGCTCAGTATCTTTTGCAGATAAACGTAATGACGCGGTTAATATATCGAGTGTTTTTTGCGCTGTGGATTCGCCCTCTTCAATCCAGATACCATCAACACCCGATAACATGGATTTAATTGAGCTGATGTTACGACCCAGGCCGCGATAGAAGTTTCGACCACCTGATGCGCTGTAGATATGATTCTTATCGCTGGTAAAGCCTTTGGCCCCGATCCGTTCTATTTCATCCTGAATCAAACGATGAACTGATTCATCTATCGAGTTCTGAAACTCACGAGCGCAGCACCAGAGCTGGCCAACGTTCATGCTGGCTATAACGTAGTCAGCAACAAATGTGGATTTGGTAGAACCTCGACCTCCGACAAGAAGCTTTATCCGCTTTGGCCTGCTTAATGGCTCCAGGTTCGGCGCGTACTCTACCTCTACGCGCTCCACGTCATTGTCGCTTATTGCGGTTTTATTAATCTTTTTTCTCTTCAGTAGCTTTTGCAAAAGTTAGAATAGGGCCAGGCAATTTTTATCTTTCGCAATCTCATTTTTCTACCTGATACACACATTCAATTCCACCACTAGCAGCTGAATCAACTTTCCTTGATAGATACCCTGACGAATACAACCTGTTTAACTTTGATGAAGCATTTTGAATGCTTAAATCCAAATCGTTAGCCAGTTGTCGGGCTGTCATAGTGCCAGAAAGATTAACCTTACTTATCAAGTCAATCTGCTGATCGTTAAGCAGTAGTTCTCGTATCTTTGTAGAGTTCCTTTTTAGAACCATTTCCCGAATACTTGCGATGCACTTTGGTTTCATGAATCACTCCTCCATCTTAGCTGGCACAAAAACAATTGCCCGTTCAGCGTTAACAACTACCCCAGGAACACCGCCCTCGTCTGTAATCCACTTCTTGAACTTAGCTATTGTCTCAAGAGCCTTGTTTGCAGAAGGAGCGTTTAAAACCTGTTGCTCTAATTCAATTCTTATTGGCTTATCATCAACCAGTTGAGTACTGATCTCCTTGTAGCTCTTCCTGGCCATGCAAATTTCCTTTAAATCAATCAAATCAAGGAACCATCTTTCTTGATCGTAATCAACCTTCTCCTCGATCAATTGACATTTCTCAGCCAGGTACTTAACCACGTTGACATTTGTTAACAGTCGGCTGGCCGCAGTTCTGGCAGCAAGATCAGTCTTCACTTTGTAGTTTTTTTTATATGCACGAGTAGCATTCAACTCAGGATCGGTTCTGTATGAGTTACAAAACCCCTGTTGTTGCTTCGTGAGCCCGTTCTTGTTTTTAGCCATTACAAACCTAAATAATCAACAGCATCATCGGTTAAAGTTATTTCAGCTGTATTGTCATCACCAACCGCCACAGTTACAGCAAACCATTCTCCATGCCTTTTACTTACCACAGGAGCCTGGCTCATTTTATTCCTGTTAATCAATTCTTTTAGTAAATCGATATCACTCGCCTCGGTAAAATCAGTTGCTTTTTCAACAGCTGTCTTAAAAAAAGTTCCATTATCTATCGAATTTTTAGCCCATTCAGGAAGGTTGTCCGGGATTATTTCTGTAACTTTATTCATCATAAGCCTCGCTCAAAGAGTTCATTAGTTTATGTATTCCGTAAGTCATATTGATTACAGAGTTATCAAAAGCAATGTAATCTTCTTTAACTCCCAGGTGATACACGTCTCTACCAATTATTAATGTGCATTCACTTTCCTGAATCTCTCCAGACTCAATTTGATCAGCTATAGACCTAAGAGCATTCGGCGTGTCAACAGACGGTTTTAACTGAATGACATTACCCATCAATGAACACTCCCACTCTCTTCCCGTAGACTATTTTCCCTTAAATCTGCCTCCGCTTTTTTCTGCTCATTTAATGCAGCTTTACTCAATTCAACACCAATGATCGTAAAAGCGATCTGACAGGGAATACCGCCTTTGTTAATCATCTGCGTAAACCGATCAACATAGTTCTGCACCTTGTCCTGGTCTTCTCTTGATAGCGCCGATATAGACACTTTTAAGCTGTACTCTTGTATCTGTAATGGTGTTTGTTCTTTCATAACCTTGCCTCAACAGCCTTATTAATCATATCTTCCGTTATATCCTCAAGAAGTTTAGCTCTCAGTTTTTCCTTTTCTTGTTTAGTGAAAATAAAGTAAATTTCAGGATCTATCAACATCATTTCAATAATCCCATCTTTAATTATTTCCATTATTACGGGGTCATAACTGCATTTTATCTCTTCTTTGACTTTGTCATGAAAAAGCATGTCAGTTTCAACACGAGTTAAACCATTGATAGTAAAAACGGGTTTGCTTTTAATCACGCTGTCAGCCAATGAACTAAAAAACCATTCCTTTAAATATTTTAAATATATTTTAATCACTTTTCACACCTCACACTGTTCATATTGCCCCAACGCTTTGACAACCAAACGTCAGCAACGGATTTAACCTTTTCGGGCTCTTTGCTTTTTCGATCATCCCAGACTTCTTTCATCTTCCAGGATAAATACTCTGATTTGCAATCTTCTTTGTCACACGTAGCACGGTCATTAAACCTGTCAGTCTCTTCATTTCTGCCAGATTGATATTCTTTACGATAGAAAGACTCATGACATACTTGGCAACATCTTGATCCTGTTTCTATAACCGGCCTGGGCATTAAATAAATCCACCTGTTTGTTAACCACCTTCCCTGGCAGTGATAGGATTATTTTCAGTCATTATTGGTTTTAGCTTTTGAAACACTGACCTGCTCGCGCATTGCAGCAACAAATAGATCGTCTTGAACGGGATGCCCCAAAGCTTTACGGCAAACCAGATACGATAAATCAAAGTTCTCGCGCTTATCATCTTCGGTCTCTGAGTATTTAATTGCTGCTTCCATTGCATCACCGTTAAAGCCCATCGCTATCAATGTCGATTTAGCTGCAGAGAGCTGGTCGCTTAATGCTTTTCGATCTGCTTTAACCTGACTTCTTTTTTCTGCGAATTGAATAATTTTATCCAGTGTTTCTTTATTCCAGACACTTTCATTTTCTGAATGTGAAACCTCGGTACCGTCCTGTTCTTCGCTTCCGGAAAAATCCATATTATACACATTGGCTGCTGATGTTGATGCTGCTGAACTCTGATTCATACCTGCTTGTAGATCCATAATGATTACCTTTTTTAAGTTACGATTGAAATATTGATGCCGTAAATGGCCTCAATAAGCTTTTGTTTCAGTTTAAAAACTGGGTCATGATATTTTGGATTCAACGAACCTTTGCAATCTTCCACGACCGGTATATCTCCCCGGTTATATTTGAAATCTGCTCGATATTCACAAACCTTTTTACCGTTGATAACAACCGGATACTTTGGTTGTAGCTGTAAATCAGTGATAACTCCTGCTCGCTGCATTACCTGCAGGTTTTTAAATCTAATTAACTCAGCTTGTGACGGAAAATAAGCGACTGGATTATGGCATTTGAGGCAGGCAGTCTCTTTGTGATCATAAATCTCACTGCATTTGATACATGCCCAGCTGTGCTTACGCCGGTTCATTGCGTCATGCTTTGATGTGAACCCACCTCTCCTAGCCATGATTATTAATCCTCATATCGTTGACCTATATCGCCAATATTGGTATGCGGTTTTCCACCTGAATGCGTCATCAGCTAGTTTTCCTCTGAATCTGGTTAAGAATGTGGTTTTCCTTCTTGGTTAAAACATAATCCTTGCCCTTGTCGTTCATGCTTTCCATGAATTCGCGCTCAAACTGTGTTGTTAAACCAGGTTTGTTTTGAGCCACCCTGATGAACCGTAGTTGCAATTTATTCATGCAATAAGTTCAACAAGCTCAATAATCGCTAACACAGCAATCACGCATGAAACTCCAAATATAGCGCCGCCAAAAAACACATATTCTATTTTTACTTTTTTACCCATGATCTAAACTCCATTAATGTTTCTATGAATTTGCTCATTAACCTACCTTTTCCGGTGCCGGTTCAGGGATCTCAATAGCCAAGCCATCGTTGATACGTTTGAGAATATTTTTCAAACTCTCCACCTGGTGAGTTTTCTCATGACTTGATAACCCGTACTCATTGTGATCATTGGAGTGCGTCATAGCGTTTAGATTGTTGATTGCCTGATGAATTCTGTTCCAGTTCTCAATCAATACTTTAGCTCTGGCACTGTGTTCATGTACTTCCGGTAATGGTTGATTACTCATAGCGACACCACATAGTGAACGAATTTCGCTCTCTGCTGCTGACAGTTCCAAGGCTGAACTAATTTATGCATTGGCCCAGCCTCTGGCTCTTCTTTAACTATCGCAGCATGAGATTTTTTATGATTCGTAACTTGTTCCCACATCTCATTTTTCTTCATCACCTCAACACGGAAATCAGTAAGGCATGATCCATCGCAAAACTTAGCCTGGTTATGTGCACCATTCTCAATCAATCTATACCCCAGTTTTTTGCTATACATGTACTTTGCTTTAATTACCTGAAGACATGCTTCGCAATATCTTAATTCGTATTTTCTTTTTTTCGTTCTACCGTGAACGATAACTAAAATACTAATTCCGTATTTAATATCGCTTATCAGCGTATCGCCTTCTGCTACTACAAATTCTTTAGACTCGCACACTATTTTCATCTCCTTGCGGTTGATCGTTTGTTTTTCTTAAAACTTCCTTTTCGTTTAACCCTTTTGAAAATTCTGTTTGAAGGTTTGCAGTTCTCAACATCAAAAAAATGTTCGGGAATAGCTGGCATTCCTGCTGTCATTGAAGCGGCTATTGCTAGTGCTATATGCGTTTTTTTCACTTTTGAGCCTCCAGCTTTAACAGCCATAAATTAGCTTGTCTTCTGCCCACGTTGTCTTTTTTGTAATCCACTGGCTCTGAAGCCATGCCTGCTCTAAATTCCCTCTCGTAGCCTTCTCTGATCGCAGTTGGCCGGTAATTAAGCTTCCTGGTCATGTCGCTGAGAAAACGACTATCTTCTTTCAGCATTAGTTTTTGGATAGCTTCGCTTTTCATTTACCACTCACTTTGATACAGATCTTTAACCTGCATTGTTTCCGGTAACCAGGCGAATTTTTGCATTCCTGTAGGGCCATGACGATTTTTATCAATCAGTATTTCTATGGTTCCTTTTTCCCCGTCTAGCGGGTGATATGCCTCATCACGATACAAAAGCATAACCACATCAGCTTCTTGCTCTATTGCCCCGGATTCCAATAAATCACCCATGCGTGGACGAAAATCAGTTCTCTCCTCAACTTTCCTGCTAACTTGAGCCAATCCAATAACAGGGATCTCTAATTCTCTGGCAAGTGATTTCAGGCTTGTGACAACCTCTGAAACCTCCAGTCGCCTATCCTTGTTTCCTGATTTGATCCGCTGTATGTAATCCACGTAAATAGCTTTTACATCGTGGTTATATTTCATGCGCCTGGCTTCGCGCATCAGTTCGTTAATTTTTAAATAACCTTTGTCATAGATAAAAATTTGCTGCTTCATTAGTTTTACCGCTGCCGCAGCTATCGCGTTATTGTCATGATCATCGATATCTGCGATTCTGATCTTTCTGGCTGATACCGAACTTTCAGCAGAAACCATTCTTAGCCCGACTTGTTCGTGTGGTTGCTCGGTAGAAAAGAACCCTACTGGCGAGTTATGACTCATCATGAAATTAATCGCGATGGCCGTTTTACCCATAGCTGGTCTTGCACCGATAACATACAAATCGGGCGACTGAAACCCGCCTATTGCTTTATCGAGCAGGGCTAATCCTGTTGATAATCCTGTGATTCCACTTTTCTTTGCAGTCTCTTCCGCCTTCTCGATTGCTGCTATTACAGCCTCTCCAGACGTGTGCAAATATTTTTTCTCGACATGGTCGATACTCATCAGCGATTGAATAGCTTTATCTGAATCAAAATCATCATTCAACTCAGAAGTGATTCTTTTTATTTCTCGCTTCCGATAATTTTTAAGCATGACAATCTGCGAGGAGTCAAAGAATGTCGGCGAGAACGAATCATTTTGATATTGACCAAGTAACGGAAGCCACATTTCATTTGATGATTCTTTTTCTAAAGCATCAGCAACTGTAACCACATCGATTAGTTTATTTTCTGACTCGAGTTCAATGATTTTTTTAAAAATCATCCGGTTGCTTTCCATTGTGAAATGATCAACATTTATTTTTAAATCCATGGATCTTTCTGGAGAAGCTAATAACTGACCAATCAACCAAGATTCAGCTTGATGAATATTCCAGTCCCCGGACTCTAATTCATTTAACCTTTTACTTATTTCGCTCATAACTGAAACTCCGGTAGAGGGGTTCTTTCTGGTTGCTGAAAGTTGGATTGTTGAGCGGATGAAGATGATTGCTTTGATATTTCATCATTCCACCTTTCGCCATTGAAATATGTTGTTGGGTGCATTTCTGCAAAACCAAGCTGATTTGATTCAAGCCTGGATTTAACGTCTTTCACGAGTGCTGATGTTAAATCGTAAATTGTCGGACCAGTGGGTTTGTTATTATTTTTTAAATGTTTAGCAAATAATGGTTTGGTCTTTTTCTTGTTGACCTTTTTTATTCCTGATTCCCAAAATTCATCAAAGCAATGGTCGATCTCTGATTGATCTAATTCTTTTATTGGTTCTTGGTTACTGGTTACTGGTTTATGGTTAGGTTGAACCTCGTTACTTTTTTTGCACGAACCGTTCACGCTTCGTTGCGATTCTTTGAACGCTTCGTATGTTATTGAGTCTCTACCCTCTTTTATTGAACGCTTCTTTTCTTCACGTTCCCACGCAATTCGCTTATTCGTTTCTGCTTTTTCATGGTAAATATTAAGCTCTTCTTGAATGCGGTTTTGCACATACACACCGTCATTTAAAACGAAAAACTTCTTTAAAACGAACCTAACAGCATCTTCTTCTTCAGGTGTCGACGCCCACGTCCAATCAATAGCCTCTTCAATTGTCGGGAACTGTTCACGGTCATAGCACGAGTCGATCAATAAATTGAACGCTCCGTGCTGAAGCATGGTTAATCGCCCTGCTTTTTTAGAGTAATCACCCAGGTGTCTCTTGTAATAGTTCATCGGTAATGCCCAGAACATGAAACATATCCCCTTAATTGCTCTATCTGCTCAGGCGTATAATGCGAGGTCTGAGCTGGAGTGCTTTTATCTTCAGGGCGATAGACTAATAACCCTGTTTTATCGCTACGAAAAATTAGTTTTTTACCTTGATTTATCGGTTGTTGATCAGTCATAAATTAATGACACCTGGTCTGACGTGCTGCTGACTGACGCAATAAAGAAGATGTGTTCTTTTTCATTTCATCAACACCTTTTTTCATTAGTTCTTCAATTGCTTTTTCGTCGTCGAGCCGAACTCGTGTTGCATGCTTCTTAATGAGTGCGGGGTCTCTATACATGATTCACCTTATGGAATTAAAAAATACCTGGGCATTACCCCAGGCAAACACGACTTGTTCAAGGTCATGACAAGGAGGACATGCATACAAGCATTGAAAAGGAGGGATCAATGCGCCGGTATGCGGCGGGTAATTTTTATCATGCTGCTGTTTAATTCCTTAAGACCGACCATTCAACATCAGGTCTTAATCCTTCGCAGCGAACCTGGCCTTCAGTTAATCGCTCGATCTTCGGGCAATGCTCCGCAGGTACTTTATTTTTTTGTAACCAATTCCAGACATGAGCTTGTTTAACCCCTAGCATTGTAGCGAGAGAAGTTTGTCCGCCAGAAATGGCCACTGCTAATTGTAGGTCTGTAAGTTTATTCATTCGACAACTATACAACTTTATAGGTTTAAGACAAGTATTTTATTGACGTGTTAAAATATTAATTGTAATATTAATGCTCAATATTAATTAACGAAGGGTAAAGAATGAATATAGATAAATTGACTTACGGACAATTAAAAGAAATCGCTAGTTTGTTTGGAAAAACAGAATCAAGCAACTTATTCTCTGATTCAATCGGTAAATACGTGATAGTCCGCAGCGGGAATGAAGGAATTAATGCTGGTGTAGTCAAACAGGCCGATGAAACCGGTGTTGTATTAACGGACACTAGGCGCATTTGGTATCACAAACCAAAAGATAAAAGCGTTTCGTGGTATGAGGGAGTCGCAAAAACCGGACTAAGTTCTGAATCAAAAGTATCTTGTAGTGTTGATGAAAAATTAATAATCGAAAGTTATTCAATTACTTTCTGTACAAAAGATGCTGAAAAATCAATTAGAGAGATGAAATCTCATGAGCAAAGTTAGTAATTTAAAAATTAACGGTTCCGGTGACGGTTCCGGTGACGGTTACGGTGACGGTTACGGTGACGGTTCCGGTGACGGTTACGGTTCCGGTGACGGTGACGGTGACGGTTACGGTTACGGTTCCGGTGACGGTTCCGGTTACGGTTACGGTTCCGGTGACGGTTACGGTTCCGGTGACGGTTCCGGTTACGGTGACGGTTCCGGTTAAAACCACTTAGCATCTTTTCGAGGGTGCTAATTAGTATTAATTAAACAGAGGCGGAAAGATGGAAATTGGCACAAGCATACCCGGTAGTAGAGACTTATCACACCCTCCTGATATTGACGTTGATACAGGATTCAATGACCGCGTTGAATCTATCGCTGATGACATCAGAACGGATTTTATAACCGGTAAAAACATGGATATCTGTGAGGATTTTCATGACCGCGAAACAGACGTGGATCTCATTAATAAAATTCTAGCCGAGGTCTATCACTCTCAAATGATACGCGCCGATTTGTTGATCCCACTCAACGATCTCGTTGAAACAACTTCAAGAGTTCACGCACTTAAACAAATAAAGGATTAAGCATGATTACTCACGTATTAAAGGATTCTAAATCAATCTGCGGCAACGTAGTTTCAGTTGAAATTCACTATTACATTAATAGTGAGCCAGTTATCACATCAATCAAAGTGACTATTCAATTCCGTGGTGAGGTTGTAATTGGTTTTAAAGAGATCCCCTACAACTTTCAAAGTTACGTCAATGAATATCACGACAAATTACTTACTCATGCTGCAGATGATATCGAAAAGTTAAAGAGCATAGAGATCGCTAATCATCAGTCCTGGCTGCATGAAGATAAACAGTTAATGATGCAATCAATCGGCATGAGTGAATCAGTGTTAATTGACGAGCATGACCGTATGAACCAGTTAATCGAGATACATATGGCTCGCGGTGATACAGAAGCTATCGCTACAGAGAAAGCATCAAAAATAATTCAGCAGGAGAGCCAGTTCGATGATGACTGAACACGAAGCAATCGTGAATAACAAGCCTGAATTGTTGTGTTGCCCTTTCTGCGGAGGAACTGATCTGACGCCTGGTTACTGGTCCTTAGATGATGGCGAAGTTGATTCTGTTGAATGCGATAACTGTTATGCGGGTGCGCCGGTTGAAGCATGGAATAAACGGGACAATGCGGATGCAAAGAGAATCGATTGGCTTGCGGATCCTGAACAGTTCACCGGAAGTATACAGTTACCAAAAGAGTGCGTAGAAAAAAACTTACACAGTTTACGTGCCGCTATAGATGCGGCCATGGAGCTCTAACAGCATGAAATACATCATGACCGATTTTGCTAACAAGAGCTGGATTCACAACAGATTCCCAGCACTGATCAACAAAAAAGAAACCTGCGAGGCGGTCAATATCAGCCTTGTTGCCATCATTATTTTAATAATTATTTCGTGAGGAAATTAAATGAATCAAGTAGCCGCCCAATCTAATCAGCAAATGGCCCAGCCAACAGGAGCCAGTCAAATGGCGTCATCTGGAGCAATGCTCGATAGCAACAAAGCGATAGCTGAAATTCAGACCGCTATGACCATTGCTAAGCATTTTCCTCGTAATGAGATCCTCGCTATTGAAAAAATTCAGAATGCTTTTCAGCGCAAAGGATTGGCCGAGGTTAGCCAGTATCAGTATGCACGAGGCGGAACAAAGATTACCGGCCCATCGATTCGTAGTGCTGAAGCAATCGCACAACTTTGGGGGAATATGGAGTTTGGTTTCCGTGAATTACATCGAGGTAAAGATGAAAACGGAGTCGGTTACTCAGAGATTCAAGCTTATGCATGGGATATGGAGTCGAATACAAAGCGACCCACTACATTCATCGTTAAGCATTGGCGCGATAAGAAAAACGGCCAAGGTTATGCGTTAACGGATGAGCGTGACATCTACGAACTGACTGCAAACATGGCCCAGCGCCGGGTGAGAGCATGCATTATTAACGTTATTCCTGGTGATGTATTTGATACCGCTATTACTCAAGCCACTAAAACCATGCTGGCCAGTGCTGATATGAGCGCTGAAAACATCAAAAACATGGTTACTTCTTTTTCGAGCCTTTTTAATGTCACAAAAGAACAGATCGAAGAACGTATTCAGCGAAAGTTAACAGCTATTGAACCTGCCCAGGTAGTCGACCTGAAAAGAATACATACAAGCTTAAGTGACGGTATGAGCAACCCTTCAGACTGGTTCGGTGGTGCTACTGATGAACAGTCATCGGCTGGTACTGCAACAGCAGCAACACAAACTGTAGCAGCAGCAACAAAGGCAGCTGAAACAGGTGAGGCAGTGGAAATGCCTGATGATGAATTTATCAACTATGTCAGCACTATTCAGCAAAAAATTGAATCTGGTCAAAAGTCGAATGCACAAATGGTTGAGTTTTTGACTTCCAAAGGATATCTGCTTTCCGGCGAACAGCTGAACACCATCAACGGCTTTAAAGCTAAGTAAAAAAAGGAGAATATTAAAATGTCCATGAAAATATTACCACTGGATCAGGGCTCAGACGCATGGCTAGAAGCCAGGTTGAACCACTTCACTGCATCAGAAGCTGCCGCAATGATGAATGAATCACCGTATATGTCGCGGGATGAATTATTGGATCTTAAAAAGGGCTGGAAAAACAACCCTATCGATAAGTTTAAGGAAAAGCTTTTTGCTGATGGTCATCGTTTTGAAGCAATGGCGCGACCTATCGCTGAAATGGAGATAATGGACGATCTACCAGCAATTGTCGGCAGTATCGTTATTGAAGGCGTTTTAATGTTGGCTTCGTTCGATGGTTACAATGTCATTGTTTGGGAGCATAAAGGATGGAATGAATCGTTAGCTGAAAACACCAGAAATGGAGTGATGAACCCTGTGCACTACTGGCAGGCCGAACAGCAATTAGCTGTGTCAGGTGCTGAATACGTTCTGTTCAATGTATCTGATGGCACAAAGGATAAACGGGTGTCCATGAAATATTACCCGGTAGAAGGCCGCAGGGAGCAGTTAATCAAAGGCTGGGAACAGTTTGATATTGATCTTAATGGCCATGAGCTCGAGGCAAAACAGGAATTTATTCCAGCAATAAAAGACACGTCAAAGTTATTCCCTGTCATCGAGTACGAAGTTCAGGAAGGCGCGTTAGTTGTATCAAACGCAAAGCAGGCGCTGGCCGAGATTACTCAGTTAGCTCATGCTGAAATGCAGAGAAAACTTGAGTGCGATCAGGATTTTTCTGAAAAGCATAATGTTGTTAAAGCGACTATTGTTGCCCGCCAAGAACTTAAGCAACTGCATAAGAGAGTTGAGGGCGAGTTTGTCAGCTACTCTCAGTTTTCAGAGTATCTTCAACAGATCGATAAAGTTTTGCAGAAAATGCAATCTGACGGTGAAGGGAAACTTAAAACCGAAAAGGATAAGAAAAAAGCAGTCATTATTGCCGCAGCTGAAAAGAAGCTTAAAGCCTATGTAAAAACAGTCGCCAAAAAAATAGTACCGGTTTTACTTTCCTCTGTGCAGGGTCTTGAGTGGCCAGACTTCGATAAAGCTTGTAAAAACAAACGAACGCTCGCCTCTATTAAATCCAATGTGAATGCTGAATTCGCAAGGGTACGCATTGAGATTGATACAGCTGTTGAGCACATTAAAGCGAATCAAAAGCTAATCATCGAGGCGCAGATAGATTACCCAGTGCTGTTCAATGACGCACCGACCCTCGCGCTAAAAGATACTGAAGCACTGGAAGCTATTATAAAGATCCGCATCCATGAGCATATTGAAGCTGAAGAAGTTCGTCTTAAAAAGATTAACGATGATCGTATTGCCCTGGAAGAAGCTGAAGCCGAGAAGAAGAAGCAGGAAGCTGATGACAAGTTTGCCGATGATCTTCGCGCCAACCAGGAAGCAGAAGATAAGCGACAGGCCGAAAAGCAAAAGGAAGCTGATGCTTTAGCGCAGCAGGAAGCTTTAATGGCTACTGATGCAAGTGCTGGTGATGATTTACAGGTTTTCGATCCAGCTGAAGCGGGTAGCGATAAAACGGTTACCGCCACCATTGTTGACGGAGAAATAACCAGCATAAAAGAAGAGCCTAAGCATGAGTCAGTCCACATGCAAGGCCGCATGGTTAGGAAGAATAGTTATTCAGGTGAAACATTTGCCCAGCCAGAACCAGAACCAGCACCGGTACCAGTTGACTTAAATGATCGTTACGTACGTGGTCATGTAGATGGTCTTTCCGCTTATGCATGGAAGGATTTTAACGATCAATTGCGAGTCGGCACAACTGTTGACTCCATTCTGTTAACTGATGCTATCAACAAGTTCTGGATTCAATTTCAAGAAGATCAAAAGGAAAGAAGCTATGGATAAGCAATTAATGATCTGGCAATCGCAGCTGTTCAGCCTTCAGGTCCAGCTGCAGGGAATGATTGCCGAAAATGCTTATTGGTTGTCACAAAACGATGGTCCTACTTATCGCGAGGAAGCGTTTACTTTCATCCAGCAGCAAGCCGAAACACTAACCGAAAACATCATGCACGACAAAATTTAAGGAAAAAAACAGTGACTAATTTAGAAAAATACAAAAAGTACGAAGAATTGATAGATAAGGTTGTAACTGAATATGCTTTGTCATTATTCCCTGATGGTTTGCCTGAAAAACTCTATAGAACCGGAGTTAATTTTACTAAAAACGAATATGGATCGTTTGTTGAAGAGTGTTTTGTCGAAAATGTAAATTATTATTTTAAAGGTAATCTACAGATTCCTTCTTACAATAAACGCCCGTCAAAAATAGATGTTGAATCAATAAGGTTAATCAGTGAATCCTTGTCGATTCATGACCTTAATGAATCAGGATTGTACTTTTTAGTTAAAACCAATACTTGTGGATTTGCTGTCTATTTTAAAGAATTTAATGACAAAAAAGCATCCATTCATAAATCTGAAATGGAAGTAATCGTTCAGGAAAAAATAGAGCATTACAAAGCTAACTATCTGGTTAGAGAAAAGCAGTTTGCTTGCTCATATTGCAGAAAGGCAACAGATAACGATAAAAAGATAAAGTCAGAAATCTTCGCAAGGCAATACCGTAACGGTCGTCAGTCGTTTGATTATTGCTCAGGTAAATGTGCAAGCCATGACCAAATGGCGCACGAAGGTTAATTAACAGTAAACGACAAAACTTAAGGAAAAAATTATGAATAAAGTAATAGCCTACGATTGTGAGACAACTTCAATGCCAGAATGGAAGATACCTTCAGGCGACCCAAGACAACCTCACCTTGTCCAGCTGGCAGCAATTATGAAAGACGCTGATACCGGCATAGAACTGCAAAGCATGGACGTAATTATCAGGCCTGATGGCTGGGAATCTAGCCCTGAAGCACTGGAAGTCCACGGCATCACAACTGAAATGGCCATGGATCTTGGTATACCCGAAGGTCTAGCTATTGAAATGCTCTATGAAATGCAGGCTGGTGCAACCAGAGTGGCTTATAACCGGACATTTGATCAGCGCATTATCAGAATAGGAATGAAACGCTATTTCGAAGAAGCCGATATCGAACAGTGGGAGCGTAAAGATAATCATCCCTGTGCAATGTTGTTATCACGTCCAATCATGGCAGCTGATCCAGGTGGGCTATATAAGAACGTCAATCAAAAGCTGGCCGTTGCTTACAAATATTTTACCGGCAAGGAATTAGTCGGTGCCCACAATGCGAAGGTTGATGCCCAGGCCTGTCTTGAGGTCTATCTTGAAATACTCAAGCGTCAAAAGCTGGAGGCCGCGTAATGCTTATTTTGACGAGGCGCATAGGTGAGACCTTGATGATCGGTGATGAAGTCACTGTGACTGTTCTCGGTGTTGACCGTAACCAGGTAAGAATTGGAATCAATGCCCCACGTGAAATAGCCGTTCATCGTGAAGAGATCTACCAGAGAATCCAGGACGAGAAAAAAACAGGGACTGGTAGCTAGAAATGAAGATGATTGGTTTAATTGAGGTGAGTGAAACGAGGTGATTATATGAAAACAATAGACTACATAAAGATTAAAGATCAACCGCCGCCTGAGAATAGAGAAATATTTATTTTTATTAAATGTCGCGGTATTGGATTAGGGTTATGGTACGGATTTCACAGGGACGGCGAATGGTATGGGGTAGTGCCTGATGACGAAGGAATAACTAAATTAAGTGATAGTGATATTGTAGGCTGGTATCCAGTAACTATATTCAATGGCGTTACTTCAGAAGACTGTAGCCATATGGGAATGGCAAAGAATAAATGCACCAAATGACCATCAAAAAGCTATTACTTTTGAATTGGACATGCAAAAAATTGATCCAGATTTATGGCTTACTCAGTCAGGCAAACCTTTATCAGCAAATGATTTTAGTGCTGAAGATGATTTATTTACTGGCAGATGTGATTCCGGCATGTGCTTTGTTTAAATTCAGAATGGCGCTATAAACACATTAGAGAATTTAAATAGCTTACCCTTGGTAGGATCTTTTAAATTAACGTTTTAAATCAAGCGGCGTAGCTCGATTGGATTTTGTTGTTATGTTTTTTGGAGGGCAAGAAGCGGATTTTCTTGGGTTTTTGCCCTATGTGCAATTCAGACGCACCAGAACTATATGACTGCCCGACATGCAATTATTATAGCTCTGCATCGGGAGACCTGTGTTCACGATTTCCATACTGTTTATGATTATATTCCCGGCGAAGCGGTACAAGAGCCTCAATATGATCAATGCATAAAATGCCAGCTTATTGACGCTTAAGGAGAACGTAATGCCTAGAAATATGAGTTTTGCACTGACAACAGAGCAATTTAACAACAGGACAAAGACAGTAACTCGTCGAGCTGGATGGCAGTTTTTAAAAGCTGGTGATGTGGTTCAGGGCTGCAAGAAATGCATGGGATTAAAGCCTGGTGAAAAGCTTGAAAGGCTAGGGTTAATTAGAATTATCGATGTCCGGAGGGAGCCACTTGACGCGATCAAAAAAGACGATGTGATTCGTGAAGGGTTCCCTGATTACACAGTGAGCAGCTTTGTTCTTATGTTTTGCCTGCACATGAAAGGCGGTCCAGGGCAGTTCGTGACTAGGATCGAGTACGAGTACCTTTAACGCCAACAATCACGGGCTGGAGCGAAGCGAAGTCCGGTGGACGTGCTTGTTAGCAAATTAGGAGAATATAATGAAAGTTGAACAAATTGGTGAATTAATTAAGACCCAGGATAACCGGATAACTGACCAACCTATATTTATAGTGCAGCAGAAGCGCAGGGAATGGGGATATGACTCTGAATATTGCGAAGATTATAAATGGATTGAAACTAAAAGCGGTGATTACTGTGAGGCCGATGAAGAACACGCAGAAAGGCTCAATACTATAGAAAATGATTTATCTGAAAGTACGGAACCATGGGAAAAGCACTACTACAAAGACCACTGGGTTTTTGTCACATCCTGTTTTACTGAGCAGGGATGCAAAGACTACATAAAGCGAGATGGGCATAACTTGAATGAGCCTCGTATTTATGCAGAGGGAAGTTATAGAAATGAAGAGTTCAGATCTATAAGAAATATGTTGATAGACCAGGCAGCCGTGAAGGCAAGCTAACGTCTCATGATCACCGGAGAGCGAAGCGATTCCAGTGCATTTGCTTGTTATTTGGATTTTAACTGGGGATAGAATTGTTATATGGACACTAAAATAGATAATTTTGTAATGGCATTTAGTGACTTTAGTACAGTAGAAAGAGTCTGTGATTGTGGAAAAATTTATATTGAATATGAATACTCTCACACATTGAGTAATGTTGAGCGAGTAAAAATAAATATTGACCATAATCGTATTGAAGTTGATTGCGTGAGAATAATCGGATTTATGGGAAAGGAATATATTGAGGAGTGTGCTTGCTGGAAAGAGCAAGCAGAAAAAATCATGGGTTTTATTGATAGCCATAAATATCAAATTGCGAGTTATTTGAACTCGGAAAAAGAAAGGGTTATTCGTGATGCAAATGCAGAACCAACCGTATCCATATAACGTACTTTGCTAACCAGAAAAACAGATTTAAACGATGAACGATAATTTTAACGAACAAGTAGTTGAGGCCACGGAAAGTCCAGAACGGATACCCTCTGTTTTTTCTGCGTTCAGCTGCTTGTTAGATTAGGTGATAGATATGTATGCAACTGAACAAGGGATTTTAAACGGTCAATATAACGCTGTTGAGCTAGCATGTAGAGCCGCAGAGCAGCAAGCTAGGCCAAGTGCCATTTACAGGCCCAAATTACAACGTGATGGCAATGAATGGGTAGCATTATACGGTGATAATTTGCAAATAGGTGTTGTTGGATTAGGAAATACTCCAGATGAGGCTATGATTGATTTTGATAAGAAGTGGCATAAAGAAATCTAACGATTTTTAATAACGCGGCGTAGCTTGCGAAGCTCGCTTTAATTTACTTGTTATATTGCGTTGTTTAACCGGAGACCGATATGGATTACAAGAAAAAAAACGGTAAATATGTCTTTAATAAGGAAGGCGTTAAATTTGCGCTTACTGAGGAGCAGGTAACTGATATGCGCGAAACACTGCAAAAAGTGGAGCAGGAATTTAAAAAGTTTGCATGCGTGGTTAATTGCACCATAGATGGTGACAGCGAAACTATGCCCACTTGCGTATGGGATGACGGAGATGTTTTTGCTTGCGTACACGCTGATAAAGGCATTGAAAAAGACAAGTGCGAGTATTGGGTAGCAATATAACGCTAGAGTTTACTCTTATTGCGCCATCAAACGTAGAACGATTTGTTATGTTGCGAGGTTAATTATGGCAAAGGAAGTATGGGTAAAAAAGACAATTTGGAGAAGGTATTTGGTAGAGGATGACAACGTAACGGCTGTTACTGAAATACTAAAACACGATGAGAGTGCCGATGAAATAGTAGCCGACTGCTATGACTTTAACGGCTCAGTTGAATATGACAATGAGGAAATTATTATGCCCATACAATATGAAGTGAAAGCAATATAACGATATAGATAAGTTGGCGCTTGCACAGGCTGATTAGAATAAAAACGGCGTATATGCGCTCAAACTTAATTGCCTTGTTATAGGCGGGATTAAATTATGACTAATGAAATTTTAGAGAAAATAAAGAAGTTTGCCATTAACGAATTAAATCAAGCGTATGGATATTGTGCCGCGGCAGAAAGTGATGATTATGTAATGCTTAATTCTGAAGACAGAAAAGGCAATGACATTAAAATCACTATAAAACTTGAGCCTGAATAGCCTTATAACGGCCAAAATCACCGGAAGGCGAAAGCGTAGAGACGATGCACGAGGAACGTAGGTTTTGACTTTCCGAGTGCATTTTACTTGTTATATTGAGATTATTAGAGAACTGAAATGGATAAATGTACTGAATGCCCAGAGTGCGGAAGCGATGAATGTGCGCATGAAAACGAGCTTGGAGAAGGATTTAGAGTTTGCACCAAATGTCACCAAGAATGGTACACAACTATAAATTATAAAAAGTATTCATCCCCCGCTTATTATTATGAGGTTTTTACACAGCTAGGGCGAGAACTGCCCACAAAAGACAGAAGAGGAGACGCTAATAGATTTGATAAAAGATCAATAAAACGACGAATAAGAAAACAATTAAGACGAGGACTTACGATAACCGCGTTTATTACAAAACCAGGTCAAAAAAGAAGGATGATTTATTCAAACTGGCCGGTTAACGCTATGAGTGAGATAGCAATATAACGTCCATACGTCACGGGCTGGAGCGAAGCGAAGTCCGGTGGACGTGCTTGTTATTTGGGTTTTAAATTGAGGAATATATGATATGAGCATAGTAGAAAAAGAACTTTCAGAGTTAGATAATTTTGAAGTTGTAGACCTTAACGATTCAGCATGGTCATGGGGGCGCGGTGGCCGTCCTTTATATAATGATGAACACTTTATTTCTCATACGGTTTTTGATGATGATATCGCTGATGATGGGTACGAAGAAACCCGCTATAAGTTGCCAGAATTTATGAACGTAATGTTAAGAATTCAAGAAAAGTCAGGAAGTGATAATGCAAAGAAAACCATACGCAACGCATTATCCATATAACCTCGCATTAAACGGACGCGGGTGTTTGCGTTCCGATTTAAATGCTTTGTTAAATATGAATTACGTTAAGGATGAGATAATGATCAAAGTTTTGAATTTGTACGCAGGTGTTGGTGGCAACAGAAAGAAGTGGAAAGGATGCGCGGTTACAGCAGTTGAAAGCAATGAAAAGATAGCTGCCGTTTATAAGCGGTTACACCCTAACGACACTGTTGTCATTGGTGATGCTCATGAGCATTTGAGGGCTAATTTTAGTGAGTTTGATTTTATATGGGCCTCGCCGCCTTGCCCGACACATAGTAGAATGGCAAAGGCAACCAGGCATAAAAACAGAAAGTTTCCTAATATGGCGCTTTACGAAGAAATACTATTTTTACAGCACTTTTTCAAAGGTAAGTTTGTTGTTGAGAATGTTGTGCCGTTTTACGAGCCGTTAATACAGCCAACTCAAAAAGTAGGCAGGCATTGTTTTTGGAGTAACTTTGAATTTGAAGCGGAAGACGTAAAGCGCCCCGCAAACTTTATTAACATGGCTAACTTGGCGGGGAAAAAGGCACTAATGGAATGGCTTGATATTTATTATGAAGAAAATATTTACATTAATGGGAACCATTGCCCAGCACAAGTTTTGCGGAACTGCGTACACCCGTTATTGGGTGAGCAAATATTTAATGCAAGTAATTCTATTTAACGAATCAGCATAACCGGATTGAGCGTAGCGAAATTCCGCGTTTATGCGCCTTGTTATATTACGATTAAACAGAGGAACAAAAAATGAATAACGTTGAATTTAAAGCATGGGATAAGATCCCGAGAGAAAACCCGTTTACTGTAACTATTAGCGAAAAAATAGACGGAACTAATGCGTGTATTGTTATCGATAACGGCGAAATAGTTGGGATTCAGTCACGTAAAAGGTTTATTACCCCTGATGATGACAATTATGGTTTTGCTAAATGGGCTGAAGAAAACAAGCCAGACTTGCTGACAATGGGGAATGGCTATCATTATGGAGAGTGGGCTGGTTTAGGTATACAAAAAAACCCTCTTCAGTTAGATAAAAAACATTTCTTTCTTTTCAATACTTTTCGGTGGAATGAAAATAACCCTAACAGGCCGGCGTGTTGTGACGTGGTTCCTGTTCTTTACCAAGGCGAATTAAAGCTAGACACAATACCAAATTTATTAGAGATAATGAAAGGCGATAACATAACTAGAGAAGGTGTTGTGGTTTATTATCATGCGTTTAGAAAGTACACGAAGCACACTATAAAATCCGTAAATGGAAAATGGTGCAAGTAATATAACGTTTGAATTAACCGGCGCTGCACTTCCGCAACGCCTTGGCACTGGACGCACAGCGTCCGGTTTAATGGCTTGTTATTTGGACGATTTGGAGATTAGAAAATGAAATGTGAAAATAAAACAGCAGAAGGTAGGTGTGAAAAAGAAGCGACACACAATGTAGAAAAGCATGATTTATCGCATAGGGTTCTACATTTATGTGAGCAACATGTAGTCGGCTATAGAGCGTACCCGGACGATTTTTTAGTGTCAGAGATTAAGGCCATA
>RCNA010000001.1_pt1 | contig 55071 bp, 69 predicted proteins | sample 2041331 | NCBI WGS metagenome assembly RCNA01 (sample SAMN09708233, study PRJNA481090) | Marine sediment metagenome, whole genome shotgun sequencing project. | reverse complement strand
AACTTTAGTAATTCATCATTAATAATTTTAAATATGGAATCAAATGCTCCCTGTTCTTTTATTACTTCTTTGAAGGCTTCTGCAAAACTAATAACACCACTTGCTCCTGATTTAACGCTGTCCCTAAGTTTATCCCCAACTTCTATATTAAGAATATTAAAAGCACTAATGACACGCTTAAGAACATTAGCCGTCGTGTTGAGCTTTATATTCACCTCATTCTGAACAGAACCAAATTTACGGACCTCACCAGTTAATGGATTTATCGCCCCCTTACTTGCATTGATTGCTTCGTTAGTAATTTTAATTGTCTTGTCCAAACTACCAAATGCTTGTGCCATACGCCCTGCTTGGTCGATACCCACAAGCGTAGCGGTTACTTGGTTCCTTTGGGATTTATCTAGTGTTCTGAATGCCTCAGCGACTTCAAAATAAATATCACGCCCAGCCCGCAATGTTCCATTGGCATTAGTCTGAGATATACCCAATGCATTTAATTGTTTTACTATTTTAGTTTGAGATGAGGTAAGGCGTAACGTGGCGGTTTTAAAAGCAACGGCAGCATCAGAAGCGGAACCATACACTTCAATAATTGGAACCAATACACCGCCTAATTCTTCAATAGAAAATCCTGCGTTCGCTGCAGTTCCTGATGTTATGGCAAGTGCTTCTGTTAATTTCTTAGCAGTGGTAGCGTTATTATTAGCAACTTCATTAACACCATCGATTATATGGCGTGCTTTATCGTACTCTAGATTGAAACCTTTAAGTGTTCTGATGAGAAGCTGTGTGGATGTGTTTAAATCGAAATTACCAGCGATAGATAAACCCAAAGCATCCTTCTGCAATACCGCTGCTTCTTTCATAGTGAAGCCAGCTAACTTCATTTCTGTAGTGGCTTCTGTAACTGCAATAGCAGTTTCGCCGTAAGTGGCCGCTACGTTCTTAATGTCTTCTGAAAAACCATTTATATTTTCGCGTTCTTCAGGAGACATGATTTTATATAGATTAGCTATTGCTGTTTCAAACTTGACTGCCTCCACTACTGCATTCGTTGCGAATGCAGCAGCGATAGTACCAAGCCCAGCTTCCAATTTTAACAGAGCTCCACCTAGATTACTTAATTGACTAGTTGCCTTGGCAGCCGCTTGACCTGTGGCCGTAATACCCTTAGCTAACGACTTAGCTTTAGCGGCGGCCTTGTCATCATCTTTGACCTTGAATAGCAATAAAATCGTTTTTTCAACGCTATTAGCAGCCATTATTTCCTCCTTTGAATTTTATCCTTCCATTCATTATAGCGAAGCCATAATTCCATTTCGTAGGTAGTGAGATATCCGAACGCTATAAATTCTGGTAATACCTCATATAAGAATTTACCGTTCTTATCAGCAAGGCTCATGGCTAATTTGTTGCAATCTCTTTCCCAGAAACGATCAACTTTTTTTTGACAGCACCCTCACCAATAACCTCATTAGCTTGTGTGTACAACATATAAAAAGTATTAGGAAAGTTATTTGCTATTTTCATGGCAAGCGTTGCATCAACTTGTTTCCACTCGTCATCAGCAGGGTAGAAAGTACAAGCGGACACGAGTCCTATTTGTCTTAAGAAGGTTTCATTGTTCTCACTACCACTATCAAAAACCTTTTTAAATTCTGATGTTCTGGAATCCAAAGAAGAATTTTCATTAAGGAGTACTGATAATGCAGCGCGTCTATTCATCAGCTGCATTTCAAACGTGTCATTGATTCTAGATATAGCACCAGCACCAGGGTTTTTCACCTTGAAGTTTAATTCAAGGTTTTCCCCATCATCAGATTGAACCATCCAATCTGATAACTCTGGCACTGGAATTAATCGCTCGGCTGTTTCCAATTCAGACTTGAAAAAACCGCTCAAATCAAAACCAGTATTTGTCATTACACATGAACCTCAATCGCTTGCGATTCTGATAATAGAGTCACTGTTGCTTTTAAGGTTGATGCTTCTGCACTTATAGCATCGCGTTCTAAAGATACAGTGGACGGTGGGATCAAGAAATAATAGTCTGGTCTATTCTTGTCTGGGAAGCATTTAAACCAAATCTTTTGTCCCTTCATTTGTGTTACTAAAACATTGATACCAGCATCTTGCTTGAACGTAATATCAAAACTACCCTCTGTAACATCACTTGTTATATCGACAAGTCTTTGGTTATTGTGAAAATTTGTTGGACTTGCTGAATATGTTTCTTCTGGCAATTTCAAATTATCTGTATATCCCAATAATGCTATATCTGCACTGGGATCAAATTCCGCATATTCTGCATATACTTTCTTGGGAATATCTCCGGTGTGGATTGATGGCAATACGGAAACAAATTTAACCAGGCCCTCACTAGGTAAAATTTCGTAGGATGGAAAGTCAGTCTCTTCTCTATGCACACCGGCACCTGTGAAAATCTCCGCAACCACCACGACAGCTGCTGTAATTGATGTAAGCTTTATCATTCCAATAAGAACGGAATCCGCAGGAATATAAGGGGGAGCACCAGGATCACCTAAAACAGTAGCGAATGCAGTATGATCAACGCCAGCAATCACAGCAATGGCTCCCGCGTTGTCTACAGTGATAGCATTCTGTATATGGGTATCTGTGATTAGCCCCCGTGTCACTGACTCACCAGCTGCGGCTGCTACCGTCACGGCAACACCGTTTAAATTGCAAGTCAACTCCGCAATGTCTACAGTGTCATTGGCAGAACCTGGTGTTATAGCACCACCAACCTTTACCCCATTAGGCCTAACAGCAGAAGCTAAACTTGTCGCCTCGCTCCAATAGTCTACACCAGTAGCAGAAAACTTTGAGCCATCAGTGACGTTCACTGTTAACGCTTCGTAATCAACTTTTGTTTCTGCTGCTACATTCTCAATATATACCGTTGTATCTTTGGACATTTGTTAATACCTTTAGTTATAAATAGTTTTCATCATCTTGCAAATAATTATTATTTTCCTGTTGATCCGAAACCACCACGTTCATTTTGTTCTATGGTATCAATATAATTAATAGCCTCACTAACAAATGGCATTATGATCATCTGGCATATTCGCTCTCCTGGTGTAATTGTATAAGCTTCTGTGCTACGATTCCATAAGGGCACTATTATCTCCAGTTTATAATCACTATCAATGATACCTGTCAAATTTCCTAACACAATACCCTTATTGGTACCAAGCCCCGAACGTGGAAATAATAACGCTACATGCTGCTTATCTAAATCAATCGCAATGCCACTAGATACTTTCTTTGTTTGATTAGGATAAAGGAAATATTCCTCATCAATGCATGCAATTAAATCAATACCAGCAGAACCACATGTTGATCGTTGTGGATAGTTGAAAACGCTACCGATCAGTGGATTAATTATTTTTATATTTATCATGGTGGTGATAGAAGATAAGGGTTATCAGTATCAACAATATAAGCCATGTTATACGTTGTAAGCAGTCCATACCATGGGGATATTTCCTGACCTGATAATGGTGTTTTAATTCGCATATCCATTTTTTCTAAAAGATAGCCAAGGCGAACCGAGGGCGTGTCGGTTGTTAGAGGTGCCGTGGTGCTTCTGTTTAAAGCTATGAATAAATCAGCTCCTAACTGTTCAATTTCATCAAAATTATTGCAGTCACTGGATTCACCACTATAAAACATTCCAACGTGAACAGTGGCAATTCTTCTATCTATACAGTGTGCCTCGCCATCCTGCTCATCATTCTCAAGAAAGAATAACGCAATGGGTACATCATCAGATAAGAATGCTTTAGCCTCAAAAATATCGTGCTGTTTTAACACGCGCAAGACATCATAATTATAACCATTAGCCACTGTTATATTATTGAGGCGCACCTCAATTTCGTTCATGATCTGCTGTAGTGCTGTTAAACTCATTTGTCATCCAAAATTTTATTGAGTCGTTCTAATAAAACAGGAATCATTGCCTTGTGCATAGCCCGCAACTTTAACCGTGGTTTTATGTATACGCCTTTAGATAAATAAAACATTGGCTTACCACCTGGTTTTTTGTTCTTTCCACTAGTTATCTGAGGTTTGCTGAATACAATCCAATTGCCACGTTTTGATTTTGCTAAGTACCCGCCACTATTGAAAACTTGACCAGCAGTTTTTCGCATTACGCCCGCTTTGGTTTTATTGTCTGGTAATGGAATATTTATATACGGACCGCCTGGAACCTTAGAATATTTATTACCAGTGGGGTTAATGCTCCCACCGTATTCATGTAAAGGTGCATAAATAACTTTACTATACACCTCACCATAAAGCGTTTTAATTGACTTGCCACCATAAAGCGTTTTAAAGCTACGGGCTAAATTGCCACTTCTATTGTGCAATAATTTAGGAATGCTAGAAACAATATTGCGATGCAAATCTATAGTCGTTTCCTTTATAGCATCCTTAGCATCATCATATAATCGTCGTGGCAACCTCTCAACAAAATCATTAAATTCAGAACCACTAACAATAATTTGTATAGGCATTAGTAAGTTGTTAAATCACGTGCTGGGCGGCCTGCCCAGTTATTAACTTGGGTTGCAATGGCTTCCTCATCAGTTGGTCGACGTGGTGGTTCCTCTGGTATGTCCTTTAAGTAATTCTTGTACTCTGTAAAGTCAAATGGATATGGGATGGGCATATCAATAATATCACCATTATCATCTATGCTTTTCCTTCGCACCACCTCATAATCCTCACTACTATCATATTTTTTTTCATAGCCATATTGCAGGCCATCAATGCTATACCATACACCAATTATTTTAGTAGTGTTGTATTCTGATAATAGCTCATCAATTTGCTCAACTTCTGTTATATTATTTGCATTCCCCTGGTATGTGAGGAAACTCCCGACTGTCCGCATTTCTGGAATGCCTTTAACCCACTCAACAGAATTCCTTATTGCACGTGTCACGTCCTCTGGAATTGGGTTAACCAACTCAAGGGCAAATATCACATTTAACATATCACGTCACCTTCACGTTCTGAAAATGACCGCTAAAATAATCACCGTCCCAATACCCTACTTGAAATATCCCGGTGTTCGAGTGGTCTAAAGTGCCTGCTGCAGAATCTGAGTATTCCACTACACTATCCTTTTTGATAATTGCCTTTACATTTGGACCCTCTTGAATCAATATGAATTCAAATGTTACAGTGGTATCTGCCACTAGATCAGCTTTATCAATAGTGAAGACATTTGCGCTATACCCATAAGCGGCACCGCCAATAGTGGTTATCTCGTTTCCAGTGCCTCTACTATCATCAGTACCAAATAATCTGCATTGGTTGTTTGTGTACTTAGCACCGTTAACTAAAGGCGTAACGTCCATGGTTATGTGTGGGCTTCGCGGAAATACTTCTAAATCATAAGATAAAATATCACTTGCTCTTGTCACTGTTGTTAATAGCGTATGAATATATGAGGATGGAAAAGCGGCGTCCTCAAATTGACAACCCCAGATATGGCATGAGATACCTGTCATATCGTCCGTTCTAAAACGCATTCCATAATTAGCACTGTTGGTATTATTAAACGCATTAACAACAGTCACGGCCGCGTGGTCCTTTGTGATGTATTCCCAGTTATCACTCAATGCTGATAAGTCAATGTCCCATTCTCCATAATTAACATTTACTGGGTTCACCATTTCTAAGATGCCAGTGGTACTGATACGCTTAATATAAAACGAGGGACTTTGTTCAGAACTTTGTGTGGATGTTAAAGTTTGCGTTAAATCCCCGACGGCACCATTCTTAATATTATAAACCTTATCAGCTGACAGGGTGCCATCAGGAGCTATAGCGTCGTGGCGTGTGATTAACAATCCACCGCGCTTAGTCCACGATACTAATTCATCAAGATCTTGCGATTCCTTAATTAAATTAGTACGCTGTTCCTCCACTAAATAACCTTTATCGGTAGTGATAGCAGAACCTTGGGTATCAGTTACAACATTGTTTCCATCGACTGTATTTCCGTTTTCGTAGTCGTAGTATTTAGTTTGTATATCAAAATTAACAAGTAATCCATTATTTTGATTGTCAGTAGTATCGGGTATTGTATTACCTTCACCTTCTGTAATTGCGTACTGTGCAACTAAAGACGCATCAGTAGACGGCGGGGCAGTTGTTTCAGCACCAACTAGTAAGCGACTGTATATATTGATATCTTTTATATATCCATTTAGATAATAAACATCAGAGGGCACCTTACCTATAAATAATTCCTCTGTTCCATCGATATCACCAATTAATGATATATCTAAAATTCCATCACTCACACCATCAATAAATATTTCAGCGTTACCACTACGATCAAAATTCACCACTACTAAATGTTCAATGCCATCACGTAAATCAGTACTTCCGATTACTTCTCCAGCTCTACTATTAGCGGTACCATCGTCTAATTCTATACCAACCCTACCCATATTTATCCTTATACCCCAGCCCGCCTTAGTACCAGGAGCACCTGTCCCACGCTTGCTAAGTGGTGATAAATGTGTACTAGTTGAAATGCTTTCCATTACAAATGATACGCTAAAATCAATTGTAGAGAATTGAGTGATAGTAGACGTCCCACATTCTATATAATTATTTGTACCATTAAAAAATAATTTATTCAATGGCCATTGTGGCAAAGTAAACTCACTGGGATTTTGATTGGTTTGTCCAGTCACATCTTCAAGTTGTGCATTGTTAGCCCATACCGACGTAGCGGTTGTGGCAGCCGTTTTCAATATACGACAAGATATCCTTGTGTTATCATAATCAGTAACGGTATGGGATACGGAATAACTAGTGATTGAACCGGTTAAAGTAATATCAGCAATGGTGCTATCAACTGAGCCTCCTGCAGATTCTCCAATAAATAACCTTACTGTTTCGCCAACCGTTCCATTTAAAACAACCCTGAAAACCCAAGCATCACCAACATGCAAATCATGCACGTCGTGATTAACATATACCGCATCGCTATTAGCTGGAAAACTTATATCATTGGTAGTTGTTGCAGATGCAGTTCCTACTGTTGACCATTCCCGAAAATCATTTGGATACGGAACGATATTATAAACACGGCGCAATCCACCAAGTCTCGCCTCTCCAGCTACTGCATTTTTTGGTAGCCCTTCAAAGTCTTCAATGACTGCTATAGAATTTCTAGTAAAGATTGGTATGTTTTCTCTTAAATCAAATATATCTGCAATGTATTCACAAAACATTCTTATTCTGTGAACGCATTTTAAACCAAGGCTTAAACCTATTTTTCCAGAACCGAATAGTTGAGCCATAAGTACACCTCTCTTTTATTATGCCACAGCCTGAAATTGCGTACCATCGTAAGCAAATATGTACAATCCTCCAGCTACCAAATCACCAGCAGATAAAGCAGAGCCATCTTTACATTTAATATCTTTAACACCTAAGCTGCTAATATTCATAGTAGCAGCGCCCGTGTTGGTTACCTTTACCGTTGTTAATATTTGTTTACCCTCTACATATGACGTCCACGGGGAATTTGGCACCAATACCAAGGCATCTTCTGCCCCCGTATCTGCTATATATTCAGCACCCAACCCTATAGTTTTGGTACCTGTAGAGCTAACTATACCCATTGTGTTGGTAGTTAAATTAACATATACCAGGCCATCATGTGGGTTTGTTGGTTCTTCTGTTAACAATTGAACGATTGTACCTGTACCTTGTGCCATTTTTTATTTACCTTGTTTTAAACACCCAATGAAAACGGATGTCTAAATGGATTTAGTAATCTCTTTATTTCTTCTAATAACCCAAACTCAGGGCGTGTTATGCTTCCACCCTCTACAGATTGATAATCAGCATCGGGGTGATCACGCCGTAACCACTCGCTTTGAATCTGATATAATGCAGCGCGTTTAATAGCTGATGGAATTTCCGCTTGCAAATAGCCGCCCGTGTAATCAACTACTATTTTATCGGCCGATTGCGATTCTACAAGAACGCCGTAACGCTTCTCTTTATATCTAAGCTCATTAGCATCACCATCCTCCACGCTTGCAATGCTAACTATTGGCAGTGCTGGTATCCCTATTGTTACTGGATACCTTAAGTATGAGGATGTATGCTGATGTAAATAACTAGATAAATCCACAGTGTTATAACGACCTTGACCAAACTCTTGGGGGTAGTATGTTTTCGTATATGCACCCTGTTCAAGGATACGCCTTATGTAACTTTCTATAGCTGCATATACGGATTCAACTATAATCTCGAGCCGTGGGTTATCTGCTAGAACAGTGCCACTCAAGCCACCCCTGCCACCTAGCTTTAATTTGAGCTCATCGAATGACACTAATTCAAGCATGATTAAGCCGCCGTATAAGCCCGTGGTGATCCAATGCTAATAACGCAATAGTCAATAGCAGCTATCGCCGCCGTACAAAAAACACGAGTGTACTGGGCGCGTGGGTTTGGAACATCAATAAACGTTAAACCAGCAGCTGTAATGGTTGTGGTGGTATCATTGCCTAAAGTGGTATCAGGTTCATCAGTGGTATCTGTGCTAAAGTCATCAGTGCTATACTGCAGTTTAACTGTCAGGGTGCCTGTGGTATTGACATCTGACACATAAATAACATACCTAACGGAATCGGCAGCGTTATGATTAAATGATACACTGGCATTAGTAGTTGCTGATAATGTATTCAACGCTTCCTTTAAAGCAACGTCTTGTGAAGAGCCTACATCGTTATTCATAATTTTATTGTCCTTGGTTATACCCTGCGATCACAGGGTAATTTGTTTATGTGGAAATTTTCATAATCGAAAAAGCTTCTGGCAAAACAACATTAGCACCGGTACGCTTATAAAAATAAAACACCACATCATCAGTGTTTCCGCCAATATAATCATTTCTGATAATCTCTAAACCCTTATTGTCAAAAATATTATAGCCATCAAAAAGATTTCCAAAAACAATAGGGTAGGCATTGGCTGCAATGTCCGGCGCGAATTCGGTTAATAGGCATTTATAACCTAACAACATCGGCATATCACCAGCTACTAATGGCATTTGATAAATATAATATTGTCCTGTTGAATCCTTCAGTTGTCGGACTTCTGACATTGTGGAGCGGTTCATCATCCAACAAGCATTTGCCAGGTATGTTGATTTTGGCGTAGCGGTCATATCAATCAAGGCATCAACGCCGTTATTTGACACATCAGATATAGCAGCGGCAACACCAGAATTTATGACGTTCGCTTGTACAGTGGTATTAGTAAATATCCCGTATGGTTCAGCGGCTCCAGTACCCACACAAAAAGCCTCATCTTCAACTTCTGCAATTTTTCGAGGTATGTTATTTGCAATATATCCGACAATATCAGCTTCCGCATCATTAATAAGATCTCTAGATATGGTGATACTGCCACTAATTTTATTAACATCAATATTGATCATGCCTGTCGTGATAGATACCGCATTAGCAGGGCTATGAATAGGTCCGAAGCTAGCAGTAATTTGGCTTGCACTGGAAACCTTAACACGGTTTAAACTAGTAGTCATCACATTCGCATATGGTCTAACCGTGGCTAATTCATAAGCCTTGCTAATAATTTTATTTTGGTAATCATCAGGAACCAAAAAACCACCATTAGCATCACTGGTGCCATCAAGAGCACGTGTTTCAAACTTCGCTTTGTATTCGTGCTTATCAACTTTACCGCGTAGGTAAGAATTAAATAATTCCATGCGCTCCTTATGTTCAGGAGTCTCAATGCCACTCATTACTGCACTGCTTACAGGACGATTCATCTTTACAATGATGTCATTGTAGCGTGTTTCCAATACTTCAATATCGGCTGCTATTTTTTCAAGGTGTTCTTTTTGATCACCTCTTAATTGATCACTATGTGTTTTGAGTGCTGCTTCGTTATAAGAACGTTCTTCAGCAATCAGGCCTTTCATACCGTCAAGAATTTTATTTTCGTCCATCGTTATTTCCTCTCTTAATATTTAGTATTTCTTTAGCGCGTTGAATTGAATTTTCTTTTGTGGTTTCTTTAGTTTCGGGATAACCATTTAATATATTAATAACCTTATTTAACTCGTTTAAAACTTTATCAGCTTCTGTCATATCGTTTCAACGTGTGGCATCTACGGTGTAACAGTTGTTGTCGTATATCGTCCGTGCTCTGGCATCTTAAAGACCGACTTCATCCTGTCAATAAAATCATCAGTATCCATATTGGTTTCAATTCGTTCAATAACAGCACGCTCATTAATAAAAGCCGTGGTTTCTACTGCTGTCATAGTACAAGCAAATTCATCAATACGCTTTGAACGTTCTGTTGTATAGCGTTCAAATAGATCAACTGATAAAGTCTTGATGCGTTCGGGACTGTTAATCATTTTGCCGCTTGCAATAGCTCTTAGTTCATTGATACTGAATTGAGAATCTTGCGCTAATTCTGGCAGGGTAATTTTGCGCTCTTGACATATCTCATACAACGCAATTTCCATAGTGTTCTGTGATGGTATTGAACGCTTACCTTCACCATACGCTTTAATGTATGCCTTGGCAGACTCTAGATACACCCGTCCAAAATCAGCAAGTGCCTTCTTAAATGCATTAAGTTTTTCAACGTCTGTGGATTCATTCATCCACACAGCCATTAAGGTGTCCTGTAAAACTAATGGCATACTACTGATTTTTTGGGTTATATCGCTCTCCGATAAGTTACCCACGAAATCAGTGGACATCCGACTATCATCAATAGCAATGTCTTCATTGCGTGCTGATGTGATTTTTGCATCCGGTTGCGATGGGAAACCCACCATTGATACTTCATGAATATTGACACCTTTATATTCCCTAATGCCATCTTTGCCATATTCATAATCAGTCGATGAAAAGCCAAACGAGAAAGAATCGACAATACCAGCCTTAGCCAATGCAAGGGCTTCTCTACCCTTCTCAACATCCTGTAAAATCTTAGCTCGTATAAATAAACCTTTATCGTCTTCTCTGATTTCAACAATTTTACCTATGGGTGTAAATGGCTTGTGCCCACCACTTTCATGATTCCATAAAAAGTGTACGCTATCGTGTTGTAAGGATTCCTTAAAGGCACCCCTGATGAATCTAGTATTATGGGAGTCTACCTTATCCCAAATGCTAGCATGACCTTCAATGAAGCCCTCAACATCCTGTTCACTTGACAGATTAAACACAGCGTCTCTATATTCTAATTTCATAATATCTCCAGTTGATACTGTTTATAAGCACCCATTACTTTTTTTAATCCTGGTTTGCACTCTGAAAATTCTGGACATATGCCATTACGATAAACACATTTGGGTACTAAGTATTTAAATAGATCATCGTCCACACCCCGAAGCGCATTTTTTATTTTTCTCATCAGTGCAACGGTTTTTCTATGTGCTTTATAACAAAGTCTTTCCCTTGCTAAATTAACTAATGATTGCGCGTTTATTAACATGCAATGATTTACTGGTGTATCACGGTCTGCAATAATATCATTGCCTTTTATATCATCACGCATCGACTTGACGAAGTGTTCAACACCTATTTTATGCCTCGTGAAGTGAACACTAACAAAGGTTGGAATGTCCACCATGGCAACCCAGAATATTTGAGTTCTCATGGGACTATGTTCTGTTTTATATATAGCGTTTAATGAGCACTTGGCAGGTTTGCCCGTCGTTGCTGAACAAGCATCATGCATTAAATCTATTGATGTTAGTTTAGATATGGTTACTCGCATATATTTATATATGGATAAGCAGATATAGTTATTTATGATTAATAATTATTTTTTCGAGGTTGGAAAATTTGCTATCAATATATCTCATCAAGTCTTTAGTGTCTTTACTATACTCATCACGACTCAAATAAACGTTGTGAATATTTTCAAATGTTTGGAGGCGTGTCTCTACATAATTTGCACGGGTTGACATGGCGCTCACTTGTGCTGTAATGCTAAACAACAAAGTCAGAACACCAGCAAGCCCCGCTAATACTGCACTCATGGCCGTTACATTTAATATTTTGATCATGGTATAATAACCTCGGCATTGACCATAAATTAATTGGTGGAAATATAAAATCAGGCCAAAAAATTTTTTATTTGTTTTTAATAATTTAGAATTATTAATCTTTTTAATCACTTTGTCAAGTCCTATTATATGAATAAAAATAGTTTATCTAATATTGTCATGAGTAACAAGTATTTACAAACTCGCTTTGATGGTAGTGTAGAGAATTGGGATGACCTTTGCTTTAGGATTGTTCAAAATGTTGTAGTGCCATATTTGCCAAATATGGCACTACAAATATATAACCACCTGTGCTCACAGTATTTTATGGCAGGCGGTCGGTATAACTACGCTGCTGGGAAACCAACACATGCAATTAATAATTGTATGCTATTTGACGTGAAGGATTCAAGACAAGCCTGGGGTGATTTGTCTAGCAAGGCTATCAATTCTTTAATGTTAGGTGCCGGCATTGGTGTTAATTATAGCCAACTACGTGGTAGTGGTGTTAAGGTTAATGGATTAGGTGGAACATCATCAGGCCCACTATCATTAATGGAAATGATAAACTCATCGGCAAGATATGTTATTCAAGGCGGTTCAAGACGTTCTGCGGTGTGGGCCGGGCTTAAATGGGATCATCCTGATATATTTCAATTCATTGATGCTAAAGTATGGCCCGATTGGCTAACAAAACGCAAGGCTGTTGATATTGACACGCCAGCACCACTGGATAAAACTAATATTAGTGTGATACTAGATGATAATTTTTTTGAGGCCATCGGATGTGAACACCATCATGCTCATGAATTAGCGGTGAAAGTTTTTGAAAAAACCATGTATAACGCATTGGTACATGGTGATCCTGGTTTTAGCGTTGATGTTGGTGTTAATAGTGGTGAACATCTAAGAAACGCTTGTACAGAAGTCACTAGCCGTGATGATTTTGAGGTGTGCAATTTAGGTAGTGCTAACCTTTCAAAAATACCTAACATCGACGAGTTCAGGAAAGTTGTGCAGTCAGGTGTGGCATTGCTATTGTGTGGATCATTATATTCCTATTATCCTTTTCCAGAAATGGAAAAAGTTGTTGAGGATAATAGGCGTATAGGCTTAGGGATAATGGGATTCCATCATTGGTTATTACAACGCAATTATCAATATGATGTTAATGCTGAACTCGGGCAATGGCTTGACGTATACGCTACAGAGTCGGACTTATGGAGTAATAGGTTTGCAGATAAGCTTAGGATTGCAAAGCCAATCAAGAAACGCGCTATAGCTCCTAATGGATCAATAGGAATTGTAGCGGAAACCACACCAGGTATTGAACCCATTTTTGCAGTGGCGTACAAGAGACGCTATTACGAGAATATGGAGATCAAGGAAAAATATATCATTGATCCAATTGCACAAGAGTTAACTACTAACCATGGTATCCCTATTGATGACATTGAAGACAGCTACACACTCGCACAAGATCCTGAACGACGTTTAAGGTTTCAATCGTTTGTACAGGAGCATGTTGATATGGGGATTTCCTCCACTCTCAATATGCCACATTGGGGGAGTGAATTCAATAACGAAAATACACTCAAAAAGATCAGTGACATTACTTTGAAATACTTGCCACAACTTAGAGGCGTAACATTCTATCCCGACGGCGCGCGTGGTGGACAACCATTAACCAAGGTATCCTATGAAGAGGCTATGATAAACCAAGCTGATCTTGAATACAGGGAAACAACTTGTAAGGATGGTATTTGTGGTGAATAATATAACTACTGGAAATGTGCCGGCGTGTGGAGCGTTATGTGATAAGATATAACCATGATTTTCATGTTGATAAAAATATTTTATGTTATCTAAATAGGGTTGGTGATCTGCTGTTTTTATTAGCACGCTTGGAAATGTAATCATAGATAATTTAATGAGGCGATTATGAAAATAGTAACACAACGCAAGGGGGTATTCTCTTTAGAGAATGCCCTCGCAATGGCAACCGCTTCTCAGTGGGCTTATAAATCTTATAATGATTTTATAGCGACTTGTAAACAGTTTGGATTTATTAAAGAACGTTACTTTTATATTGAACGACGTAACATAATTGTTGTGATTTTTGGTGATGACAATAATATTGTGGTGGCTTACAGAGGAACCGATGCTAAGTCCCTAAAAGACTGGGGTACGGACTTTAATATATTTATGAGTAATCAGCACGGTTCGGAAGGACGAGTTCATAGTGGGTTCTATAATGCTTTAATGTTGACAATTATAGAAATAAAGCAAGCTATAAAATTGTTACGTGATAAGCATCAAAAAATATTTATCACCGGGCACTCTATGGGCGGTGGGATTGCTACACTCTTAGGGCACAAATTGACTACTGGTACCCCGTTGTTGCCATCAACTGTTTATACATTCGGAGCGCCTAAAGTTGGCAATGGTATTTTTGTTGAGGAGTTCTCAGTATTTTGCACCGTCTTTCGTGTAGTCCATTCAAATGATTTAACCCCCAGGCTCATGGGAATTTATTATAATCATGTTGGTGATGAATATTATTTTAATTACAGGGGATGCTTGATCTTTAAACCATCATTTGTTTATCGCATGTATGATCATTTAATGTCACGTATTAAGGCCTTTAGATTCTTTGGTGGTATACGTGATCATTCAATTTCTTTATACGTTCAAGCTATTCAAAAAGCTATTGATGATTGTACGGAGGTTAAATGATATTATGAAAAAAATGGTCACAAGGGAAAAGGTTTCGCAAGCTATTGAAGATATAGAAAAAATGGCTTTAAAGCAACCGTTAAAAACATAAGGTCATTAACTGGCGGCTCTCCTAACTCTATTGTAAAATATCGCAAAGAATTAAATGAATATGCTAGCAATGATAAAAAGACACAACTTGAAATCGCATTAGAACGTTTGGAGCATAGAGTATCTGAATTAGAAAAAATGCACAGCGAACAAGGTTTTTTATGTCCCCCAAAATAACAATAGAATCATCAGGCACACATTGCCTTATACATTGGAACCATGGAAAGGGCGGAAGCCCAATGAAGTTGGATTCTTATTTTGATAAAAATGTTTTAGAATATAGTCTTAATCAAATGGGGTTGCAATACGAGACATACGGCGCATGTGGTGTGATCTTTGATTGTCCTGTAAAATTACAAATGGTTGTGGTGGGTTTAATTAAAATGTGCTATCCAAGCCATTTGCCACAACCAGTACTTTATAGGAAGGCACTGGAGAATGCTGATAACTATGATACCAAAAAATGTTATTTATGATGCCTCATTTGGCGCAGGGAACGCTCAAGCCTTTTAATTCGTTCGTTCTTAGAAGGCTTTGAAAACCTTTCCTTTATGAACGTTATTAATTTTATTGTGGTATCACGGTCATAGTTATGCGCTAACATCATAGTTAGCGGCACATCTAAAAGAATTTCATTATCATTAACAATCTTAAATGAACTTCTATATAACTTATAAAGATCATCGTTTTGAACAACATCATTATCAAAAAAATTAATTAATTCTGAATCATACTCATTAATTAATTCTAAGTCAAAAAATAAATTCCTTATGTCTATGTATATATCTTTAGCCGTCTTACCCAAGACCTTCGCGATCTTATGGCTTGAGATTAAGTTCATTGTGACAACCTCAAATAATTTTAGTGGTCAGAACGATGGGGCTTTTACCCACAACCTCAGGCTCTAAAAGCCCGCGCTCTATCACTTGAGCTACGCCCTGAAAATATTTAAATCTTTGTAAGCAATTCATCTATTGAATCAAATGATCCAAATTCACAAGCGGACTCAATACGAGTCAATAGCCTTGTGCGTTTGGATAGTTGTTCTTCACTGGCATCATTCCATTGGTCGGTGTTCTCACTGCCTATGATACGCATTGCTACAAACTTAGCTACCTTGGCATACTCCCAATATTTAGTGCCTATTGAGAAACGAGTATCCAAAGCATGATTGACGGCCTTGAACGCATTGCCACTTTGATCACGCAATCCTAATAAATTATCAGCGGCCCAAATAACAACCTTTGCTCTAAAGTCAGGGGATAACCACATAGCATAGTCAATAAATAAATATGGATGCAACCATGTTCCTTTATTGTTCTTGCCACGCTTGACAGTCTTTAAATCTGCTGGAATCCACACTTTGCATTCTTTAGTTTCTTCTAATGAATTCAGGCTGTTAGAAGCAAACATTGCTTGAGCGGTCTTTGCTTTTTCTAGTAAATTCAATTCGTTACAAAGTGATGCAATAAACTCTTGGGACTCGCTAGACTCAAAATAATTTTGCATTTGCTTTTCAGCTTTACCCTGACCAACCCTAATGACATTATAAATTGTGGTTATATCAGTGGCACAAAAGAATCCTGATTTGGATAATTGACGAACGCTGCTATCAGCAAAAGCACGGGATAAAATAACTTCAGTTTTCATATTTGATATTCCAATGAAACTAATGACTTTTTTGAAATGGATAAGTAGCAACGGGCAGTCATTGGCAACCCGCTTTTCGTCAAGGGTAATTAATCCTTAACTAGCTAGGTAAATATTATATCATATTATGGAACACTTTGCAATCATTGGGTTCAAGACAAATCAACAACCTTAAATACATGAGCTAAAATCTTTTCGGGATATGAATTAACTTTGCCAAATCTTTCATCAGGTACGCGACCAATAGTCAATCCTGATTTTCTACAAATATTAGCAGCGCGGCGGCCACATTTGTTTAATTCATTCAGTGGGAATGTGATGTTATTGACACGGCAAAAAGCCGTGATGGTAAAATATCTCGTCTCTGATTTTAATAAAAAAATATCATCTTCAAGTTGGTCAATCTTAGCCGCTTGTCTAGTTTGTTCCCTTTCAAATTTGACAAGTTGAGTGGCCTGAGCTAGGATTATTTCAGATGGGGTTAGGGCTTTGGTAGTACTCAATGCAATACGTTCGCATTCAATAAAATACTTGCGAGCCTCACGACCTTTAGCATTTCGTTCCACCATGCAAAGCTCTTTAGCCATGTTAAGAGTGGCGTGGTATTCTTTAGCTGTTGTGCCTAAGTTATTGTTTTTATCACGTTTCCCAATTTTTAGAATTGTGGTAAAATCAACATCTTGCATGAACCCATAGTCATTGATACGGTTTTTTATCCAATCTGCAAACTTACTTTTAACTTCAAGCCACGCATGGATATTTCTTAAATCAACAGTGGGCTTAGTTTCTTCATTAATTGAATTGGATAATATTGGTAATGCGGTTTCAACAGTCATAATAATATTCCAAGATACATAAGCAAATTGAATGAGGAGCGCAGGCGGGCTTGCTTGGATACCCGCTTTTCGTCAAGGGTTATAAAGTCTCGACTAGCTAGGTAAATATTATATCATATTATGGAACACGTTGCAATCATTGGGCTTTGCTTATGTTGTTGATTAAATTAGATATGGTATTTTTTATTAACCAATAAAATAATTTTTCCCAGTACTCTCAGTTAGCACATTGAACGCACCAGATAACGCATCCACCTGATCATCATGGGCACTGTCTGGAAAGTTTTCTATCTCACTAAAAAAGTCACGGTTCCAATACCCATCAATGATTTTTATATTGCCAGCTTCTGCTTGACTTGATACGGGACGCGCACGGGTTACCTTGTTCTTAGTGACATGATTGATCTTGACATTATACCCAGCTAATTGTCGCTTGTAATACTGTGCCTCCATGATGCCAGCAGAACCAGGATCTTGCTCAATACCCACAATTGTTTTATTGCCATCATGAACAGCACAACGCTTAATTGTATTCTCCACTTCTAAGGGTGTACCTCTTAATCGTTCGACGTGCTCAATATAAAAGAATCCTTCACTATCTCTTGATAATAATAATCCTACTGTCCAGTCTGGATTTTTGTTGCTTAATGACTCCTTAGTTGCGGCGCGGTCCCAATACCTCACTTTTTTAATTGTCTTTGGTGGTGTGTCTATAACCTGAAAATAAGTGCGCCTGAAGAAATTTCCAGCCGCTTCCCTTACGTTCCAATTGCCATATAGCAACCGTTCCCTATCGACTAAAGGTAATGCCTGAAGGTTCGCTATATAGCCAGGGTTTTGTTTGTTGCCAATGATATTGTCTGTTATGTTAGCACTGATAAATGTTAGTGATTTTGGTTCGAGGTCTAGATGCGGTTCTTTTAATTCACTAGCTTTATCAGCCCATATGTATTCATTATTTACCCTCACGAACCAGCGGATCACGCCAGATCTTGCGGATAGTGGTAAGCCCGTGTCGCTATCAATCCACCAGTCAATCATCTCTTTAACGAATGAATCTGGTTCTGGATTACACGTTGCCCGTACGTATGGAATCACACCACTATCTGTACGCCCACGGCTTAATGCTACATATTCAAATTGTGAGCGAGTAAAATTTTCAAGTTGATCAAATCCAAAGAACGGCACCTGCGCCCCTTGCCAGTCCAGACGATTTTTTTCATGCTGCAAATGCGAAAAGCGTATTGTCGCACCTGATGGAAACACGTGCTCTCTTCGGTATTCAACAGGCACCGAACCTAATAAAGGATAGATGTTTAGCGATTCATCCCATAACCCACCCTCAACTGTGATCATAGGGCTAACCCGTCTAAAGATCACACCTTTAAATTTTGGATTGCCTATATGCCTCACTGGTTCCATTAACAAGGCAAACGTCTTACCACCAAAAGCAGCACCACCATAAACTGCAATGTCTGCTGATGATTCTAAAAACTTTTGTTGTGGGCCTGGTTGGGGTCGAATTGCCATAAATTTAATTGATCCCTAGAATCTGAAATAATATTGATATTATTTTCACGCCTAACATGTTCACTGCACAAAGTTAAATTATCCTTCTCGATGTGGATTACATTTCCATATACATCACAAGTTCTGAGCAAATGCGTATCTAGACAAACAGTAGACTCACTAATTAATTGATTGAATGGAATTAATTTTTCGCAATCGTTGCACGACTCTGAGTATTTCAAAAACTCTTCATAGCCCCTAGATGGGTTCATTGGGTTGTTCCTCTTTTTCGTAACGCAAGCAAGCATGCGATTTATCGCTCTTGCCAATCAAAGTTATCTTTAACGAATGGCAATAATTTCCCATGATGATTGACGGCTCAAAATACACACAGGAAGCACACTGTTTTTTTAATCCAAAAAAGCATGACATAATTTGTTTCACTTTATTAAATGGATTAATATAATTAAAATATTTATTTTGCATCTCAGGCATGACCAGCATAAATTAAAACTAATATCAGTATTAGTGGTATTGAAAACATTATGGCAACAATTACCACAAGAGTTTCTTCCCCATCAATCATATCTTTTTCATCATGTTTTTTCATTATATAATCCTCACCGTATCTCAAATCCAAACATACGAAGTATAAACACCCCTGATATCATTAACAATGGCAATGACGTACAAATCAATAGTACTCTAACCATATCATCAAGTTTACATACCCCTAATAATAATAGCATTGGCATCAACATACCAAGCAATGCTATTGCGGCCAAACCATCATATCCATTTTCTGATAATAATAATAATAATAATAATAATGGCGGTAACATACTAATTGATGCTGTTATAGATACTTCATCGAATTAAATAATCCTCAATATCACATATGGATACTTGAATAAAAATAATTTATACTTGAGTTTGAATACATCAGTTTGGACACCTTTTACATCTTCAACAACAACCTCACCACTTGAAACGTCGGTATAAATAAAATCAGCGATATAATTAATTTCCCTTATCGCCTTACCATTACGCCTAAATCCATCTTGCAATAAAAACTTGGGTTGCATTTCTAGCTGTTCTATTTCCCCCAAGTCTTGCAAACCCTTTAATTCAAGGTACCTTTTAGATTCCTTTTTTGAATCAAATTTTATACCGTCTATGGTAGTCTTTATTGCATTGTATTTATTTTTCTTATACATTCTTAAATCTCCAGTCCTCTACTATTTTCTGGTAAATAGATCACTACCCTTTCATTACCATCTTTATTATCAGATTCAGTATCTACAGTATCCACATTATTTAATCTAAACTCTGGATATACCCGTGCTAATAACCAAGCCGCAGCTTCCCACTTAGGGGGGATGTCCTTCTTAATTTCTATGGTACCTTTTAGGGTACCCTTTGCGTCGTAAGTTTTACGTGTCTCAAGACTTATGGTTTTTCCTTGGGCAGCATCTAATATAACCTGTACACGTTCCGTTATAGATTCAGATTCCGCCCTGCAGATATCAATCCATAGATCATGGTACTTTCCAGATTCTTCAGCTTGCCCACGTACACGCCACTTATGGAAAGTGGTGTATGATACATTTAACCCCTTTGATATGTGCCGAAGAGGAATGCCGCCCCTGACTAACGTCACAATATGCTTATGAAGTTCAGGAGTTAAAAAATTTCCGCTCATTTTATACCCTCCTTAAATATCCCACTAATAATTTTTTATCGTACTTGCAATTGCCCTCTTCAAAATTAATCAACATCAGTTTGATATTCTCGCAAGATTCATCACTGAAATCACTGAAATCATTGAGTGATTTAATAATGTCCTCTAAAGTTTTTATGGATGTGTCATTAGCAATTACATCTAAAATCAATGTCATATTTACAGGTGCTAACAATCTCATCGCTTCTTTGGATACAGATAAATTAAATGTGTCTATGATATGTAAAATATCTTTATCGTTTTCATTAGTGACATTGATTTCATTTACCTTGTCTTCCCTGTTCCATCTTCTGCCTTCTATCGTTCGCATGGCAGCAGTAAACTCTTTAGAATACGGTGCCTTTATGATCACCGTGTTATAGTCTCTTAAAGTAACTTGCATTATTTAATATCCATAGCTAATCGGGGGCCTGTTAACATCAATAATCCCAGTGATCTTGCATACTGTATTTCTGCTTTTGTAGCAAGTCTATAATTTTCATCAAACGCTTTTCTTATGTAGAGCAATGAATCCATAATAGAAGCGTCAAACCTACAGGTTTTGGGCGGAACAAAGTCAAACAATAACTCTAGTGAAATTAACATTTTTGGGATTGATATTATGGTGTTGTCAATCATAAACTTTCCCGTTGGCAACACCTTCATTTTTTGTGGATACATTTTTACCTCCTATAAACTTGGATATATTTTATCATATTATTCCTATTTAATCAATAGATTCATTTACCTTTTGCGGATAATGTGATATAATGTATACTTCAATTAATATTTAATTCTAAGTGGGTAAAGTTTAATTTATGTTAACTCTCGAACAGTCAGAAGTTATAAACTCCATAGCACCACACCGCTGCATTATAGCAGGTGCCGGCACTGGGAAAACCACAACGCTTATCCAGGCTTTGAATACCATTGACTCTGCTATAGCTTTTAGTTTTACTAACAATGCCGCTCATGAAATTAAAGAACGACTTGAAATTTATAAAAGCAATATCACATCGTCAACAATTCATTCCTTTTGTTGGGATGTGATAAAGGAGTTATCCCCAAACACCGTTATCATAAAAGATGACAGTGGACAAAAAAATATTATTAAATCCATACTGCCAAGCGTGAAACGTGAAGAAATCAAAGATTTCCAGAAACAAATAAACCTATTAAAGGCCAAAGGTTTAAGAGCTGTTGATACAGATAATCATACTTATGAAAGTTATGAAAATCAGTGCAATCAATACGGCTATATTGATTTTGCTGAAATGGCCATGCTTGCATATGACTTGTTAAGTCAACACCCTGAAGAAAGAAAATACGATTATATTTTTGTTGATGAATTCCAGGATACGGACGCGGCCCAATACCGTTTAATTAAACTATTGATTGATCGTAGTGTAAAAGGTTCTTTTGTGGTTGGTGATCCCAGACAAGCAATATACGGTTGGCGTGGTGCTGAGTCAAATATATTTGACCAACATCAGAAAAATTATAGCACTGCTGTTTTTGAATTAACAACTAATTTTAGATCTACAGCTGCCATTGTTAATCTAGCTAATCAAGTAACTATCCATAAAAAATTAAAACCACTGGTACCATTTTTTACTGGACCGTGTCAAGTAATTAAGATTTCAAAGTATGGAGATGAGCGACTTGAAACAAAAATAACTTTTTCTAACATCCGAGAATTAGTTAACAAGGGCGAACTTGAAAATATAGCCGTGCTGTTCAGAAAAAATAGTGACATCAGAAAATTTGAGTATCAATTTTATGGAAGTTGCATTACTCCTAATGTTTGGGGAGGGTTTAAATTTACCGACTATAGAGAAATAAAAGCCGCTCTGGCATGGCTTCGGATTATTGACAACCCAGAAGATCAGGAATCTTTTGTCAAGGCTGCTTTAACCGTGAAAGGAATGGGTGAAAAGGGGGCTAATGGAATTACTATTTATGATTGTGTTACGTCCGCAAATAAGGGACGTAAGGGGGCGGTCATGAAAGAAATTGGTATGCTATATCAAACTGTTGCTAATATTGATAACGTTGCTAATGTTGTTAATGTATTAACAGAGGTCCTGAACTTAGCACATGGGGATAGCATAAACGCTATTGATACGGAAAGACTTAGTAGACTTAAAACCCTGGGCGGTTTAGGACACGGTAAAACCATTAGTGAATTTGTGGAAATGATGGCTATGCAATCCACTGATCAAAAGCAATCAAAAGGTAAGGTAATTTTATCAACTATTCATAAAGCTAAAGGGTTAGAGTTTGATGTGGTATTTATTCCGTTCGCAGAAAAAGAAGGGTATCCATTGCCAGGCGGTGACTATACGGAAGAAAATAATATTTTCTATGTTGCAACAACCCGAGCTAAGAAAAAACTATTTATTAGTTATAGTAATGAGGCAACTGATTTTATTGATGGCATGAATGTTTAATAACACACCGCGCTTTTAGTGCGGTCCGGGGGAAGTTATGTTTATTGGAATTTGTGGACCAGATGGTAGCAATAATACTCGGTTAGCTAAAAAATTAGCTAGCAAATTAAAGGTAGATTTTACTCGAATAGATAACAAAGTTGTGGCTGTATATGATATAGACTCCTCAGAAGCCTCATACAAAACATTGATGAGGCATCAAAATCATTTGTACAGCTACCTTGAACAATTGGTGGGCACAACAGAACGCGATGAATATGATGATATCGTTGTCACTGACATATCATTACTTGACCTTATCATTGATATGACCGGTGAACGTGTCACGCCGTCCACCGGTGCGATTGCAGAATTCAACATGTTCTGCAGAAACCTACTGGGCACATTATTCTCACATACTATATACCTGGATGACAGCGGCACTGTTAAGAATAGCATGACAGAGGCAGTTGAAGGCTGTAAGGAATGTGAAAAAGTCTTTACATGCCTAATGTTAAGCGGTAAGCAAAAAAATAAAAAGAGAGTCGCTATCATTCGAAAATTTTTGGCTGATTACTAAGAGGTAGTGATCTAATGAAGATTGGTATTTGCGGCACACACCGCACGGGTAAAACAACCTTGGCTAAAAAGTTGTCCGAGAAGCTAGGGATTCCATTTGTCCCTAGTAATGTTGCGGACATATTTAAATCACTGGGATTAGATCCTCATGAGCAATATGATTTTAAAACCACTATGGATAATCAACGATCCATATTAAATCACTGTCTGGAAAAATGGATTAAGCATTCTGATGTTTCTTTTGTAACCGACAGAACTCCAATAGACTTGATAGGATATATGATGTGTGTGAATTATAAAGCTCTACCATGTTTAGACGCTTCGGAATACATTAGATATATTGAATATTGTAGCAAAATGCGTCATCTACTGTTTGATAATATCATTTGTTTACAGCCTGGCATCACATTAAGTGATGATCAAACTGAGGACATAACCTGTCATAGGGAAAAGGTACAAGCAAACATTATCGATGTTTGCATTAAAGATACTGAACACCTGTTAATAATAGATCAAACCAATATATCACTTAAGAAGCGTGTTAAAAAATGCATTAATTTTCTAGCGACGAACCCATGAATTAATCACACCGTTTAACCACGGGGCTGGTATTTGCAGCCAGCCTAATATCATTAACATCTCTGCAATCTCAAACGCTGTGATCACATCCTGTACATTATTAAACAGCTCAACATGAATCTCATAAATATGCACTGAACTTTTATCCTTCAGATATTTTTCGAGATCAATTAAATCACTACTTATTACATGGGTATCGTGGGTATATGATTCTATTGGGATTCTATTTGCTAGAATACGCATGTAACACCGCAACACCTTTGGCGTGATGATACTATTTCCAATTTGACTAGTCTCTAAATCAGTTAAGGGCCTGTCTAATATTTCATCATATCTGTTGTCGAATTTTCCAAACCAGCCAGAATCTCCTGAACGACGATTAAGACGTTTGTATGTTGGGAGCGTAAAATATTTTTGAATTAGTTGACGCTGAGCATTCCAATCTAAAACTTCAGTTAAGGACTTAACCACCATCAAGTATCCTGTCATGGTTAACAATACTAGTCGTGTGCCATTATCTTTAATTTCAACGGTATCACGCCAGATATTGACAGCCTGCTTTTCGAGTAGAAAATAATCCTCACTATCTATAAACTTTTCACGATTGGATTTGAAGTTACGATTGGCTGTTCCTGCTGGTCTTTTATGAAATGCATCAATCATAGCAAACGTGATAACCCGTAACCCCCTGTATTCTAAAGGGGATGGTGTTTTTAAATTTGTTGATGCCAATTTGTTCATTGCTTGCAATCCTATTATGTACGAGTTGAAATAGTTGTTAATCACAATGGATTCATTGACTTGCATCATCTGCATTTTTATTTGTACTACTATATTTTATCTGTAAAAAATGCAGATCGTGTAAGTCATTATTTATATTGCTATTGTTTCTATTTAGTCTTTTGCCCATGTAAAAAATGCAGATCGCGTAAACTATTGAAATTATTACTTATTAATTATATTTATATTATCATTAGGTTTATGGAGTGCTGCACGTAACCTTGTTATTATTGTGTGTATTATTTAGATAAACTATTGTTAATGTTATGTTTAGTGATTTATACAACACTTGTTGTATTTACGTTTTTAATGCTGCGGTGCAACAAAAATGTTACATTATAAATCAGTAACTTATACCATTGAAATATTGTAAGTGTATTTCTAGACTGTACTATTTTATCTATTTTTTCTTTTAGATACAAGTTTGTAGCACAATCTTTTTAGAGTGCTACAAATATTATTCTTAAAAATTGTTTATAATCAATCCTGTAGCACCTGTAGCACCTGTAGCACGGTTTTTCCTATACGCGGGCGCACACCCACGCACTCGCTCGCACCTACACACATGCGCACCCATGCGCGCACCTACGAGATTTTCATGTCCAACTCGTGCAACAGTGCTACAAGTCTGATTATAAAGGAATTTATGGTGTTTTTCTTGTAGCACTCGTGCAACATGTTTACAAACAATAGCTTAGGGCATATAGTGTTGTTATGAATAGCACAGATATTTGTGATAAGTAATTGTTTCTAAACATGTTGCACGGCTGTTGCACGGCTGTTGCACGATCAATTAATACTAAACAACTCTTCTTTTACATGTTACATTTATTATCAATAGCTTATCTTATTTTATACACCTACGTTTTACAAGGTTATGTGCAACCTACAAAAAAACTTATAAGGGTATAAAGCGGTAAAATAACTATTGATTTCAATAGAATATCGTATCTGCATTTTTTAGGAATATTTGTATGAATAATTATTTTGAAACACACGCATTATCTAGAAGCGTATTAAATACTTTTAGACATGATCCAGAAAAAGCATTAGCAATGTGGCGTGGTGAGTATGAATATAAAACCAGCAACAGCATGTCGTTCGGTATTGCGTTTGAGGTCATGCTACTCGAAACCCCACAAGCCTTCAAAGAAAGGTTTGTAATCACCAGCGCCAACGATTGGCGGAAGTTACGCCGCGAGACGTCAAGCATTAGGCAATCTGGCATGATGCCTATCAAGCCTATTGATTTTGAGTTATGTCATCATCTAGTGGGCTTAATGAGAGAATTTAAACTATTCGGTTCCACTGTTGGAAATTTATTAGATAATGGATTTAATTCACAGGTAATGATTGATGGTGATGTTGAAGGGATAAAATGTAAAGGGCTTATTGATTTGGAATTTCCAGATATTCCGACCTTCCTGGACATCAAGACATCATGGGATGTTAGGGACGCAAGGGGATTTAATGAGGCTGGTTTTAAATATGGATATGATATACAATCTGCGTTATACTCAATGCTATATAAGCACCCTAATATCAATATGGGCTTTTTGGTAGTCACAACAACAAAGCCATATGAGATTAGGATTTTCTACTATAAAAGTTTAAGTGCTATTGTAAATAATACTAAAAAATTAATAAAAGAATTTGTTGAATTCATTGACTTGCAGGGGAAAATATAGTATAATTGTTTTGTTGGAAATGACATTTACAAAACGAAAAGTGAGAAAGGATATGAAGGATATGAACGACTTTGACTCTATGGACCGAGTAATCGAATTGCCCTGTTTTCACCCCACTAATAATAAAGAACACAACGGTTTTTTTGCGAGTGCAAGCTCATTTTATTTCAAAGAATTGAAGACGGTAGATCATCAATTTGATTCTGAAAAATCTGAAACAGGTTATATATTCGATTCAGTAAATATTATGTATCTTACTGACTACACAGTATTAAGTTGTACTAATGAAAAAAAGGATAGTACAGTGTTAGGACTTTGGTTAAAAGGCCAAAGAGGTAGAGATAACGCTGTTTTTACCAGAGATGATCCCATTGGTAAAATCAAGAAAAGCATGGCGATAAAAATCGTTTGTTTAATGAAACCCGAAGGTGTCGCTGATTACCAAATAGCGGTTATAAGTATGTCTGGTAAAGGACAAACCCAAAAAATAGGTAAGATGCTTAGCGGTTTGATATTGACCGTTTGCACACCGCTAGGAAAATCGTTGCCAAACTTACGCCTGTCACTTTCAAGATGTGACAAGCCGGTTATGATTTCATCGAAAGACGAAAAATATAAAAGCAAGGTTTATTTGGTACAGAACAACGCACCAAAAAAGTTAACTGATTATTTGGCACCCGAAAAAGATGTGCAGCAGGCGAGAGATAATTGGCTTATAGCCAAGGATTATGTAGCATCAAAAGTACAATCATATCTTGCTAGTGTGGATCCACGGGGTGTGGGTGCTTCTAATAGCATGGAAGTTATTGAGGGCGAGATTTCAAACTAACACATTCCGAATAGCTTGCGGATATAGCGGTTTGCTCGTATTGAATAGACCGCTATTAAAATTTTAATTAGGTCAATAGCGTTTTTGTTTTTAATAAAAATTATGAATACCTCAGACTTATTGACATACAAAGATAAGAACGGACGCGAAGTGATTGGTTATCCTAATCACGTCGCGCTGTGGCTTATACAGAAAGGCCATTTCAAAGATATAGTGTTTGATTCCCATTCCTCTGAATGGTACGTATTAAATGATGGTGAAAGATATGTATCGGTAAAACTCAACAACTATGATATGTTCAGAGGTGTTGTGGGATATATTGAAAATGAAACAGATGTAGGTTTTGATGATGACCTTGTCAATAGTGTTATCGCTTTCTTAGCAGTCCACCGCGCGAATGATTAACTATAACCTTAAGGTTGAGTGGAGTGGCGAATTCAACTATTTCAAGTGTGGCAAAATATTTATTCGGGTGTACGGTATAGGCGAATATTTTGCTGAGTATAGCAATAAAAGACTTACCAGAACAAACAAACAATCCGATAAACCCGATACCATTGCTTTAATTAAAGCCGATTGTTTTAACCTGGGTAAGATTAAAATTTTAGAGCGTTCGGGTTGCCATTACTTAATTGTTATACCATACGGAATAAATTTTATATACAGTGATGGCTTTGAATTAAAAAGCATTTAAATTAACTTTCCTTTTATTTTCACATAAAGGGTTTACTTTGCTTTTGATGGTGTGTATAGTGGCTTATTGATTGGGACTTCTCTTAATCAGCGTTAACTTTTTGGGGATTTAATTATGATCACTTCAATAACAAATTTAAAAAATGAAATGAAAGATATGGGAAACGATGAATTATCACAAATAGCTTCTGACGTTTGGGTTGAGCTGATGAACCGCGCTAGAATCCTTAAACAGATTGAAAGTATTGAGTCAGGGTATGATCCCGAATACTGTATTTCAGCAGACTACTGCAGTTAATAATTAACATAACAGCCGCTAAATTTCAGCGGCTTAAAAATTGGAGTGAAAAATGTTACAATCGGAAGTAGCCGTAAAGGCTAATATTAGTAAACAGGCTGTACACTTCTTAAAAAAGAACGGGTTGACAGCTCAGGAAATCATGAGCAAACGAAAGACTGGTCGTCCATCAAATCCATTGATTATTATTGATGGCCAAAGATGGTGTAATATAGCTATGTACGCTAAAGATCATAGTGTCAAGGTAAGTCGGATAAATTATTTTATTAGGATTGGAAAAATTGAAAGTATTAATATACTTAATGTTAGGTATATCAAAGACTCCTCCACAATCCCCCAACGGGTTTTTCATGACAATGTGGAAACCCAGCCAAAACCCAGATCATTTATTTGGCATGGTTTGCGCTTTATAAATTTTAGTGACGTTTTAAAAAAGGAGCAAGCAAAAAAAAACCAATATTTATTTTATCTCAAGAAAATTGGGAAAATAAATTCATTGATAACGATCAATAACACTAAGTATTTGATAATGTTAGGTAACACTATATGGAACATTTAGATGATTGACTTCAAAGAAATCAATGATGCTGCATTGCAGCAAATAAATTACCTAGTCCCTCAATGGCTGCCACACGGCAAACAGCAAGGACCAGAATGGATTGCTACAAACCCAACTCGAACAGATGCCAAGCCAGGTTCTTTTAAAGTCAATATGAATACTGGCTTCTGGTCTGACTTCGCCACCAATGAAAGCGGTAAAACAATAGGCAGTCTATATCACTACCTATTCCCACGGGGGGAATATAGAGAAACGATGAAAGAATTACAAATAGTTGTCGGCGTGATGGATGAACCATTACCAAAGAAGGCTCCACGAATCGCAATGATTTATCCTACGCCCCCACAAAAGCATGGTAAGAATGGCATCCCCACGATGACATGGACATATCACGATAGCAATAATAAACCCGTTGCTGTTGTTTATAGGTTTGATAGGAATGATAAAAAAAGCTTTGCACAACTGAAAGCCGTGCAAGGCGGATGGTCATGGGGTGGCATCACAACCAAGCGCCCATTGTACAACTTACCTGAAGTAATCAGCACCACAAAACCAGTTATTATACATGAGGGTGAAAAAGCTACTGATGCTGGTCAGAAATTATTGCCTAAATCCATCCACACCACCACCATGCAAGGAGCACAGAGTCCTGATAAAACCGACTTCACCCCATTAAAGAACTGTGACGTAGGCATATGGCCTGATAACGATGAGGCTGGTAAAAAGTATTGTGATAGTCTTATAGCATTGCTACAAGCGGCTGGTGTTAAGTCAATTAGTGTTTTGGATATTCCTAGCCATTGGGATAACAAATGGGATGCTGCCGATATACTTGAACAGAACATTGATATTAGTAAACTCAAATGGAATCGTATTGATAATAGCGTTCCTAAAAAACAAGAGGGGCTAAATAGCACACCAAATGAGCAGGATTGTGGACCGTTCTTAATCAAGAGTAATTGCGTTTATTATAAGGCCAAAAATAAAACAGGGGGCGTAGATCTTATTCCAGTCTACAAGGGTAAACTGGATATTGTGGGTGTGTCGGTAAACATTGATACTGATGAGCACTTATTGCAAGTATCATTCAAGACACCCCTTAAAATCAAAACTTTAGAGGTTGCCCAAAAAGACGTGGCAACAAAGAAAGGAGTGATCGAAAATATTTCAGCACGCGGTGGGTTAGCTAGCGAATCAAACGCTGGCATGGTTTCAACTTTTTTGATTGAACGCTATGGACAAATTGGGGACAAGTTAACTCATGATCTATTTTCTAAGAACCTAGGTATCATGGACGGTGGTCTAGTCATGCCATACGGCTCCTATGGATTTACCGAAAACCCAATCAAATATATTGGCAACATCTCACCAACACGCGGCAATGATAAGGATGCTTACTCTAACTTCATAAAAAACAATTTGATATGGTGGGGGGGGGGGCATGGCCCGTATGGCTGGCATTGGGATTGTCGCTCATGAGTCCGTTCATCAGAGACTTAGAGATTGAACGGAATCCAATAATAATTTTTATTGGTTCAAGTGGCTGTGGTAAAACAACACTGACAGATTGGGCAACGGGTGTATGGGGAAATTCAAAAGTCCCCTTTAAAATTGAAGGTTCACAAAGTCCTACTATTATAGGATTTTCCCAGAATCTAATGCCTGGTATCCCAATTTTAATTGATGAAGTTCAAAAGATGCCAACTGAGAAAAAAGGAAACCAAGCTACTTTTGAGGGCATGGTTTATATTCTTGCTAATGGTGTGCCGCGTCTAACAGGACGGCCCGATGGCAATGTACGATATGGAAAGGATGTTAGCGGTGTTTTATTTGCTGCTGGTGAAGTATTACCTTTAATGAAAGGGAAGGGTGCCTATAATCGTATAGGCATTATTGATGCTAATATATCCCCACCACTTGGTATAGGTAATATACCTAAAACGAAAGAAGGTAATGACCGTGCTTTACTTCTGACCACCATCCGTAAAGATGGCTATGGTCACTTTGGAAGTCAATTATACCAACACTTAAAAAAGGTTGTACCTACCATAAAAGACAATGCCTTCCCCTTATCAAGAGAAGATCTATATTCCAAAATGGGCTACTATGGACATACCATAGCCGCATTATCACTGGTACTAAAAGAAATGTTCAGTATTCTAGAAATCAATGACCTCACCATAATTGATAATGTTGTAGATAAATCAGCTGCTATGCTGATGGCATATCAAAGCGGTAATGACAGTGATCCCGATGTTGTGGCATTTGAACGGCTTCGCACCATGCTAGGCGCGGGGCAAGAGATTACGACGGGCAGTGGTGAATATATTAACGGTACGGGCATGTATAAAATAGGTGCTGAAATAGCCTTCTGGGAAAAGGACGTTAACGGTATTGATTACTGGATTATTCCACCGAAGGCTCGTGCCTTCAAAGAATATGTAAAGGAGGACTTTTCAAGGTTCGCAGCAGCCTGGAAAGAATTAGGACTGATTGAGTGTGATGGCAGCGGCAAAAGTACGAGAATGGCAAGGCCATTGAATGGCGGCCCCGCAATTCGTTGTATTTTCATAAGAAAAATAATTTAGTTTATTTTTTCACATAAAGGGTTTACTTTGCTTTTGATGGTGTGTATAATGCTTTTACTGATTAGGAATTCTCTTAATCAGTTTAACTTTAGGAAAAAAATTATGTACGAAGCACAATCAAAAAGATTGTCAGAAAATAAGAATTCCGAATTGAATTCAGACAAGGACGTTTCGAAAAAAGATGTATCCATTCGTTTCGACAATGAGGATAAATCCATTCAATGCATTGTTGACGCATTACTTGATTGTAGTGAAGTCAAGTGTACAAAAGATGGTACGTTCTTCATAACTAAAATTGTACCATTCGTTTATACCGAATTGAATTATGACGGTGATCTTCAAATCCTTTTTGGTTTCGGAGAATTTGGTGGGGATTATGGGGATTATACCGCAAGTAAAATGAAAATTGATTTATCAATAGCAGTACCGTTGTATTATGAATACAACGGTGAGGAAGACGACAAGGATTCAATTGATGCTATTGTGTTCTCTATTATGACTAAATTTGCTAACCTCATAAATAATGAGGTATTAAGTGAGGCTCAGGATTTGTATGATGATTGGGTAGACTGGGAAGGACATTTTGAGAATGAACGACGTCATCCTTACAATTACTAACCACTAACCAAAGGCTAATTAATACAATTATTGATTAGCCTTATCAATACAATTTACTGAGGTACATCATGAGAACCGAAACCATAACAACACTGTTGAAAGAACACTGCATTAACATCAGTCCACGCGCCTATTTTATAAAGCTCGTAGACTACAACGTTTTACAACACGCTTCTGTACAGAGTACAGTACATAAGGATGTAACTAGGCATTATAAACGCTTTACAAACTTCGGTCGTGAGTTTGGGTGTGATGCATTTCAGGAGGGCACCACATCAAAAGTATCACAGCCTCGCTTCTATAGCGATTCGTTTAATGAATTGCTGGACTATGTAGAAGGTCGTGATGCTTATTGCAAGCATGTAAAACCATTCCTTAAATAATTTCCTAATTGATGAGGGTTGATTGTGGTATAATATATACTTCTTTCAACCTTTTTTTTATTTAGAAAATCTATGAAAATTCTTGTGATTGGCAACGATAAGTTTAATAATAAGTCTATTAAGAATATGGGAATTCATGTAACCCACATTGATGGGCGCAAGGCACATTACCATCGGCCACGATGGTACGACAACAAACGTTTTGACTGTGTGATAGTCAATACAGAAATGATTGCACATTGCGTTTTACGTTTGGCAAAAAAGTATTTGAAATGTAGTAACTTTAAATACTACAGAAGCAACCGACAAATCCTCAAAGCTATTGAGGACATGCGCAATGTATAATGTAATTTTATACAAGGGCAATTACAGCCAGCGTCAACGATTAGCCAATCGTGATAACTGTATTGCCTATTGTGAGGCTCATTTCAACAGCAGTCCCCGTGCTGCTGCTAATTATACCTGTGTTATTGTGGGTATAAATGCCTCGCGGACTTCCAAGGAATGGGGGGCTCACTATGCCTCCCAGGTTGGCAGTGCGTTCAACGTCCCCTTATGGGGCAAGGATGGCGTAGTGATAGGTGGTTTTGGCGGCAGAGGAAATTACAACTTAGTATTAACTGCCATGCCTGCTATTCTAATTGAGCCCCTTTTTTGTTCCAACCCTGAACAGGCTGATATAATTAAATCAGAACAAGGACAGTCAAAACTTGCAATGATTTTAGCAGACAGCATTAAACGTTTTTTTCCGCATGGAAATGTTGGTTTCAGTGTAGGGCATAAATATAAAACTTCACGACCTAAAGACCGTGGGGCTAAAATTTATGGTGGTGGATTTGAATCGGATTTTGCTGAGGTAATTTTGATGAGGGCATCAAAATTATTAAATGAAAATATCTAAAGAAAGTCTATTAAAGGCATTGAAGCCAATAACATTTGGCGTGAATGGTATTTATCTTTTAGAAGCCCTCACTAAAATTGATACTGATGATTTCACTATAGCATTTACAGATGGCAACTCATCATGTTTAATTGAAGAGAGTAAACCTGACGCTGTCAAGCATATCATAATGCCAATGCGCGTATGAGCACAGAATTAATTTTACTGATAACCAAGGGGATTTATTTTAAATGACTCACACCGAATTTAATGAGTACTTACTAGAAGCAAAATCAGGGAGTGCATATCATCAGTCATTATTAGGTGAGTGGTATATACTAGGGCATTCACCTAATAATGACTCACACCGTGACAGGGAAAAAGCCAAGTACTGGTTAACAAAGGCTGTAAATGGAAAGGACTACTGGGCAGCGTTAAGCCTGGGCGAAATGCTGTTATATGATGACAATAAAAAAACTGTGGCATACGCTACAAGGCTTATAACTAAAGCAGCTGACCATGGTATTCCTGGGGCCAAATATAGGCTATGGATATGCTACCACCACGGCATAGGAGTTGATGTTAATAAGACATTAGCAAATGAGTATCTTAAAGAAGCCATTGCGGCGGCTAAAAAGGAGGTGTGATATTTTGAATGCAAAACAAAGCGCTGGTGATTTACTTGAAACGATTTATAAAATTTCGGATCCATGTTGGACACCGTTCTACAAACTACCAAAGAAATTTTTAATAAAGCAATTGTCGTCCTTTAAGGATATTTATTTCCAACAGTTGACCATTGAAAAAAAGGCTAAAGTTGTCATTAATTATTTTAATGTTCTTATGATTCCTTATGGAGGTTATTGGTTTGAAAATATCAACCCGTATATTACGGAATGTGGATTTAGCATTGCCATTAAAGTTTTACAAGAAAATTATTTGTTGAGGTGTCAAATTCAAAAGAATTATTCTTTTGAACATCTCAAGAATTTAATGAACCTAGATGATGAATATCCAACCACAATGTTTATGGAATCTTTGGGTACGTCTGTCCAGAGAACCGATGCCCTTGAGTACTGGTTAATCAAAACCCTGATTGGAGTCGAGGACTCTTATATATTTTAGGGCCTGTTTGAATTCTTTTTTAGAACCAAATAGAAGGCTTGCAATAAATTCATGGAACACAAGGAAAAACAATCATGAAAAAAGAAGTAACAATGATGTTACAACCCGACGGACTTTTCACCTTGCTGGATGGCAAGGAAAACGCATGGGCAAACCTTGCTGCTTACTTTGCAGTCAAGAAAGCCACTGAGTTAACAACCCTCAAAAAAGCAAGGCAACTATTGACTGAGGCTGTTATCAAAGGGGAAAATCAGTGGATTGAGTGGATGAGTGGTGATGATGATTCAATACTCAATGAAACTTTACAACAGAGCAGCCTTGGCTATAAAGATTATCTTATGTACCAAAAAAAAAGATTACATGATCAAACCAAAGAAGCCATTGAAAAAGTTAATAGCAAAATTGGCAACGTTAATATTCATGATTCCACATATCGCCGTGGTTGGGCTTGTGATAACAAACCATTACCTAAAGACTGGACTGATTTAGTTGAATCAGATTAAAACAGTTTTTAGTTGATTCAACATATGTACTACCACGTCAACAGTCCACGCATTGCCAAATAATAAACCATATTGTATTTTACTAACACCAGTTACATGATTAATGGGGATAGTCAAAGCCATTGCCGCCTCAACTGGTGTTAAGTGTCTATACTTGTTTTTAGTTTCATGTTTAATTAAAATTGCAGAACTAGTGCAGCTATTGTATTTTGTTAATAAACAGTATAACTTTTCTTTATTATTAATCGTAGTTGCTTTTAAAACTGGTTTCATCCATTTTGCCATGCGTTTTATTGTTTCGGGATCTATCCAATCTTGGTTATTTGTGTTGATATCATCAAACGTTATAAGCTTATCCTTTGGTTGCGTTAGGTTAGGAATATTTGACCAAAATAAACGACGTCGTCTTGATGCGCTCAGTAAATCCCCATTTATTTCTATTGGTAAAGTTTGTAAGTGATTACTTATTATAGCAATCCATTCTTTTTTCATATGTACATTTTCTAATAAAAAGTATTTTGGATTTAATTCTTTTAATATTCTTACATATTCAAAAAATAAATAACTGCGTTTATCCTCAAAATTTAAATGATTACCCATAGATGAGAAACCCTGACAGGGTGAACCACCTATTAACAAATCAATCTGTGGCAGGATTTTCTTTCTCAACTTGGTTATATCGCCAACTTGAATAGTATTCGGATAATTTTTCTGTGTTATTTTTATTGCTGTTTGATCTATTTCAGAAGCAAAATAATTATTTATATTTATACCGCTTCTTTCTAATGCAATTTGTCCGCATGAAATGCCATCAAACAAAGATAATACATTAATACTATTCATGGTTTATTGGGATCCTTCATATGATAAGACATAAAGCAACGGCAATTAATCCTATCCTTCGCTTGTCCTGTGGGATCCCCAGGAAATCGCATTCCACCTGAGAAGGTTCTATCAATCTTAACAGTCATGCCACTTCTTGCACCGTGTAATTGTCGGGCTCCTGATGTGGCATGCCATGTTTTAAACTTAGCGTCCATAGATTTTGCATTAGCTAAAGAAGCCACGCTTTGATTAGTTGCCGCTTCTGTTCTGGCAATCGCTAAGGCCCTGGCATCACTAAAGGCATTGTCAAGTTGAATACTAACAGCCATATCATTGACAGACAAACCAGCCTTGACACCATCAACGATGGTATTAGCCACACTTTCCGATGTGTACTTCTGAATTTCTTTCATTTCAGCAGCATAATATTTATCCCCCAATAATTCCACCGCTTCCCTGGGATCAATTTCTCTAGTCTCTATCGCTAGATATTCGTCATCCCTAACCACAATATCTAAATGACCTGCAAAGTTCTGAATAGATTTTAATGTTTGTTCCTTAATCATTAAAGTCATGTCATCATCATATTCATTGATGATACTATCAATTAGTTTTTCAATGTCACGCTTAGTTTTTTGGGGACTTTTTCCCCATGCTTTAATCACATCAGAATTTTGATCATCTAGCATCGACAAGAATTTTTTTTTAATCCTTGTGACTTCTTTTTCAAAGAACGCATCCGCACGGGTTTCATGAGTGCACGGCTGCAAACGTTCTCCATTGTCTTCTTTTTCTGTAGTGGTGATATTGGATTGTTGAGTGCCATTAAATGGCAAACTCCACCCTTCATACTCCGTTAATCCTAATTCAAATTTAGCATTTAATTGTTGCATTGGAATGCCAGTTTTCCAATACTTTTCTACAATTTCAGAGGTTTCCTTTTCATCTTTTCGTAATGCTTGGATACGACTGGTATCAAATACAATGACCTCCCCCTCTTCTAATTCACCTCTAAAAGAATGGTTGAAAAAAGTTTTAATGAGTGTTAGGTCTGGAATAACCTTATTAGCCCACATGATACGCTGACCAGACATAAAGTTATCATATTTAATCGAGCCATCAGCACCCAATAGCTGGGGTAACATACCGAACGCTGCTAAGATTTCATCTCTAGAAAACTTCCGCATTTCCAGAAATTGCATTTCATCCTGCGATTGTCCCATCTTAGTATATTTCAATGAATGCCCTAACAGATTGGGAACACCCGTACGCCTGTTCTGCTGAAATGTAGAGATTAGCTGCTCCCTCATATCGCGCAATTGTTCACCGTCTAATGAATCGTCTTCAGATTCAAACGTGATAATTCCATTGCTAGTCCCCATTGATTGCGCTGTGGCTTTACCCAAGTCTTGTAATTCAACATCAGTATCTACCGCTTTAGCTGCCACCTTTAACGGTGCTATTCCGTCGTATGGATTACTAGGGTTTGAGTAGACTATATAAATAATTTCTTCAGGATCATAAATATGTCCAGTACTACCACCTTGTTCCAATAATCGATAGCCATCTACTCCGTGAGTCTTTGAAATAATAGGGACTACCTTATCGGGTGATAATAGCCATAGCTCACCTGTCTTACCTGAGCCGTCTTGAACTTTAAGAATAGGAGCACTGCCAGACAATTGCAACCACGTGATGATCAATTCAAAGAATAGCTTCTTAGGCATATGGGGATTGGGAAATTCGAGAACCTTATTAAGTGGATGGTCAAGTACCCGCTCGTTATCCCTTGCCACGTACCAATCACACGTGCTCGCATTAGTGGCAATAGTTTTAATGGCAACATAAGCCCAGGTATTTTTTTCATACCCTTCATTCACCGCTTTTGTTACTGTCCAGTCTGTCCAATAAGCAACGTTGTTTAAATATAACGAGTTACCTATTGAGATTAAACTGTTACGGGTAAACATTTTTTTTATCTTAGTCATTAATTTCATAGCTAAGCTCTTATGTTAAAATAATAATAGTAACATAAAGAAAATTTATTTAATACTTTGAACAATGACGACGACAATTATTATATTTCCAACAGTCATATTTATTATCAACGCAATCCATAAGGACTGCTAATATTTCGATCGGGACTTCTATCAATCCCCTTGCTAAAGTAATAAATAAAATAACTGGTGTGAGTGAAAACAACATAAGTATTGCCGTTATTGCCATCAATATTTTTAATAAGAACATTTTATATACCTTGGTTTAAAAAGAATTCATTATAATATATGGGTGTTATAATTTCAATGTGTGGTATAATATTTATCGGCTAACCAAATCACGACGGTGATATGGGACAAAATGGGTTGCCATTCACTACCCATCGCCACACCCCAAAAAAAAGTGAGTAACTTGAATGGAGTTTGAAAATGTCTAATCAAATCAGCACTTCTACAGTGCAACAAATGTCGAGTAAAGAAATTGCTGATCTAACTGATAAACGTCATGATCATGTTTTACGTGATATTCGCAATATGTTGCAAGAGCTTGATTTAATTCTTAACCCAGAGTTGGGTTGTGAAAAATATCAAATACTTAAAGATGGTCCAGAATTGGACCAATCGCGTTTCAAACGAATAAACCCAATGGGTTGTAATGGATTTCGTTTTGTAGTATGATATTTATCGGCTAACCAAATCACGACGGTGATATGGGACAAGACGGGTTGCCTATTTCTTCCCGTTGCCGATCATTCAAAAAAGAAATAGTCAAATAGGTGATATTAATGAACATCGTAAAACACACGCTACACAATACAATTATTGGTCAAAACGAAAACGGTTATATCAATGCCACTGCTTTATCCAAAGCTTATTTTAATGCTACCAAAGTTATAAGAGAACCTAGGCATTGGCTTGCACTTGAACGCACTAAATCCACAGTAGCACATCTATCAATCGTTAGCGGAATCCCGCTATCGGATTTAATTCAAGTGGTTAAAGGTGGTTTCCCAGAAAACCAAGGTACTTGGATACATCCAAAATTAGCCGTAAGATTTGGCATATGGTTGTCTGATGAATTTGGTTATGCTATTGAAGAGATTATATCTACACCCACCAAAACCCGCCCCGCCTTCACCCATGCCTTTATCGAAAGGGCAATGCTGAACCGTCCTGCACTTAAGGATGGGTACTTCTCTATCATTGATCAAGTGAGCGACAAACTCATCGCTGGTCTTGAAGCAATGGGTTGTCAACTCCCAAACAAATTTTATCCAGATATTAGCGTAGGTATTTTATGGGCTAAATATCTCAAGTCAACTGATCGTTCCCCACAATTAGTAGGTGCGATAAAATACAAGCATCACTATCAAGATGGGCGTGCAGTGGACGCTTGGCAATATCCTGATTGCATGTATAGCGAATTTCACAAATGGCTTCGCAGCAAATGGATGAAAACCAATATGCCCAAATATTTGGATAGTAAAGATACGGCTATAATGCCATTGGCTATTACTGGTATTCATAAGCACTTCTTACCATCCCCTCTCTAGTCTCGTGTTCAGTGCGAAGCTGGATACCCAGTTTCGCACTGAACAAAATAAATGATTTTAAATTAATGTATTGAAAAAAATGCAAACAACACTATATAGTATATAGGATGAAAAGAATTAATAAACAATGAGTTAAAATATTTTTTATTTATTTTTATCTTTTTTCACATAAAGGGTTGACATATAATATAAGCAGTATATAATGGTCACATCAAATAATGAAACACCAAACAGGAAAAACAAAATGAACATGCAAACACAGTTAGTACAAATCAAAAACATCACAACCACGATGACAAGTGGTTCTTATTCCGAAGAAGCAGTCCAAAAAGGCGCAGAAGCAATTTTAGCTACAGGTGGTTTGTCTGTCAATCTTGTAGTTGTTAAGCGTACAGAAATGACTACATACGAATTAGTTAACGGCGATTACGAGTTAAAGTGTGCTCAACGTGCTCAGGAAATCAACGGACGCAACGATGTTGTAAACGTCGTTATAATCGAAAATGATGAGCAAGCTAAGGCAATGGAATTACAGGTTGAAACATTCCGCGCAACCACTCAAGAAATTGAAACTAAAGAAACTCCTACTAAACGTAAAGCAGAAAAAGAATTGCCTACACAGACAAGACATGAGCGAATGATAGAACATTTTGAAAAGACGGAAAAAGAAGCAGAAGATTTTGATTTTGAACAAACGGCCAAATTTGAAGCACGACGGGAGGCTATTAAAGCCAACACACAAACTATCTCATCAATGGCTGAAGAAATTTTCGGGACTGTTGAGACTGAAGAAGTTGAGACTGAAGAAGTTTACGAACCGAGGGGAGTCTGCACCGAGGCTAAATTCCTTAGTGACCTCAATCTTATGGACGAGAGAGTTATATCAGCTAAATTGATAGCAGCCAAGACAAACAAGACAATTATTAAAAATATCTTGGCATGTCCTTATAATTGCCGTACAACAGAGGAGTTAATCCGAGGCACTAAAGGCCTCGGAGAAAAATCTCTCAAAAAGATTATTGCTAACTGGTAAATAGGAAAAACAAAATGAACATGGGTATAGCAATAAGCGAGTAAGAGACTAGACCGGAGGGCGGCTTCCCGCCCTATATAACTCGATTTACAAAACGATAGGGTGAATAATGATTATCAAAATAGCATCAGAATACGGACAGCTTACTTTTAAAGGACGGGCTTGTAAAAAATACGGTGAATATCTACAAGCCCGCTCCTTAGCGGACTGTTTACCATGCAATAACGAGACAGTGCATTACATCAATAAACGTGCAGGCTTAAGCATTTGTTTTATTACAGCTGGCAGTGGTCAGTGTTGGGTGCGCATTATACATAACGATTCATGGTCAATCGTTATGCCACAGATACTAATGGACACCCTGCAAAAAAAGCGAGTGTTTGGGGCTGTTGACGTTCTATTGGGTCAATTCAACTGGACCTTGTCAAAGGACAAAATGATGGATGGCTATCGTAATGATCCATCAGAAATCGACGGGATGCGTGAACGGTACAAAAAAACCTTTGGCGAATAAAAACATGCAACCTCTAAAAGTTTCGAGATTCAAACGACTGAAATAAAATCAAAACCCCCGTAGGTACCCATAACACCCAGTGGATCATTTAAATCTATTGGGTTTGAACCGTCAAGGTGATTGTACCAGCTATCATAAAGATAGTATGGGGGTGTTGTCGTGTAAAAATCACGTATACGGAAACTGTAGAATATGCGAAAGGCACCGTTCTTCACTATGAACGCCGCGCTAGCGTGTTGATTGAAATCAATTACCTCATCATAATCAAGGTGCTCAGTTTCAGGATTGAACGCATTGATTTTTTGGTTCCAAGAACGTTCCCTGAATCCAACATAAGCACCGCGCGGCTCTAACCATAATGATGTTCTAATAAATGCATGAAATGCTGAAGTGAGTCCACTACAGCCGAACAGCCTATCAAATAAAATAACATACAGGCTGTTATAGGCTTGGTCAGAATAGCGCCCTAGTCCAGTATCAACTTGAATATGACCACTGTCATAATCGTTGTGGATAATGTGCTGCATCGAATGGTTTAATGTCCGTATAAAGTCGGTCATATCTAAAAACGTTTCGGGACTATCATTGAACGCACCGAAAACTTTTTCAGATATTTTTACTATGGATGTTATAAAGCCTGGAATAACTGTAGCATCAGTTATTCCAGCGTCTTCACTAATCGATCCGCCTATGCAAGTTGTCACTTCCGAAAAATGTTTGTAATTAAAAACATATGAGTCATTTCTCAAATCCAATAATATAAAATGAGATGCATCATCGGATTCAATGGTTGTCACTGATGGAAAAAAAACGGTGCTCCAAAAAACCACCAATGGTGGCTTGTACTTCATGACATAAGGAAACATCCCATCACCAAATAGTAAAGCGTCCTTATTGATAGTGTTAGAGCCTCCAGTGCCATCATAATCGGTAACACTCGAGAATGACTCAATAGTAGAAAAACTATTACTACCAATTTGATAAGTTGTGGTGGTGTGGCTATACCATGTCACAACTGCATTAACCCCAGTTAATGCAGGCCTTGTTGCTCCTAAATCATACTCAACAGATATTTGCAATGATTTCCTTGAACTGTAAATATAATCAGTTGCTCCTGTAAATGAGCGGGTTGTTTTTATACGCCGCTCAAAATAAGCAAACGAACATTCGTAATCATAATAAACGAGGTATTCTTTAGAGATAGGATAGGTAAACTCTACAGTGACCTCATCAAAACTTATTGTAAAATCTAATTCAACACCTGCCAAGAGACCGTAATTATTAGCACCACCTAATGTAACTGTGGGCCCACGATAAACAGTCATAACACTGGTGGCTTTGGAACCATCACTATTAAAGGGTATGCATTGCCTCATTATACCAGCTGAATTATATGAGCTACTGTCAAGCCAATGCTGATCTATTTCTGATTGTGTTGGTACAGATACCTCGCCTATCATTACCCAATCACCAACCGTGATGGTGCCATTGAATTCCTTCCGATAAAAAACGATTGGGAGTTCTCCAATCGTGGGCTTATCAAAAACAGCAGCAACAAGATATTTTTGAATATCATACGTAGCAATGCAAGCCCCTGCGATACCAGAAATATTTCCTATTGTTTCTCTGCCAGTATTAGGGACGGTATCAAGAACCTCATTTTGATAATATATATCTTGCCAATTCCAAGAACCATATAAACTTATTACCTCCCAAAAATAACGATTCTTATTTTTATATGGGTTATGCCAAGTAAGAATATAATCTCTATTTCTCCATTCCATATATCCATATGTATCATCGTTCCCACGGTCTACTGTGTAGGTGGGATAATTTTCAGCGTCAAATATCACGTATGGATTAGCGCCACCTATGGTTCCAGGTGGCGTAGTAAACGGTTCACCCCATCCATTGGGTGCTATGTCATCACTGAAGGGTAAAGAAATAAAATCCCCAGGTATCACACATTTTTCAGGAGATTCAATAAACCCTATAACATTCAATGTATCCCAGTTATTTGTAGGGAAATTCACAATAACCTCATCACCAACATCAAATGCCAGGCTATTACAATCTAAATATGTTATGGGAACATTGACAGCACTTGGCACAGCATTAACATCATAATCATGCATAACAGAACTTGCAGCAAAAAAATCAATGCTTGCCGTGTGCTTAATAAAATCCAATGCTGTTATTGTGGCGTGTCTATAACGGGGACGCCATCTTTGTTGACCTGCTATGATTGCTAAATTATAAAACCATGCTGATGGTATTGATGATGCCACTTTCTGTATTTCCCCGTCCTTAACCTCCCACACAGCACTGCCTTCAAAACCTGACAAGCTATTAGCTTTTATTGTGACGGCGGCTCCTTGTTCGCTAATATGTTCAATGATCCCAACAACTTCATCAATTGCAATGTCTTCACTATAATCAGCACACCAAATGTCGAATGGCCCAGCGTCTGGTATCTTGTCATTTATGTATTGCAAGCGTGTCTTATAGGATGCGAGTTGCCAGCGTTCGCTTTCTGTTGGGCTTGGCTTAATTGACAATGCCGATATAGCAGTTGTTAGCTTACCTATATCCTCAGTGAATCTAGCATGTTCATAAACAAGTGACACGCTATAAAGCCCCGCACCCTTGTTAGTTACAATGATAGCCTTACCCATTACAATCGCACTCCTTTATCTTTAAAGCAGCGTTCAACGCGCTTAATGGTGGCTTGTAGACGTGGAAGCAATGGGTTTATGTCGTGCTTATTCTTTAGCCATTTATCAGGGCTTGGTGGCGTGAGTGTGTATCTTGAATGTTTTGCACGGCTTCCCGTTACTCTGACAAGATGTTCATCCATTGGCACATCAATAAATTTACACAAGCGTTTAATTTCTTTATGAGGGCTTGTTGATAATCTCTCATAACTTATCACCTCCCAATCATTAGGGGAAATATTTTCAAGGCTGTTAAGGATTGACTCTATAGCAATGATCCACTGGTGCATAACCACAATGGGCAATGGTTCATCCTTAACAGCACGCCATCCTTCAAATAAATGAAAGCACCATTTCGACATGCCTTCTAAATTTCGGAAGCCCATAAACTGCTCTGATCTCCATGCATCCAACATGCTGCTCATGTTGCCGCGTGGTTCCCTATACAAAAAAATAAATAGTGCATCAGGGAACAATGCCTTAAAGAATGGAATACGCATTGAGTTTAAAGGAGTCTTCTCTAAAAACCTTATGCTTGCTGAGTGATTGCAAAACCGCTCACCGAAACAATTCATTGATAGCTCTGCAAACGATGTTTTCAGGCGTGATGCAATATCATTAGTAAGATCAGATTCTGTCAATGCATGCGTATTAAAGTTATGATTACGAGGGCGTAATGGTTCTATGGTTCGCATGATCCTACTGCTCTCTGCATTGATCGACCATATATTCCCAGATGATTTTAAAGTCTCATATAACAGTGTGCTTCCTGATCTTGGGTTTGACACTATAAAAATTGGACGGTCAAATTTTGGTACCACTATTTTTTTACATGGGTTCATTGCCATCGGTTGTCTGTAAAGAAGCGGTGGGATCATTTTGAAATTATTAAAGCCCATATCCTCAAACTTCTTAATGTCAAAAATAACTTGGGTTGGTGGTGGTCTACGGCTGCACTTCTCACCTTTAATAGCATGGGCAGTCCCACTCTCTAAAGGTATCCGAGCGTCCCTTATGCCTTGCGATATAGCTTTATAACAAATCCAATTAGTGCATTCAAGGCGGCACCTGTTATTAGCAAATAAAATAAATCGTTTCTTATCTTCTAAGCTATTAAGTAATTCATCATTATCATTTATTTGTGGTGGCAATACGACACTATCATAAATTTCCAGGGCTTTATTAATTTTAGTAATAGTGCTGATGTTTTTTATAACACTAGCAATTATTTTATATTGTGGGAAGTCAACTTTTATGGCGCGTGCAAGATCATCAGAATAACAAATAATTGCATTCCCAGTCCTTTCATTTTTCTCAAGCAATGGCCATGTGTCTTTATAAGCCTCTTGTGTAAACACGTGATTAGTCAAGGGTATATAAAATTTAATGCCATTATTATAAGCAATATCAATACTGACTTGTTTCAACGTATTGTCTGGTACGAACGGACGACCTCCATACAAACGGCTAAAGAATTCTGAGAAGCTATAAATACTTTTGATTTGACTTAATGGCACCATGGGGTAGTGCTTCTTAATATATTCAGGCAATGCCATATCATTATTGTATTGCCTCAATGATATTTCAAAATTAGAATTCGATGTTCTAAAATCGTTATAGTTTTCAGATAAGCCCATGTTATGTTCCTGAAATTTTTAGGTTGGCATCATTTGGAGAAAACGAAAATGTCACTTGTTCAGATAAAAACGACGTGCTATCCGGCATAAGAATTGTTTGATTATACGACACAAGCGTATTAACATCACAAGTAATACTTACCTTGCCATTGCTGATCGTTCTATTGCGCACACCAGTTACAGCAGTTTGTCCTAATACAGCAGGAGCGTTACCAGCAAGACCGCCCGTAAATGCATGTCCTTTAACTGTTAGAGTGAAGTTACTAGGGGATTCCGAGGTGCTAATGTCATTGATCAACGCGGATGCCAAAAGCATAATGGCTAATTGATCATCTGGTTTTCGCACACCATACCATATTTTCAGAGTACTAAAGGCACCAATAGCATCTGGATTAATATATTGGGTAGCTGCTGGGATATTTGCAGTAATATAATTTTCACTGTTATCAGAAAATGAAACTTCACAACTGGATAATGGAACAATGGAACCACTAACAATATCGCTAATACTCGCAAGAACCACGTAACGCGCTGGTTTGCCACAAGCAAAGGCTTCCTTAAACGCTTCTAAAATCGCACTGCTTACATCGACAATAAATGTCGGGACTGGTACTGATAAATCTATTTCCAGTGGATCAACTGATATTACATTATTTATATTTACTACTGGTGATGGTATGGATAAATCTATTTCTGTTGTGGGTACTGTGAGGGTAGCTGCTATGATTGCCACGGGCACGGATAAATCTATTTCCGTCGTGGGCACAAGGGCAGCCACACCAATAAGCAAATTTGGTATTGGGACAGATAAATCTATTTCTGTCACTGGTACCCCAATAACAGAAGAACCGCCGGTGAACGTCGGGGCAGGCACTAACAAATCTATTTCCAGTGGATCAACTATAAGCACCGTTCCACTTGCACCCACAAAGAATTCAAAGTAATCTATGGTGTAGTTGTAGTCTGTGGTGAATAGATTGCCTTCAAAATTAAACATTGCAACAATCTCATCACCATCGAGATCATTAGTTAGGAGCGTTCCAAGATTACCAGATACCCCTAATTGTGATGTTGCCATTATTTTTTAACCAATGTTAAACATACCAGTACACGGGCCCCGTGTAACTATACCAACCCGCTGAATATGAAGAGCTGCCGGGACTTGTCGTGGACGTCGTGAAATCAAAATAAATATCAGGTGATGTTAAATTGAAGGCTGTAAAGTGGACGCGACATTTAGTCGCCCCTGGGTAAGCTGCATTGATTTTATAGACACACCCTGTATCACATTTAGCCGGCATATCACCAGGTGTATTTATTGACACATTAATTTTTTCCCATCCCATAATTAAGCCTCATTTAATAACAGGATGTTTCCACCGCTCCACCGCAAAGTAAAGTCTACAGCCGTCACACCAACATCAGCCGGCGTATCGTTTAATAAGATAGCAGCAATCAATGGATCTGTGACTGTGCTATATGTTCCACTACGATATAGAATAGCCCAGCGCATTGTAGCCGTTAGTGTACTCCATGCTAAATCATCAGCAGATACGATGCCTTGCGTAACGCTGTTTGAAACAACAACCGTGGTTAAATTTTTTCCGCCAGCCGTGTAACCAGTACCGCTAACTTCATTAGCCGATACGTCCGCCCAAATTGTATCAGTTAAATCCAATGCAGCCACATCAACTGCATACGTTGAATTCACCAATGCACAATAAATATTAGTGTCGAAATCGATAACGTCGGTGTTAATGTTTTTTCTAAATGATGAATATTGTTTAGTAACAACTGCCATGATATAACCTATTGTAAATGTTATTAATAATATGCACTAAGTATGAATGCATTAAATGTGATACTGCTCGCATCGATATTAAAACTTTTTATATGGACATTATAAAAACCATCGAATGTAGCTAATGCACAATAACCATCTGTTTCAAATATGCAGCGTAGGATTGACAGCTGCGAATCTGTTAAGTGCGTTATAGTAACATCAACACTAGAATCTGTTGAGCCATAGCCACCATTATATAAAGAAGCTCCACCGTCGAGCGTGGGTTGTATTGTGACACGTCTAGACTCTGTTACCTTGTAGGTTGATGTGTATAATACTATTGATTCTTTCAGCGTGTTAATTGGTATAATTACAAGTCTTTTTGCCACTGCATACACCTATGAAAATGTCAAGTATAGCATACCACTATATGTTATACTATACTTTTTTCCAATAGGAATTAATATGATACGTGTTGCTTATGGTGGCGGTGTAAATTCAACGGCACTGTTGGTTGAGTGTATCAATAGAAAAGTCAAGGTGGACGTGATAACCTTTGCTGATACTGGGGGTGAGAAGCCCGAGACCTATTGGTATGTTAATAGATTTAATGAGTATCTTAAAAGCAAAGAATACCCTGAAATTATTACTGTGAAAAAAAATGGAATGGACGGGGGAAGCCTTGAAACCGAATGTTTAAGGAAACATATGTTGCCATCATTAGCTTATGGTAAAAAAGGATGTTCATTAAAATACAAAAAACAACCGCAAGATTATTATTTGAATCATTTAGAGCAGGCACAAATAGCATGGGCTAATGGTGAAAAAATTACTGTCTATCTTGGTTATGACGCTAATGAAAAACGGCGGGTTAAAGTAATCGATGACAAAAAGTATTGGTACGAATACCCACTGATCGAATGGAATCTAGGACGGAAAGAATGCCTTGCGATTATTGATGATGCTAATTTACCGATACCCTTAAAATCAAGTTGTTTCTTTTGTCCAGCCTCAAAAGCAACAGAAATAAGATGGTTAAAAGATAAGCATCCTGATCTTGTAAAGCGTGCTATAGACATGGAAAGTAATGCACGCCTTACCAGCCTTAAGGGCTTGGGGATTAGTTATTCATGGGATTCGCTTTTAGCTAATCAGGAGATAGGATTTATTTATGACAACCCATTGCCTTGCGAATGCTATGATTAGAAAAAACATAGAAGGTCATGTTTATATTATCCAGCTTGAAAACCATGCGCTCATTAAAATTGGCTGCACAACAAAACCATCACAACGACTAAGAACTTTGAGTACTCAATCTGGTTTAAGAATAGCAAGGCAATTTGTATCAACAGCACATAGCAATTATAAAAGTAATGAGCATAGAATGCATGGGTTGTTTCGGTATAAGCGAAGGCATGGTGAATATTTTGCAGTTGATTTTATAGATGCAGTTCAATCATTGACTAAGTTATTTTTGGGGTAAAGTTAATTTATATATTTATGTAAAACACTGTGCCACTGTGCCAGAATAGGTTTTTTTATATTGAAATCAATAGTTAATTTGGGCACAATGCCCGGCACAATGCTTTTGACGGTTGTGCCAGTGTGCCCACGCCATCGCACCAAAAAGCTGGATGAATTGGAAATTCTCACAGCCGAATTTTCGGCCGTGAAAAAAAGTCCACGCGGTAAAGACATTCCTTGTTTCAACCTCCCCCAAACGTGAAACGCTTATTTTGATTAGTGGTTATAGTATCAAAATGAGAGCCGCTATAATCGACCGCTGGCAAGAATTAGAAACCACCCCCGCTAAAGCCAAACCAGCAATCCCGTATCACATGCGCCGCTACCTTGCCAATAGAACAAATGTTCCACCTCATCACTTTTCAGCACTATCCGAATTATGCAATTGGTTTATGCTGCCATTAGAAGATGTTGGGTATGACATAAAAGAATCAATGTTACCCGATGGATCATTCGGCAAAACCTTTTGCGCTCATCTTCGCAAGTTAGGCTATGATACCAATGCGTTCCCAACATATAGACATGCATTTGAAGATGGTAGAGTGTGCTATCCTAAGGCATACCCTGATGAGCTATTAGGAGTGGCTAAAGGTTTCTTTTTTGATCATTGGCTTCCACAATACGCACCGTCATATTATCTTAAACGTGATATCAAAGCTTTGCAATTTATTCAGGATGCGTTCATACCTGCCATTTCATACACCTCCACAAGCCTTATCCATTAGTCAATAAACACGTGGGTTCAAAAACCGAATTCTGAACGAACGCTAAAAATAATAATGCTGTAGACTGTTGATTTTAAAGGGATTGAGTATGTGAGTGATAAGCCTTTAGAATCAATGGCTTGCGGCATTATTGGCTTGCGGCATTATTGGCTTGTGTGCTTCGTAGAATTGGGAAAGCAGTATATTGATACTAGACGTTAATTGTGGAGTGCTTTTTCTTCTTTACCATCCTATCTATACCCTTTTTCATTTCCTTAGTAAATACAAAATTATTCATTGTATTCATTTCTAAATCAGGTGAATTAATTACCTCGACCACACGCCCTTGTATCTTTATAGGCTCATCATTACCAAAAACCAAAAGCCCTATGTTCTGAACTTCATCAAAATGATATTTCAAAATATAGCGTGCAAAATCACGGCTGGGTTTTAATTCGTGAATTATCCAAAAATCCACATGCAATAATGGTAAGGCGTGTGGTAACAAAAAGTCATCAATATGACTTACCACGTTATAGGAATCTGCTAAGTAACTGATAATGTCATTATAAAATGACGTTGCGTATACATTGCCATAAAAAAAATCTTGAGCATGGGGTATTATACTTGCACACTTTACCATCTTGTTTTATTAACGACTCCTATTTAAATGTCTTGCTTCTCGTAAATCACGTTCAAGCCTTTTAATCCTGTCATTCTTTGATGGCAATGAAAGCCCGCCATAACGGCCTTTCATTGCAACCATTAAGTCACTGGTTCCGTGGCAACCAAAAATTCACCCTCATTAGTGAAGGCTTTGAATTGTATAGTCTCTAAAACCTCATACATAATTTTCTCAACAGCTAGCGGTGCATTCGTTAAGTCCACTTCAACCCGAACCTCATTACGTGCTTTAGGGTCAGTGCGAGCCCGTTCAATCTCGTCCTTCATTTCATTCATAGCCTTCAGCTGTTCCTTCTGATGTCCCGCTTGTTTATCAATACCGTCTAGGGTTTCTTTAAAGTCATGGTCAGGTGCGAATATTTCGGAGGGCTTAGTTTTAGTGATGATATCGGAGGCATCACTCTTTTTGAATATATCAGCAACAGGGGTGCCAAACTTTTTAAATTCCCCCCTAATGCCTTTACCAGAGAATTTAAAATCACCAGATGCCACCTTGTCTCGTATATCACCAATGCCAAGCCTTTCATTAGTCTGTATAAACCCACCATCGATTATGGCTCTTGATTTTTCACCGTCCCTTTGCAATACGCCACCAATAACACCCTCTAATTTAGATGGGTCAAATCTTGCTATCCCGCCAAAGTCTTCACGTGTAGCAACTACTGCGGGGAGGGTAATGTCAGCGGCATTAATACCAACAGAGGCAACCGTGGGTACCCTGGCGGGTTGAACAACAGTAGGGATGATAGCAGTCCGTGGTTCTCTAAATACCCTACCCGGCACTATATCTTTAAGCCCACTAGATACTTCTGATTTAAATATCCCTCCCACGTCCACCTTCTTTTCACCGAAACCAGTACCTACAAATTGCTTCTGTTCTTCCTTGAATATCTTGGCTTGCGCTGTAGATGTTCGCACAATTTCCCTAGCTGATAATTTTTCACTAAGCCCCTTTTCCTGTAATAGTTTCGCGGAACGTCTAAACTTATCAACTGATAAATTATATTTATTAGCTGCCCTTATCTGCTGGTTATCAGAGCCTTCAAGGATTGCCTTTAATGCCTTCTGTCTATCCTCTTCAAACTTAGTCCGCTTCTGTAATGCCAACTCTTCAATCTCATTTAAACGCTCATAGTATTCCTTCTCAAGACTCTCAACCTTTTCATGGTGTGCAGCAAGTGCCTCTTCTTTTTCTTGATTGATTTGAATTTCCTTGGCAACCAATTCCCTCTCAATGTCCTCGATATCCTTATTAGCTTTTTTGCGCCCTTCACTTTCGGATTGTCTTAAAGCTGATTCTTCTGCTGATATTTCTTTCAACACCGAATTAAGGGCTTGCGAGGATTCTTTAATCACCGTGTCGCGGTTTTGAGTAAACGCATTATTTATTGCAAGAATATCAGACGTAACTTTAGCCACAGATTCCGCGCGGTCCTGATTTATCTTGCTGAGTGTTTCACTACTGCCAGCTTCTAATTTTGATAGCTTCTCATTAAGAAGCTTCTCAGCTGCATTGATATCAATACCCAATGCTAACGATAACTCACCAGCTGTAATGCTGGTGACATTATTTTTCAACTTCTCAATATCAACAGCACGTTTATTTTGAATCGCAGCTAATTCAATTTCCTCTTGCTTCTGTGCTATTAGAGAAGCGTTAATTCTTTCATGGGCGGCTTCTAATAACTTTACCCTATCAGGTGCCGTGATGCCTTTAGCTAACGACTCCTGATCTTTAGCTAAGTTTGCAGCTAGATCAAATTGTTTGTTTTGGGTTGCCTCTAAAAACGCGGTAGATAAATCTAGGATGCGTTTTCTAAGTGCCGCGTTTTTATTAGCATTAGCAGTTGCTTCTGTATCAATATCAATTACTGCTAATTTTTGGCGTAACTGTTCTTCATTTACACTTGCATTAAATTTTATTTGTTTATCCGCAAGCCGTTGTTCAATTTTTTCTTTTTCAGCCGACGTAATTTCCTTGCTACTTAAACTTTTTTTGTCTAACTCAATATCAAGTTTATAGCTACTCTCAAGAACCTTATTAGTTTTATTGAAAATATTCTCAATAACTTTAGCACGGTCCGACGTGGTTAATTGCCTTGCTATTTTTTCTTGCTGTGTCGCTATTTTCTTAGCTAGATCAAACTGATTATTTTGAGTGGCTTCTGTAAACGCTTCTGACAGAGCATCAATCTTTCTTCTGATCGCAGCGTTCTTCTCATCACCCTCTAACTGCTGGAGTTTAAAATCAGCCACTGCTAATTCTTGAGATATTCTTTTACTGGTTAATTCCTCGTCAATCTTTTCAATATTTTTAGTGTGTGCTTCGTAGTCCCGCCTTTCGGATTCAAGCCTTGATGAAAGCTTATCAGAAATATCTTCATTGACTTCCGCACTTATTTTCAAACGCTTTGTAGCTGTCTCGGTTTCAAGGGTTTCCACCTGCGAGGCGTGGGCGTTCTCTATGCTAATTAATTCTTGGTTAGCCTTGCGAGTGTCGTCTACTTTTTCCTGCTCTAAATCGAAAAGCTTTTTGCTTGTCTCAATAGCAATTTTATTGCGTTCCGAATCACGCTTTATTCTCAAGTCCTTAAATTGTCCTGCAATATTTTCTAAATCTTTTTGCAACTGTTCTTCAATATTCTTGCGTTCATCAGCTGCATCTTTGGCAGCTTCGCTAATTTTATCTTGAGAGTCTGTAAAGCTACCCACTGATTTATCATATGAGTTCTTTACATTGTCTTGATACTTTTCAAGAGTCTTTAAATTAGCTTCTGCTGTATCCGCATTGCCTTTCTTGAGACGTTCCTCAGTTTCCGATTGCACCTTTGCCTGAGCTTCGCTGCCCTTCTTTGTAATCGCTGTTATTCTATTCTCATAGCGTTCCTTAGCAGAACCAAGTGATAAATACAAGTCGCGAACCTTTTTGACTAAAGCCCGCTGGTTTAACAATAAGTCCTCAAAAGAACGACCTTCAATAGAATTAATAGCATTACTAGCATCGCTTGCATTTTTAGCAACCGACTTTAATTTTTCTGGTAATGTAAATAATTCTCTCAGAGTTGCTACATTAACAATATTTTCATAAGCTGTTTTATTCTTCTCTAACTTTTCATTTACACCATCAAGAATCTGCTCATATTGTTTTTGGTTTTCTTGATCTTCCCGATCTAATTTTATTTTTAATTCTTTTTGTTTCTCCAATAACTTTAATTTTTCAACTTCTATGGTGTGCAATTTATTCTGTTCTTTGGTTGAAAAATTAAGTTCCTTAACAGATTCTGTTGTTTTTTTAACTGTTGTATTTACGCCATCCATTGATGCATTATACAAAAATAAAAATTGCTGAACACTAATACCAAGTTTTGCAGCGGAATCATCTAATATTTTTTGTTCAGATGAAAGTTTTTCAACATCAGTTGTGAGCACACCATAAGCTTCATGATATGATTGAACGGTAATACCCAAGGCATTAGCAGCTGCTAGTGTTCTGGCTTCTATGTTCTCATTTGTTAGTGGTTCCCTTGCTACCTCTCCTAATTCCTTTAACCCTTTCTTATAAGCATTAAGCCCACTAAGCACATCGAATTTACTTAAATCCATTAATTCAGGAAGGCCACTTAAACGATCTTTAGTTTCTGCCGTTGCGTCGCCCATGGAAACTAAGCCAAGACTAACATCTTTCATGACATCAGCCATTGCACTGGTTCGCGTTGGTATAGTGCTGATAGCCTTTTCCAGAGCTCCCATGTTTATACCAGCTTTATTAATTTCCTCGCTTGTCTGTTTGGTAGCCTCTTTTAGGTCTGTTAAAGTTTTTCTATATCTTGAAGATGCCTCCTCAACATTATCAACTGTGATCGTAGTATCATTTAACTTCTTTCTTAAAAATTCAACGCGGTGCTCTAACTGCGCTGCCTCTCCTGCAGTCTCGGCCCACTTGGTATCTAGCAGTCCAGCCTTTTCAGCAAGCCACTCAAAGCCCTTGGCTGCTCCGTAAGTTGCTAATGCCATGCCCCCTAGTACGCCTGTTATAAGTAACATGCTAGAGTTTAAAGCAACGAATGATGCGGCTAAGGCTTTTGTGGTAATTCCAAACTGAACCATTGAGGGAATTGTACCAACCACCATATTTAATGACATCCCAGTTAAGGCGATACCTATTGCTACTATGGCACCAGCCACGGCCTTTAGTGGTGTTATTAAATTCTCAGAAATCTTTGACAATCCAAGCATATTTCCAATAAGAATATTAGTTGCATTATCTTGTGAACTCATTGAGTCAGCTGTTTTTAATATCCAGAAAACAAAATCTCTGATTACCTCGACCACACCAGAGGCTATAAGTGATAGTGTACCTAGTCCATTAACGACGGATTGTATAACTTTTGTGAGCACATCAACATTGGTAAATTCTGAAAACCCCGTTTTGGCGGTATTAATTCCATTCGCGGATTCGAAGAAAATAGTTTAGTTGCAAATCTTTATGGCGTGATTAACACAGAATATCGTTACCGACTTAGTAATAGTCTATATGTACATTCCGTATTTGATGCTGCTTATTTTCAAAACCAACTTACAGATAGTAGAGAAAAACTCTTTGGGTTTGGATTTGGCTTAGGACTACTAACAAATTCTGGATTATTCCGTTTAAACTATTCTAGCGGAAAGACAGAAGATAGACCATTTAAATTATCTGACTCTAAAGTACATGTTAGTTTAACTGCTACTTTTTAATTCTGTTTCTATACCTTTGCCGCATAAAAGCTTATAGTGGGCATTTAGCTAGAAATTGGTTGAGATAAACCGAAATAGCTGAATAGATAATAAATGATTTAGGATATTTTAAATAGATGGAAAAAGCGACTACAATTTTTGGGATAAGAGCTATTATTGAAGCCATTAAATCTGGAGAGACCGTTGAT